>Ga0308157_10002491_pt1 | contig 30037 bp, 25 predicted proteins | sample PhyBR1_FD_201035 | JGI IMG/M metagenome (GOLD analysis project Ga0308157, IMG submission 201035) | Phyllosphere microbial communities from UC Gill Tract Community Farm, Albany, California, United States - DLSLB.R1 | ecosystem: Host-associated > Plants > Phyllosphere > Unclassified | place: USA...
GATGATGAGCATCCACACGGTGGCGGCGGGTGGCGGCTCGATCCTGCATTTCGACGGCAGCCGCTATCGCGTGGGTCCGGACAGCGCGGGCGCCAATCCGGGACCGGCCAGTTATCGACGCGGCGGCCCGCTGGCGGTCACTGACTGCAATGTCATGCTCGGGAAAATCCAGCCCAATCACTTCCCGCAGCTGTTCGGCGCGGAGGGCCGGCAGGCGCTCGACGCGCAGGCCGTGCGCACCCGCTTCGCCGAGCTGGCGGAGCGCATCCAGGCCGCCACCGGCAAGGAGACCACGCCGGAGCAGGTGGCCGAGGGCTTTATCGAAATCGCGGTCGGCAATATGGCCAACGCGATCAAGCAGATTTCCGTGCAGCGCGGGCACGACGTCACCGAGTACGCGCTGACCAGCTTTGGAGGCGCCGGCGGGCAGCATGCCTGCCTGGTGGCCGACGCGCTGGGCATGACGACGGTGTTCGTGCATTCGCTGGCGGGCGTGATGTCGGCCTACGGCATGGGCCTGGCCGACCAGACCGCGATGCGCGAGGCCGCGGTGGAAGCTCGCCTGGGCGCCGACTCGGTGGAAGACCTGGACGCGCGCTTGCATGCGCTGGGCCGCCATGCGCGCGCCGACCTGCATCACCAGGGCGTGGACGACCAGCGCATCGTGCTGATACGCCGTGTGCACCTGCGTTATGAAGGCACGGATTCGGCGCTGATCGTCTTGTTCGATACGGTCGACAGCATGAAGGCGCAGTTCGAGGCGGCCTACCGCAAGCGCTATTCCTTCCTGATGCCGTCCAAGGCGCTGATCGTGGAGGCGGTGTCGGTGGAGGCGGTCGGCAAGTCCGATGCTCCGTCCGAAACCGTGGAGCCGGCGCCACGCCGCGTGTCCGGCCTGATGCCGCATGCGGTGGTGCCGATGTACACCGGCGGCAAATGGCGCCAGACCAATCTGTACCAGCGCGGCGCCACGCGCATCGGCGATGTCGTGAAGGGCCCCGCCATCATCGCCGAGGCGAATGCGACCACCATCGTTGAAGCGGGGTGGCAGGCGGAGGTGACGCTGCACGACCATCTGGTGCTCAGGCGCGTGGTGGCGCTGCCGGAGCGCCGCGCCATCGGCACCAGCGCCGATCCGGTGATGCTGGAGATCTTCAACAACCTGTTCATGTCGATCGCCGAGCAAATGGGGCTGCGCCTGCAGAACACCGCGTACTCGGTCAACATCAAGGAGCGGCTGGACTTCAGCTGCGCCATCTTCGACGCCGACGGCAACCTGATCGCCAACGCGCCGCACATGCCGGTGCACCTGGGTTCCATGGGCGAGAGCATCAAGACCGTGATGCGCGAGAACGCCGGCCGTATGCATGCCGGCGACGTCTTCATGCTCAACGATCCATACAACGGCGGCACCCATTTGCCGGATGTGACGGTGATCTCGCCGGTGTTCGACGAGGCGGGGGCGAATATCCTGTTCTACGTCGGCTCGCGCGGCCACCATGCGGACATCGGCGGCACCACGCCTGGTTCGATGCCGCCGGATTCGCGCGTGATCGAGGAAGAGGGCGTGTTAATCAATAATTTCAAGCTGGTGGACGGCGTCGCCGGCGGCCAGCTGCGCGAGGCCGAGACGCGCGCCATGCTGGCAGGCGCACGCCACCCCGCGCGCAATCCCGACCAGAACATGGCCGACCTGCGGGCACAGGTGGCGGCCAACCAGAAGGGCGTGGACGAGCTGCGCAAGATGGTGGCCCACTTCGGCCTGGAGGTGGTGCAGGCCTACATGGGCCACGTGCAGGACAATGCCGAGGAATCGGTGCGGCGCGTGATCAGCGCGCTGAAGGACGGCAGCTACACGCTGCAACTGGATAACGGTGCGCAGATCCAGGTGGCGGTGCGGGTCGATCATGCCAGCCGCAGCGCGGAGATCGATTTCGCCGGCACCTCGCCGCAGCTGGAGAACAACTTCAACGCGCCGTCGGCGGTGTGCATGGCGGCCGTGCTGTACGTGTTCCGCACGCTGGTGGACGACGAGATTCCACTGAACGCCGGCTGCCTGAAACCGCTGAAGGTGCTGATACCGCAAGGCTCCATGCTCAATCCCCACTATCCGGCGTCGGTGGTGTCGGGGAATGTGGAGACGTCCACCTGCATCACCAACGCGCTGTACGGCGCGCTGGGCGTGATGGCCGCGGCGCAGGGCACGATGAACAACTTCACCTTCGGGAACGCCCGCTACCAGTACTACGAGACCATCAGCGGCGGCTCCGGCGCTGGCCCGGGTTTCGACGGCACCAGCATCGTGCAGACCAATATGACCAACTCGCGCCTGACCGATCCCGAGATCCTGGAGTTCCGTTTCCCTGTTCGGCTGGAGAGCTACGCCATCCGCGAAGGCAGCGGCGGCGCGGGCCAGTGGCATGGCGGGAACGGCGGCGTGCGCAAAGTGCGTTTCCTTGAAGCGATGACCGCCGCCATCCTGTCGAACAACCGCATCCACGCGCCGTTCGGCATGGCCGGCGGTGAGCCGGGCGCGTTGGGGCGCAACACCGTGGTGCGGGTCGATGGCCGCGTTGAGGAACTTGCCCACATCGGCAAGACCGATATGCGGCCCGGCGACCTGTTCGTGATCGAAACGCCGGGCGGCGGCGGCTACGGTCCGCGCAAGGATAAACAATGACGCAATTGGAGGCGGGTGCTTATTTGTTGCGGCCCTTCGTCGCGGCGGACGCGCCGGCGTTCGCGGCGGCCATACGCGAGTCGATGTCCAGCGTCGGTAAATGGATGTCGTGGGCGCATGCCGAATATACGGAGGAGCAGGCGCTGTCGTGGTTCGCCTTTTGCGACGCCAGCCGCGCCGAGGGCAGCGCCCACGAATTCGGCATCTTCCTGCGGGATGGAGTCACGCTGGTTGGTGGCGGCGGCTTGAACCAGCTCAATGCGGTCAACAGCTTCTGCAACCTGGGCTACTGGGTGCGCGAGTCGGCGCAGCGTCAGGGCGCCGCGATAGCCGCGACTACCGCGCTGGCCCGCTACGCCTTCCTGCACCTGAATCAGGCGCGGGTGGAGATCGTCGTCGCCGCCGGCAATGAGGCCAGCGCCGCCGTTGCGCGCAAGGCGGGCGCCGTGCACGAATGCGTGGCGCGCAACCGGCTCAAGCTGCGCGGCGAGTCCGTGGCGGCCGATGTGTTCTCATTGATCCCCGATCAGGCTTGTCAATCCACGTTGACAAGTCCGGATTTGTCAATTAAAGTTGACGCATGACCGATCTCCATCACCTCAAGATTCCCACCGCGCCAAGCGAAGCTTTGGCGGCGGTGCTGGCGCTGCGTGAGCTCGCGGACCAGATAGAGCGCAAAGCCGTACGCAAGGCGTTGGAGGACGGCTGGACCTGGGCCCAGATAGCGGAGGCGCTCGGCGTCTCCAGGCAGGCCGCCCATAAAAAGCACGCGGCGAGTCTGGCGCGCGGCTGAAGCCATCAGGAGGAAAGCACGATGTTCGCGAAGCTCAAACAGCGCTGGCAAGACCTGCGCACCATTGCCAATCTATCGAACAATGCCGAGCGCTGGGCCTTGAAAGCGGGCCAGCGGCATCCGGGCGCGGAGCATTACGCTTTGGCCGCGCTGGACCTGGCCGACGGCTCGGCGCGGCGTGTATTCCAGCGCGTCGGCGCCGATCCGCAGGCGTATCGCGCGGCGCTGGAGCAGCGGCACGCCGCGGCGCTGTCCTCGCTGGGGCTGGAGGTCGATGCGGACGACATGACGCCACCGCCAGCGACGGCGGGCAAACTGTTCGACGCCCAACCGTCCGGCCAGGCGCTGATGCAAAAGCTGCGCGATGCGCAACGCCGCTTGCCTGCCGCGTTGTGCGGGGCGCATATCCTGCTCGTGGTGGCGGGCATGCGCCAAAGCGCCGCTGGCCGCGCCTTTGGCGCCATCAACGTCGATCTGCAGGCCTTGGGCCGCGCGGCGGAAGAGGAACTGCGCGCCATGGCCGCGTGACGGCCCATGATCCAATACCATCGGCATCAAAAAACGGTACCGGCGATTCCCGGCTTGTCCAGTACAGGGCGGGGAGCGTAAAGTTTTGGTTCGATGAACAGATGGAAGGGAGGATCCGGTGCGTACGCTACTCAAACTCCTGCGCGGGCGCAGGTCGGCGAATGGCGCGATCCTGTCGGCCTTCCTGCTGTGCGCCCTGTACTTCGTGACCTGGTATCTGATTTCCCACCTGTCGAACTTCCCCGGTTCGCTGATACGGTAACTAAGCCGTCGTCGCGATACCGTATTTGCGCTGGGTGTGCGAATACTGCGCCTGCAGCGCCTCCAGCGAAGGATGGGACGGATCGATCTTGCGCATGCGCTCCAGCAGATAGGCGCATTGCTCGGCCAGCGGCACTTCCCAACCCAGATCGTCCAGCTGCTTGAGTATCGCCGATGTCGCCGCCGGCAGCAGCGACATATTGGCCGGCGCCTTGCGCAGCGCCGCGTTCAGCGTATCGACCGCGGCCCGCAGGTCGCCCTGGCCGCGCTGTTCGGAGGCGTGGGCAATCAGCTCGTCCACCTGCAGCTTGATTTGTTCGCCCATGCCGGCGGCCAGGTCGTGGCGGCCGGCCTTTTCAAACACCTGCACCGCGTCGTCCATCGACACGCCGCTCTCGGTATCGTTCATCAAATTCAGCATCAGGTCGGAGGCCTGCTGGTCCAGCTTCACATTCAGGCAGCTGTGCACCAGGCCGATTTTGAGGCCGGTCGACAGGCCCCGGCTGGCGCCGACCGCGTTGACCGCGTTGGCCAGTTCCGCCGCCGCGCCGCTGATATTGCCGGTCATTTCCTGCAGCAGGCCGGCGGCGATGGCGCGGCAGGCGTCGACGTTGGCGCTGGCGCGCAACGAGCGCTCCATGTCGCGTATCACGCCGCTGGCTTGATTGGCGTCGCCTTTCTTGACCAGCGTCTTGACCAATTTGACGTGGTCCTCGGGGTCGCGGAACTCGGAGTACTTGGCCTTGGCCACCACCTGCTTGAACGCCTTCTCGGCGACGCCGACATCGCCCGTCTCGAACGCCACCTCGCCCAGGTGGCGCAGCCGGCGCACCATGTTGGGCGAGATCGCCACCGCGTCCTCCAATATCTTCTTTGCCGCTTCCTGCTGGCCCATCGCCTCGTGGGTGCGCGCCAGCAGGTCATAGGCCGCCATGAACTTGGGATTGTGGACCAGCAGCTCCTGCAAGGTCTCCTGCGCCTCGATGTACTTCTGCTGGCCGAACTGGCAGCGCGCCATGCCCAGGTGCGCCCAGGCGATAGGGCGGTTCATCAGGATGACCTGGTACACCACCTCGGCGTCGGCCAGTTCGTCCAGCGACACCAGCAGCTCGGCGCGCAGGCGCGCGAAGTCGATCGCGTAGCGGGGATTCTTTTCCTCGGCGATGCCGCACTCGCCGATGGCTTTGCGGATGCTGCCCAGCTCCACCAACTGGTGAATCGGCAGGAACACGTCGCGCCGCTCGACCGCCTTGCGCAGCCGCTGCAGCAGCGCGTCCACGGTGAAGGGCTTAAGGACGTAGTCGGTCGGCGTCAGCTCGGCCGCGCCGATCACTTTGCTGTACACGCCCTCGGAGGTGAGCATGATGAAGATGGTCGACGGCGCGATGAGTTTATGGTGGCGCAGGTCTTCCAGCAGTTGCTGGCCGTCCTGGCCATTGTTTTCGCCGCTGCCGTTGCCCAGGTCGTACTCGCACAGCACGATGTCGAACGGTTTCTTGGCCAGCTGGCGGATGGCCGTGCCGGAGCTGACCGCGTAATCGATCTTGGTGATGCCGGATTGGTTCAACATGTTGTGCAGGCTGCCGCGCATCCCCGGATTCGGATCGACGATCAGCACCGACAATTCACTATATTCCGCCATGTTACACATCCAAGCTAAAGTTAAATCTAGCATACTCCATGGCAAGTCAAAATGTTATGAAAAACCAGTGCCTAGAGCGGGACTGTGGATTAATCCGGCCTCAAATTGCCCAAAATGTTGCTTCGACAGCACTTTTCGGGCCGAATTGGCGCTGTATAGGCAGGCTGGTAAAGGGTATAATGCGCGCAAAGGAAATTCTGCATTACAAGTATCTCGTGCTCCATCTACCTTTAATCCGCAGCCATGCTGCATCAACCATCCTCCAAACATGTTGATTCTGCCGGGCTCCAACGCCCTGTCCGCATTCCGTAGCCAACGCCTGTTAACTCAACTGCAAGCCGCGCTGCCTGCCGTCGCCGCCGTCCAGGCGCGCTATGTCCACTTCATCGACGCCGCTGAACCGCTGTCGGCCGACGACACCAGCCGCCTCGGCGCGCTGCTGACCTACGGTGAGCCGGCCCACGCCGACAATACCGATGGCGTGGTCGAAGAGTTCTTTGTCATCCCGCGTTTCGGCACGATCTCGCCGTGGGCCTCCAAGGCCACGGACATCGTCCACAACTGCGGCATGGCGCACATCAAGCGCGTCGAGCGCGGCATCGCCTTCCGCATCAATCTGAAGAGCGGCATTTTGGGCAGTAGCATCGGCGCCGCCAAGAAGCTGTCGGATGAAGAAGTGCAGGCCGTCGCCGCGCTGCTGCACGACCGCATGACCGAATCGGTGCTGCGTCATCCGGACGAAGCGGCCGGCTTGTTCCGCACGCTGGAAGCGAAACCGCTGGAATCGGTCGACGTGATCGGCATGGGCAAGGCCGCGCTGGAAAAGGCCAACACGGACCTGGGCCTGGCGATGTCGGACGACGAGATCGAGTACCTGGACGCCGCCTTCACCAAGGCTGGCCGCAATCCGACCGACGTCGAGCTGATGATGTTCGCGCAGGCGAACTCGGAGCACTGCCGCCACAAGATCTTCAACGCCGATTGGACCATCGACGGCGTCGCGCAACCGAAGTCGCTGTTCGGCATGATCAAGAACACGCACCAGTTGCAGCCCAAGGGCACCATCGTCGCCTACAGCGACAACTCGTCGATCATGGAAGGCGCGGAAGTGATGCGCTTCTTCCCGCAGGGCGACGCCCACCAGTACGCGCCGACCACCGAGTTGACGCACACGCTGATGAAAGTGGAGACCCACAATCACCCGACCGCGATCTCTCCATTCCCAGGCGCCTCCACCGGCGCCGGCGGCGAGATCCGCGATGAAGGTGCGACCGGCCGCGGCGCCAAGCCGAAGGCTGGCCTGACCGGCTTCACCGTGTCGAACCTGATGCTGCCGGGCGCCGTGCAGGCATGGGAGCACGACGCTCCCGTCACCGTGCCGGTGGCCGACTACCGCAACAGCGGCAAGGCCCACGGCAAGCCAGACCGCATCGCGTCGGCGCTGCAGATCATGATCGAAGGCCCGCTGGGCGGCGCTGCGTTCAGCAATGAATTCGGCCGTCCGGTGCTGGGCGGTTATTTCCGTACCTACGAACAGAATATCGGCAAGCAGTTCGCCGGCGCGCACGACACCGTGTACGGCTACCACAAGCCGATCATGATCGCGGGCGGCATCGGTAACATCTCCGGCCAGCACACGCACAAGAACGACATCCCGGTCGGCAGCCTGCTGGTGCAGCTGGGCGGTCCCGGCATGCGCATCGGCATGGGCGGCTCGGCCGCTTCCTCGATGGCCACCGGCACCAACACCGCGGACCTGGACTTCGACTCGGTCCAGCGTGGCAATCCGGAGATGGAGCGCCGCGCACAGGAAGTGATCAACGGCTGCTGGCAGCTGGGCGCGAACAATCCGATCATCTCGATCCACGACGTCGGCGCCGGCGGCCTGTCGAATGCCTTCCCGGAGATCACCAACGACGCCAAGCGCGGCGCGATCTTCGACCTGCGCAAGATCCCGCTGGAAGAAAGCGGCATGGCGCCGAAAGAAATCTGGTCCAACGAATCGCAGGAGCGCTATGTGCTGGCGATCTCGCCGGACAGCCTGCCGATGTTCAAGGCGCTGTGCGAGCGTGAGCGCTGCCTGTTCGCCGTCGTCGGCACCGCGACCGAAGAACGTCAACTGAAGCTCATCGATCCAGAGCTGGGCAACGAGCCGGTCGACATGCCGATGGATGTCCTGCTGGGCAAACCGCCGAAGATGCAGCGCGACGTGCACCACGTGCAGAACGAATTCCCGGCCATCGACCTGACCGGCATGGACCTGGAGGAAGCCGCAAAGCGCGTGCTGCTGCTGCCTACCGTCGGCGACAAGTCCTTCCTGATCACCATCGGCGACCGCACCGTGGGCGGCATGTCCGTGCGCGACCAGATGGTCGGCCCATGGCAGGTGCCGGTTGCCGATTGCGCCGTCACCGCGATGAGCTTCGAAGGCTACCTGGGCGAAGCGATGGCGATGGGCGAGCGCACGCCGCTGGCCGTCATCAACGCCGCGGCGTCGGGCCGCATGGCGGTCGCCGAGGCGATCACCAACATCGCCGCCGCGCCGATCAAGGATATCTCCGACATCAAACTGTCCGCCAACTGGATGGCCGCCTGCGGCCAGCCTGGCCAGGACGCGGCGCTGTTCGACACCGTCAAGGCGGTCGGCATGGAGCTGTGCCCGGCCCTGGGCATCAGCATCCCGGTCGGCAAGGATTCGCTGTCGATGCGCACCACCTGGAAGGACGAGGGCGACGCCAAGGCTGTCACCTCGCCGGTATCGCTGATCGTCTCGGCCTTCGCGCCGGTGCACGATGTGCGCAAATCGCTGACGCCGCAGATCAAGACCGATGCCGGCGACACCGCCATCATCCTGATCGATCTGGGACGCGGCAAGAACCGCCTGGGCGCTTCGGCGCTGTCGATGGTCATGGGCCAGCTGGGCAACGAGACGCCTGACGTGGACAGCCCCGAGGACCTGAAGGCCTTCTTCACCGCGATCCAACAATTGAACAACGACGGCAAGCTGCTGGCCTACCACGACCGTTCCGACGGCGGCCTGTATGGCACGCTGACCGAGATGGCCTTCGCCGGCCGCGCGGGCCTGTCGATCAACCTCGACATCCTGACGCTGGAAGAGGGCCACGGCGCCGACCAGGGCGACGCGAAAAACTGGGCCGGCCAGATCGCCGAGCGCCGCAACGAGCAAACCCTGCGCGCGCTGTTCTCCGAGGAGCTGGGCGCGGTGATCCAGGTGCGCGCCGAAGAGAAGTCGATGGTGATGGATGTGCTGCGCACCTTTAACCTGGGCGCGTGCAGCCATATCATCGGCAAGCCGAACGACCGTGGCGTGATCGAGTTCACCCGCGATGCCAAGAACATCTACAGCAAGCCGCGTTCGGAACTGCATCGCCTGTGGAGCGAAACCAGCTGGCGCATCGCCCGCCTGCGCGACAATCCGGCTTGCGCCGATGCCGAATACGACCGCATCCTGGACGAAACCGATCCTGGCATCACGCCGAAGATCACCTTCGACCTGACCGAGAACGTGGCAGCGCCGTTCCTGGCGACCGGCGTGCGTCCACGCGTCGCGATCCTGCGCGAGCAGGGCGTCAACTCGCACATCGAGACCGCTTATGTGATGCACCAGGCGGGCTTCAACGCCGTAGACGTCCACATGAGCGACCTGATTGCGGGCCGCGTCAAACTGGATGACTTCCAGGGCATCATCGCCGTTGGCGGCTTCTCGTACGGCGACGTGCTGGGTGCCGGCGAAGGCTGGGCCAAGACCATCCTGTTCAACGCCGCGTTGGCCGAGCAGTTCGCCCGCTTCTTCGCGCGCACCGACAGCTTCGGCCTGGGCGTCTGCAACGGCTGCCAGATGATGAGCAACCTGAAATCCATCATCCCTGGCGCGCATGCGTGGCCCAAGTTCACCACCAATAAATCGGAGAAATTCGAAGCGCGCTTCGCGATGGTGGAAGTGCTGGATTCGCCGTCGATCTTCTTCAACGGCATGGCCGGCACGCAGACCGCCATCGCCATCGCTCACGGCGAAGGTTATGCGGACTTCACGCAGACCGGCAATATCAACGAAGCCGTGGCAGCGATGCGCTTTGTCGATAACCGTGGCGCGGCCACCGAAGCTTATCCATATAACCCGAACGGCTCGCCGCAAGGTTTGACTTCGGTAACCACGGCGGATGGCCGATTTACGGTAATGATGCCGCATGCGGAGCGCGTATTCCGCTCGGTGCAGCAATCGTGGCATCCTGAATCGTGGGGCGAAGATTCTCCATGGATGCGCATGTTCCGCAACGCGCGTAAATTCGTTGGATAATAGAAGTTGAATCAGAAAAGGCCGGAGCGATCCGGCCTTTTTTTATGGCGTGGCAAGATGTTTATTGGCCTCGCGATAACTGAGCGCTGAAAGCCGGTGTTTTTCTTTTTGCGTGAATGCCCGGACAGCTTCCGGATCGTGGCGGGCATAATCCCGCAAGGCCCAGCCTATCGCTTTCTGGATGAAGAATTCTTTCTCGTGCGCCAGCGCGAGGGAGTAATTGAATAGCCGGTCCGTATCCACCTTATCGCGCCAGCCCAATTGGTGCAACAGTGCGATCCGCCTCACCCACATATTATCGTGGGATAAAGCCTGATTCATTCCGTCGTGGCGGTAATGTAATATATCGCTGATTACCGACGCCAGCGCATCGACCGTGTCCCACCACGATTTTTTCTGTGCCAGTCCCAGCAGCTCGGGAATATATGCCAGGGCCAATTCCTTGCTGTGCATGGCGAGCAAGTCAATCGCAACGTATTGATATTCTCTTTGCGGGCGTTCCCATAATTCACGGGCGCAAAGGAGGATATTATCCGCTCCGCTTCCTTTTAATTGCTTCAGCAAAGGCTTGGCTGCCGTCCGGCGTTGCGGCGTGCCGACGCCCAGAAAATCGAACTGATCGCGCATATAAGCCCGCATGGCGGGCGCGCGGCCGGGTGTGGCGGCGGAGGCGAGGGCGGTGTCGAGGTTGGCATGGAATTGGGGATTCATGGGTATAAGTATAGGGGATTTCGGCTCCAGCCCGGAGAGTAAGCTGAAAATTGGCATGAACTTGCCAGTTTCTGGTCTACATAGGCAAAAAGAAAGGCACTCGACGGAGTGCCTTGAAGGGGTGATAGTTGCGCGCTTTAACGAGCGTGTTGCGCGAGCCGGAATATGCTGACGATCTGCGCCAGATTGGATGCCTGGTTTTGCATCGTCTCGGCGCTGGCGGCCGCCTCTTCCACGAGGGCGGCATTTTGCTGTGTCACTTGATCCATCTGGGTAATCGCCTGATTCACCTGTTCAATGCCCGACGTCTGTTCCTGTGTCGCCATGCTGATTTCGCTCATAATATCGGCGACATGTTTTACGCTATCGACGATTTCGGTCATGGTCAGACCCGCTTTCTCGACCAGCTTGCTGCCCGTATCCACATTGGCGACCGAATCGGTAATTAATTCCTTAATCTCCTTGGCCGCCGCTGCGGAGCGCTGTGCAAGATTGCGGACTTCCGAAGCCACCACCGCAAATCCACGCCCTTGTTCACCTGCGCGCGCCGCTTCGACCGCGGCATTTAATGCCAGGATATTAGTCTGGAAGGCGATGCCATCAATAACCGAGATAATATCGACGATCTTGCGGGACGAGGCGTTAATGGAAGTCATGGTATTAACGACTTCAGAAACCACGGCGCCGCCTTTCATTGCCACTTCCGAGGCCTTTGCGGCCAATCCATTCGCCTGGTTGGCATTGGCGGCATTTTGTTTAACCGTCGACGTTAATTCCTCCATCGACGAAGCGGTTTCTTCCAGCGAGCTGGCTTGTTGCTCGGTGCGGGTGGACAGATCCAGATTGCCGGCGGCTATTTCACTGGATGCGGTCGCAATGGTATCCGTGCCGCCGCGTATTTGCGCCACCATATTCCCCAGATGATCCTGCATTGCTTTCATTTGATACAGCAGGCTGCTTGAATCCCCATGTTCCGTATCCACGGCGTGGGAAAAGTCGCCGGATGAAATATTATTTGCCACTTTTACCGCATAGGCGGGTTCGCCGCCAATAAGTTGCATGACGCTATTAATCATCCAGAAGGCGATACCGGCGCCGGCAAGGCAGGCGACTACGCCCAGCGCCAAGCTGAAGATCAGCATCTTGCGCGTGAAGTCCACCAGCTCCTGGCGGGTTTGCTTGACCAGAGCGTTCTTGTTTTTGTTGAACTCCAGCAGCTTGGTGCGCATTTCCCGCCAGACGGGAGTTTCTTCCTTGTTCAGGGTGGTGATCGCGGCGGCCTGGTCATCCTTGGCGACGCCCAGGATTTTGGCCTGCAACCCAGCCTGCTTTTCGCGCAGCGCCATCACATCCCGGAACAGCTTCGAGGTTTCCGGCTGGTCGCGCGTCAGCTCCAGCGCAATATCGGCTTGTTCCTTGAAGGATATGCCCGCGTCTTCCAGGTTCTTGTAGCCGGTCTTGTTGGCGGGGTCGATGACGATGTTGCGCAGCGCCTGGCCCATCTGCAGGCCTTGGGCATACATATTTGTGGAGGCCGACAGCAGCGCCTGGTCCTGCTCCAGAAACTGCGAGAACTGGTTCTTGGCATTCTGCATGCCGATCAATGCCACTCCGAGAGCGCAGGCGAAAAAAACGCATACCAGGGAAATGCACAACATCATGCGCGACTTCAGTTTCATGGCAATATCTCTTATCGTAATGAAATTTCAATGGGGCGTTTTGGTGCTCCTCGGAAAGTCTAGCATGCCCCCTTGCGCGGGCGATTCAAATATCGGCGTCTGTTGCATCGTCGCCAAAAACGAAAAAGGCGCCTCGAAAGGCGCCTTCTTAACAGCAAAGAGCAGGATTACTGGATCTTGGCTTTCTTGGTCAGTTCGTCGCGGAAGGCGGCGATCTTACGCTGTTGCAGGGCTTCGGCAACCTGGCCTTTGACTTCTTCCAGCGAAGGCAGCTTGGTGGGACGGGACTCTTCCAGCTTGATGACGTGGTAGCCGAACTCGGTCTTTACCGGAGTCTGGGTGATCTCGCCATTTTTCAGGGCAACCATGGCGTCAGCGAAAGGCTTGACCAGTTTGCCTGGGGTCATCCAGCCCAGATCGCCGCCGTTGTTGGCGGAGCCGTCTTTCGATACCTTGGCCAGTTCTTCGAACTTGCCGCCGGCCTTCAGCTTGGCGATGATGTCTTTTGCTTCCTGTTCGGTGGCGACCAGGATGTGACGCGAGTGGTATTCTTTTTCGCCCATGGCGGCTTTGTACTTGTCGTACTCGGCTTTGATTTCGGTATCTTTTACCGGATTCTTTTTAACGTAGTCGGCCAGCATCGCGTTGATGATGATGCTCTGGCGTGCGTTTTCGATTGCTGCCTTGACTTCCGGCTTGGTGCCGAAACCTTGTTTGTCCGCTTCCTGGATCATGACTTCGCGGCCGATCAGTTCCTTCTTGACCATTTCACGCAGTTGCGGGCTGTCAGGCTGCTGGCCTTGGGCGACCACTTGCTTGACCATTTGATCCACTTTGGCGGCAGGAATAGCCTTGCCATTGACGGTCGCGACGTTTTGCGCGAATACCGGTGCTGCTACGACAGCGATCAGTGCTAACAACAGGCGGGCTGGCTTCAACATCATTATTAAATCCTATAAAAAAACTAGAAATCGCACTCGGGCGGTGCATTGTATCAACGCAAAATTAAAAACGGCGCCCCGCAGGGCGCCGCCTTCATCTGTAACATTACTGCACTTTTGCTTTCTTGACCAGTTCTTCCTGGTAGGCTTGCAATTTCTTCTGTGCCAGTGCTTCAGCAACTTGCGGCTTCACTTCTTCCAGGGTAGGCAGCTTGGCTGGACGGATGTCGTCCACTTTGATCACGTGGAAGCCGTTCGGGGTTTGAACTGGCTTCTCGGTGACCTGGCCTTTTTGCAGGCCGACGAATGCTGCCGAGAACGCTGGCGGGAAGGACGACGGCACTGCCCAGTCCAGATCGCCGCCGTTGGCTGCCGAACCGGTGTCTTTCGACGCCTTGGCCAGCTCTTCGAACTTGGCGCCGCCCTTGATCTTGGCGATCACGTCGTTGGCTTCGGCTTCGGTGGCCAGCATGATGTGGCGTACGTGGTATTCCTTGTCGCCGTTCTGGGCCACGAAGCGGTCGTATTCAGCCTTGATGTCGGCGTCCGAAACCGGATTCTTCTTGATATAGTCGCCGACCAGCGCGTTGATGATGATGGCTTGGCGGGCGTTTTCGATTTGCGTTTTCACCGCTGCATCTTTGCCGAAACCTTGCTTTTCCGCTTCCTGCATCATCACTTCGCGGCCGATCAGGTCCTTCTTGATCAGTTCGCGCAGTTGTGGCGAATCAGGCTGCTGGCCTTGGGCGACGACCTGCTTGACAACTGCCTCCACGCGCGAGGTAGGGATGGCTTTGCCATTAACTACGGCAACGTTTTGTGCGAAAGCAGGTACTGCGGCAACGGCGAGAAGTGCAATCAGCAAACTGGCTGGCTTGAAAGTCATTATTAATTCCTGTAAGGGGAAAGTTTTAGCGAAATTGCCTGGGCAGGAGTTAGATCAGCTATCTGTCTTTGTGTTCAATTATTTTGAAACCGATAGCGACCGTTCCCAGACCAAGCGCTACATCATACTTCGGACGGAGCCAATGCGGTAATGGCCAATGCATGAATTTCTTTATGCATCATATCGTGCACGGAATCATACACGAGTCGATGTCTTGTGACGAGTTTGAGCCCCTCGAATTGTAACGAAACAATTCTAACGTTGTAATGACCCCCACCGGAGGCGGCACCGGCATGGCCGGCGTGCATTGCGGAATCGTCTTCCAGCACCAGTTCCAGCGGCGCCAGGGCGGCCTGGAAGCGGCTGCGCATGCGGTCTATGCGTGTATCGCTCATGCTTCATCCTTGATGTGGCGGGACAGGTAAATAGTTTGACCGACGATAAACACAAACATGATCGCGGTCGAACCAAACGCCTTAAAGCTGACCCAGGAACTGGTGTCGCCTTTAAACAAAACGAAGGCGACATACCAGTTCAGGAAGCCCATCGCGACAAAGAAACAGATCCAAGCCAGGTTCAACCGGCCCCAGATCAGGTCCGGCAATTGGATGATCTCTTCCATCGATTTGCGCATCAGGTTCTTTTTAAAGACCAGTTCGCTAACCAGCAAGCCGGATGCGAAGAACCAATAGACAATGCTCAATTTCCATTTGATGAAATCTTCGTCGTGCAAGTAAATGGTCAGGCCGCCGAAGAATACAAACATGGCCAGCGAGAACCACAGCACGAAATCGACCTTGCGCCCGCGCGCCTTGATATACCCGATCTGGGCCATCGTTGCCAGGATGCCGACCAGCGTCGCGATCACGATCGGAGACTCGTCCGGCTTCACCGAGCCGCCGGAAATCATGCCGCTCAGGTAGGTGTTGATGAAGTGCTGGGCCGCTTCGGCATTCCAGCCCGACAGCTTGTAGGCGGCAAAGAACAGCAGCAGCGGGATCAGGTCGAACAGAAATTTCATGTTGTTTTAAAGGTTATTGTGGATCGAAGCGCAAGGAGGCCGAATTAATGCAATAGCGCAACCCGGTTGGGGGCGGGCCGTCCGGAAACACGTGGCCCAGGTGGGCATCGCATACCGCGCATATGATTTCGGTGCGCAGCATACCATGGGTGCGGTCGGTTTTTTCAATGACATTGGCGGGATCGAGCGCTTCGAAATAGCTCGGCCAGCCGCAGCCGGAATCGAATTTGGCGTCGGAGCGGAACAGGGGCGTATCGCAGCACACGCAGGTGTAGATGCCGTGTTCGTGGTGATCCCAGAACTTGCCGGTGAAAGCGCGTTCGGTGGCGGCGTGGCGGGTGACTTGATATTCCATCGGGTCCAGCATGGCACGCCATTCGGCGTCGGATTTGGTGACTTTATTGCTCATGGCTTATTACTCGCTTAAAAGATGAAATTGTTCAAAATGGACAGGGCTAGGCGCAACGACGAAGGCAGTGCGCTAGCACGGCGAGGAGTTGCAACGACGCCATGGCCTTTTTGAGCAATTTCATGAAGAACAGCTTACTTCGAGATGGCTGGCCCAGTCCGGGGGCAAGGCGGCGTATTGATCATGCTCAGGCTGTTCGTCGTATGGGCGCTGCAAAACTGACAGCAGCCGCTCCACTTCAGTAAAGTCCTTATTCTGAGACTTTTCAATAGCAACCTGCGCTAAATAATTACGCAGCACGTATTTGGGGTTGACCTTGTTCATCGCAAGCTGGCGCGCGGAGTCGTCGCTGCCCTCGGCTTGCAGGCGGGCGCGGTACTGCACAGCCCAGGCGTCGAACGCCGGGCGGTCGATGAACAGGTCGCGTAACGGTTCGTCGCCGCTGGCGTCGGCCGCCTTCAGACCACTCAGGCTGCGGAAGAAGAGGGTGAAATCGACGCTGTTGGCCTGCATTAGCGCAAACATGGCGTCGAATAGCGCACGATCGGCATCGGCGTGTTCGGCCAGCATGGACAGGCCCAGCTTGGCGTGCAGCAGCTCATCCATCTTGGCGGCGAACGCGGGCTGGTAGACATCCAGCGCGGCTTGCGTCGCATCCACCTCGCCGATTAGCGGCAACAGGGCCTGGCCCAGCGCGTAGCAATTCCAATGGCCAACCTGTGGCTGATTTGCATACGAATAGCGGCCCTGCTGGTCGGTGTGGTTGCAGATATGGTCGGAATCGAAAGCTTCCATGAAGCCGAACGGGCCGTAATCCAAGGTCAGGCCCAGGATGGACATGTTGTCTGTATTCATCACGCCATGCATGAAGCCGACCGCCTGCCAGTGGGCGATCATGTGCGCCGTGCGGCGCGTGACTTCGGCCAGGAACGCCTGGTATGGATTGGCTTCCGCGCGCAACTCCGGGTAAAACCGGTCGATGACATAGTCCGCCAGGATCTTCAGCTCGTCGTTCTTGTTGCGGTAGAACCAGTGTTCGAAGGAGCCGAAGCGCACGAAGCTGGGCGCCATGCGCACCACCACGGCCGAGGTTTCCACGGTCTCCCGCATCACGCCCTGGTCCGAGCCCGCCACCGACAGCGCGCGCGAGGTCGGGATGCCGAGCCCGTGCATGGCTTCCGAGCACAGGAACTCGCGTATCGACGAGCGCAACACCGCGCGGCCGTCGCCCATGCGCGAGTAGGGCGTCAGGCCGGCGCCTTTCCATTGCAATTCCATCGGTCCTTCGGCGGTGGCGACATCGCCAAACAGCATGGCGCGGCCGTCGCCCAGCTGGCCGGCCCAGACGCCGAACTGGTGGCCGGAATACACGGCCGCCAGCGGCTCGGCGCGCTCCGGCGCGGCGTTGCCGGCCAGGATGTCGAGGCTGTCGGCCACTTGCGCGGGCGTCAACCCGATCAGCGCCGCAGCTGGCGCGCTGACGGCGACCAGGTAAGGCGCCGGCAACGGCGTCGGCATCAGGCGGGTGTAAAAAGCGGGCGGCAGGGACGCGAAGGAATTGTCCAGGGGCAGTTTAGAGGCAGTAATGGCAGTTCCCGGTTCGAAGTGAGTCCCGATTTTACCCCAGCGCGCAGGTGCTGCGCTGCAGCATCGAAATGCGTTGACGGTCGTCGCGTGGGCGCTACAAACTCGTTCATCCAATATCAAACTTTCCCAGGAGTCCACATACATGTATCCCCAGAGTCCGCTGATGGGCCAGATGATGAACCAGCCCTTGCTCGTTTCCAGCATTTTGGACTTCGCCGCCCGGCACTACGCCAACAGCGAGATCGTTTCGCGCCGCGTTGAAGGGGACTTGCACCGCTACACCTTCCGCGATTGCCAGCAACGCGTCAAGCGCCTGGCCAACGCCCTGCATGGCCTTGGCGTCGGCATGGGCGAACGCGTCGCCACGCTGGCCTGGAACGGCTACCGCCACCTGGAAGCCTACTACGCCGTGTCCGGCTCGGGCGCCGTGCTGCACACCATGAACCCGCGCCTGCATCCCGAGCAGCTGGCCTACATCTGCAACCACGCCGAAGACCAGTACCTGCTGTTCGATTTCTGCTTCCTGCCGCTGGTGGAAGCGTTCGCGCCCTTGTGCAAGACCATCAAGGGCTTCATCCTGCTCGGCGCGGCCGACCGCATGCCGGCCGAGACCAAGATCCCGAACTTGCTGTGCTACGAGGACTTGATCAACTCCCATTCCGCCGAGTTCGAGTGGCCGCTGTTCGACGAGAATTCCGCCTGCACCTTGTGCTACACCTCCGGCACCACGGGCAATCCCAAGGGCGCGCTGTACTCGCACCGCTCGACCGTGCTGCACGCCTACGCATCGGCCTTGCCCAACGTGCTCAACGTGTCCTCAAGCGATACGGTGATGCCGGTGGTGCCCATGTTCCACGTGAATGCCTGGGGCCTGCCGTATTCGGTGCCGCTGTCCGGCGCCAAGATGGTGTTTCCCGGCGCGGCACTGGATGGCAAGTCGGTCTACGAGCTGATGGAGCAGGAAAAGGTCACCTTCTCGGCCGGCGTGCCGACCGTGTGGCTGGGCCTGATCAATTACGCGGTGCAGAACAAGCTCAAGTTCTCGACCTTCCGCCGCACGGTGATCGGCGGCTCGGCCTGCCCGCCGGCGATGATGAACACGCTCATCGACGATTTCGGCGTGGAGGTGGTGCATGCCTGGGGCATGACGGAGATGTCGCCGCTGGGCACGGCCGGCGGCCTGTTGACCAAGCATCTGGACCTGAGCAAGGAAGAGCAGCGCAAGATCCTGCAAAAGCAGGGCCACGGCATCTACGGCGTCGACATGAAGATCATCGACGACGATGGCAAGGAGTTGCCGTGGGATGGCGTCAGTTACGGCCACCTGATGGTCAAGGGCCCGTGGATCATCTCGCGCTATTTCAAGGACGAGGGCGGCGATGTGCTGCAGGACGGCTGGTTCCCTACCGGCGACGTGGCCACCATCGACGCCGACGGCTTCATGCAGATCACCGACCGCAGCAAGGACGTCATCAAGTCCGGTGGCGAGTGGATCGGCACCATCGACCTGGAGAACGTCGCCATGTCGCACCCGGCGGTGATGCAGGCCGCCTGCATCGGCGTGGCGCACCCGAAGTGGGACGAGCGGCCGCTGCTGGTCGTCGTGCTGAAGTCCGGCCAGGAGCTCAAGCGCGAGGACCTTCTGGCCCACTTCGAAGGCAAGGTCGCCAAATGGTGGCTGCCGGACGACGTGGTGTTCGCCGATGCGCTACCGGTCGGCGGCACCGGCAAGATCCAGAAGAACAAGCTGCGCGAACAGTACCGCGATTACCGCCTGCACACCATCTGAGGCAGCGCTATTTTCTGACCGGGGCATGCTGGACCATCGGCAGCTCCGGCAGGAACACCAGCATCAGCAGGCCCAGGCCGACCAGCACGGTGCCGGTGGCGAAGATGTCGCCGATGGCATGACGGTAAAGATCGGCCGTCGCCGTCTGCCCGTGCAGGCGCTGCGCCAGGATGGCGCCCGAACCGGTCACGCCGACCAGGCCGCCCAGCGAGCGGAAGAAGGTCATCATCGCCGTGCCGACGCCGCGCCGGTTGGCGGGCAGGGCGTTCTGCACGGCCATCGTCATGTTCGGCATCACCAGGCCGAGGCCGGCGCCCAGCGTGAAGATGGCCGGCTCCAGCACCAGGTAGCCGGCCGAGTTGGCGATGCCCCAGGCCAGCACGGCGAATGACAGCGTCGCCAGGCTCAGGCCGATGGTCTGCGCCGGCTTGTAGCGGCCGTGGAACTTGGCCAGCACGCGGCCGTTCTGGGTCGACGCGATCACCAGCCCGATCATCATCGGCATCGTCAGCAAGCCCGAGTGGGCAGGGCTGACGCCCATCACCATCTGGAACAGCAGCGGGAAAAACACGCTCGATCCCACCATGCCGACGAAGGTCAGCGCCAGCACCACGCTGGCCACGTTGAACACGCGGTTGTGGAACAGGTCCGGCGGCAGCACCGGCTCCGGCACCCGGCGCACGTGCCACAGCAGGGCCGCCGTCAGCGCCGCCGCCAGCAGGCTCAAATATTTCACCTCATCGGAATTCCACGGCCATTGCGTTCCGCCCAGGGCCAGCACCAGCAGCGCTGCGGTCACCGCGCCGGTCAGCAGCAGCGAGCCGAGATAGTCGATCTTGTGCGCATGGTGCGGGCTGGTGTGGTGCAGGGATTTCGAGATCACATACAGCGCCAGCGCGCCCATCGGCAGGTTGACGTAAAAGATCCAGTGCCACGACAGCCAGTCCGTCAGCAGGCCGCCCAGCACCGGTCCCAGCACGCTGGCCACCGCGTACACGGCGGCGATGCTGCCTTGCCGCTTGCCGCGCTCGGCGGGCGGCACCAGGTCGCCGATGACGATCTGCGCCAGCGGCAGGAAGCCGCCCGCGCCCAGGCCCTGGATCGCGCGGAAGGCGATCAGCTCGGTCATGTTCTGCGCCAGCCCGCACAAGGCGGAGCCGGCGAGGAAGGTGATGATGGCGGTGTACAGCAGCGGTTTGCGCCCGTACTGGTCGCTCAGCTTGCCGTACAGCGGCATGGTGGCGGTGGAGGCCAGCATATACGCCGTCACCACCCACGACAGGTGCGCGATCCCGCCCAGGTCGGTGACGATGCGCGGCAGCGCGGTGGCGACGATGCTCTGGTCCAGCGCGGACAGGCCGATCATGATGACCAGGCCCAGGTAGATGGCGCGGATTTCCTTTGCCGTGATCGGCGCGGTGTCGGTGTGTGTGGTCATTCGCCGATCTCGTTCAGGTATTGGATGGCCGTGCGCAAAGCCTGCGCGCCTTCGGGTTGTAGCTGTGCCAGCCTGCGGGCCAGCCAGTCGCGGCGGCGGCTGCGGAGGTCCGCCATCAGCGCCTCGCCCTGTTTGGTCAGCAGCAGGCCGACGCGCCGGCGGTCTTCGGGATTGGGCGTGTCGCGCCGCACCAGGCCGGCATTCTCCAGCGTCTTGATGTGGGCGCTCATGGTCGGACCGCGCAGCTTTTCCAGGCGCGCCAGCTCGGCCACGCCGATGCCGGGTGTCTGGTCGATGGTCGACAACAGCAGCCTGTGCTGCAAGGACAGGCCGGACGGGTCATGGTCGCCTTCATGGCGGATGCGGCGGAACACGTGCAGCAGCGCCGCGCGCAGATCGTCCGCCAGCTCGATGGCGTCCTTGGGGACCGGGGTTTCTTTGATCATGGCGTTTAATATAGGTAGGCTACCTATCTATATTAAACGATGACCGGCCGCACTTCAAGACGAAAAAAAGCCCGGCGAACCGGGCTGCGGGAATTGGGCGCCGTTACTTGAGGGCGCCGAACACTTTGCCGATCAGCTTGCTGCCGGCGCCGAGCGGATCGGCGCGGATGGCTTTCTCCTCTTCGCCGATCATCGTGTAAAGGCCGTCCAGCGCGCGTTGCGTGACATAGCCTTCCACCGTCGACTGTTCCTTGGCCAGCACGCCCAGCTTGGGCGCCATCGCCATCGCGGTGTTGTACTTGTTGGCCAGGTCGGAGCGGTCGGTGACCTTTTTCACGATCGGCAGGAATTGCACCGCCAGCTTGGGCGAGGTCTTCTCGCGGAAGAAGTCGGTCACCGAGGTCTCGCCGCCGGTCAGGATGTTCTTGGCATCGGTGATGGACATGGACTTGACGGCGTCCAGCAGCAGCGGCTTGGCCATCGGCACGGCCGCCTCGGCCGCGTGGTTCATCTGCACCACCAGGTCGTCGAGCTGCTGGCTCTTGCCGGTCATTTTCAGCAGCGGACGCGCCTGTTCCAGGATCTTCGGCAGCGGGATGCGCACCTTCTCGTTGTTGAGGAAGCCGTTCTCCGCGCCCAGCTTGGAGACCGCCAGCGTCGAGCCTTTTTCCAGCGCCGCCTTCAGTCCGCCCGTGGCGTCCTGGTTGCTCAGGTCGGCCAGTGACAGCGCGTAGGCGCTGGCAGCCGCCAGTGTCAGGGGAAGCAGCAGGGCGATGGAACGGCGGGAGATAGACATGGTGGACCTCTAAGTTGGCAAGTCCGGCGGCTGCCGGTTTGCCGCTACTGTAACGCAGCGGCGCGCCGGCTGCCACCCCATCCTGTACCATGCCGGCAGGGTCCGCAAAAATAATAATACGACCGTTCTTTTATGCGGTATAGTGGCTGGGCTGAGGTTCCCACCAAAATATAAGGAAGAGACATGACTGCTGAATATCAAGTCCACGGCACGGTTGCCGTCATCACGCTGAACAATCCGCCGGTCAACGGCCTGGGCCTGGCCACCCGCACGGCGGCGGTCAAGGGCATCCAGCAGGCGCTGGCGGACGACACCGTCAAGGCCATCGTCATCACCGGCGCCGGCAAGGCCTTCTCCGGCGGCGCCGACATCAAGGAATTCAATTCGCCCAAGGCGCTGACCGAGCCCAGCCTGCACACGCTGATCGCCACCGCCGAAAGCTCGACCAAGCCGGTGGTTGCCGCCATCCACACCGTCTGCATGGGCGGCGGCCTGGAGCTCTCGCTCGGCTGCCATTACCGCGTGGCGATGCCGGGCGCGCAGATCGCGCTGCCGGAAGTGAAGCTGGGCCTGCTGCCGGGCGCCGGCGGCACGCAGCGCCTGCCGCGTGTGCTGGGCCTGGAAATGGCGCTGAACATGATCGTCTCCGGCACGCCGGTGGCCTCCGACAAGTTGGCCAACACCGCGCTGTTCGATGCGGTGTTCACCGCCGACGCCGACCTGGTCAGCTCGGCCGTGGCCTTCGCCGAAACCATCGCCGACGTGCGTCCGCTGCCGAAAGTGCGCGACCGCAAAGTCGACTACCCGAACCACGAAGCCTTCCTGCAATTCTCGCGCAACACGGTCAAGGCCATGTCCGGCCCGTTCCCTGCGCCGCTCGAGTGCGTGGAAACCGTGGCCGCCTCGGTCACGATGAAGTTCGAGGACGGCATGAAGTTCGAGCGCGAACGCTTCCTGCACCTGATCCAGACCACCGAATCGAAAGCGCTGCGCCACGCCTTCTTCGCCGAGCGCGTCGCCAGCAAAGTGCCGGACGTGCCGGCCGATACGCCGGTGCGCGCCATCAAGCAGGCCGCCGTGATCGGCGCCGGCACCATGGGCGGCGGCATCGCCATGAACTTCCTGAACGCCGGCATCCCGGTGGTCATGCTGGAGACCAAACAGGAAGCGCTGGACAAGGGCCTGGCCACGATCCGCAAGAACTACGAGAACACCATGAAGAAGGGCAAGCTGACGCAGGAGAAGTTCGACCAGCGCATGGCCCTGGTCAGCGGCACGCTGGCGTATGAGGATATCGGCCAGGCCGACATCGTGGTCGAAGCCGTGTTCGAGGACATGGGCGTGAAGGAAACCGTGTTCCGCAAGCTGGATGAGGTGATGAAGCCGGGCGCCATCCTGGCCTCCAACACGTCGACCCTGGACCTGAACCAGATCGCCAGCTTCACCAAGCGTCCGCAGGACGTGATCGGCACCCACTTCTTCAGCCCCGCCAACGTCATGAAGCTGCTGGAGATCGTGCGCGGCGCGCAGACCGGCAAGGACGTTCTGGCCACCGCGCTGGCGTTGTCGAAAAAGCTCAAGAAGACCGGCGTGGTATCCGGCGTTTGCGACGGCTTTATCGGCAACCGCATGATCGAGCAGTACAGCCGCCAGGCCGGCTTCCTGCTGGAGGAAGGCGCGCTGCCGGAGCAGGTCGACAAGGCGGTGGAGAAGTTCGGCTTCGCCATGGGGCCGTTCCGCATGGGCGACCTGGCCGGCAACGACATCGGCTGGGCGATCCGCAAGCGCCGCTATGTGGAGAAGCCGGAGATCAGCTACTCCAAGACCGCCGACCTGCTGTGCGAGATGGGCCGCTACGGCCAGAAAACCGGCGCCGGCTGGTACGACTACAAGGCCGGCGACCGCAAGGCCTATCCGAATGAGCAGGTCAACGCGATGATCGTGCAGCACTCGGCCGACATCGGCGTCGCGCGCCGCAAGATCAGCGACCAGGAAATCGTCGAACGGCTGGTGTACTCGATGGTCAACGAAGCGGCCCATATCCTGGAAGAGGGCATCGCGCTGCGCGCCTCGGACATCGACATGGTCTACCTGACCGGCTACGGCTTCCCGCTGCTCCGCGGCGGCCCGATGTTCTATGCCGACACGGTGGGTCTGCCGAACGTGCTGGCGGCGATCAACAAGTACGCCAAGGGCCACCAAGGCAGCGCCTGGAAACCTGCCCCGCTGCTGGTCAAGCTGGCGGAAGAGGGCAAGGGCTTCAATAGCTGATCTTATTTGACCAGGCCAGTGCCCTGCGGGATGTGATAGGCGTCGTAGTAATGGCGCTTGTAGATCGCCGTCAGGGCGCCGGCCTTCTGCATGTCATGCATGGCGGTTTCCAATGCCGCCAGCCGCTCCGGCGAGACGGATGCGCGCGATACCGCTATCGAACGCGGTTGGCCGTCCGAGGGCATGCGGAAGGCCGCTTTCTCCAGTTGCCCGTCCAGGTGCAGCGCCGACACCAGTGCGTCGCCCTGGTCCTCGGGGATCAGCACCGCATCGATGCGGCCCAGCGCCAGCTTGCGGAAGTTGGTCTCCATGTCCTTGGCCGGATCCCTTTGCACCGACCAATCGCGGTCGAAGCGCCGCAGATACTCCGCGCCCCATTTGGTTCCGATGCGTAGCGGCGCGATGTCCGCATAGTCGTTGATGGTGACGGTGCCGTCTTTGCGCACGTAGAACACGCGGTCCGCACTGTGTTCGCGGTATGGCGTCTGCAGGAAGTACAGGAAGGCGTCCCGGCGCGGCGTCTTGCGCAGGCCGATCATGATGTCGGCCGTGCCTTGCTCCAGCATGAACTGGCAGCGCTTGAGCGGACACGGTTTGATCTGCAGGGTCAGGCCGGCGCGCCGCGCCAGCTCGCGGGCGATTTCGGTATAGGCGCCGCCATACACGCCATCCTCCTCGGTGATCCAGGGCAGCATCTTGTTGACCGCCAGGACCAGCGTATGCTCTGCGCTTTCCGGCTCCGCGTGCGCGAGCGCCGGCAGCGACGCCGCCAGCGCCGTTATCGCGAAGAGCAGGCGGCGCCGGATTTTACTTACCTAATACCGGCTTGACCTTGGCCGCCGCTTCCTTGGCGCGGACGCGGGCGGTTTCAACGTCGTCGGCGGTGGCCAGCGCCACGCCCATGCGGCGGCGTGCGAACGACTCCGGCTTGCCGAACAGGCGGATGTCGGTGCCCGGCACGCGCAGCGCTTCGGCCACGCCTTCGAAGGCGATGCCGGCCGCCTCATGCTGGCCGTAGATGACTGCCGATGCACCCGGCGCTTTCAGCGCGACGTTGACCGGCAGGCCTAGGATGGCCTTGGCGTGCAGTTCGAATTCGCTTTGCACCTGGGTCGCCATGGTCACCATGCCGGTGTCGTGCGGGCGCGGGCTCACTTCGGAGAACCAGACCATGTCGTCCTTGACGAACAGCTCCACGCCGAACAGGCCCAGGCCACCCAGGTCGCCGGTCACTTTCTCGGCGATGTCGCGGGCGCGCGCCAGCGCCAGTGGATTCATGCGGCATGGCTGCCAGGATTCGACGTAGTCGCCCTGCACCTGCACGTGGCCGATCGGATCGCAGAACTGGGTTTCGACCTGGCCGTCGGCGCCGATGGAGCGCACCGTCAGCAGGGTTATTTCGTAGTCGAAGTCGATGAAGCCTTCGACGATCACGCGTCCCGAATCCACGCGGCTGCCGGCGGCGGCGTAGTCCCATGCGGCCTTGACTTCGGCGGCGCTGTCGATCTTGGACTGGCCCTTGCCCGAAGAGGACATGACAGGCTTGATCACGCACGGGAAGCCAATGGCGGCGGTGGCTGCTTCAAGTTCCGCCAGGCTGCTGGCGAAGCGGTATGGCGACGTCGCCAGGCCCAGGGTTTCGGCGGCCAGGCAGCGGATGCCTTCGCGGTTCATGGTCAGCTGGGCCGCGCGCGCGGTCGGGATGCAGGTGATCTTGCCGGCTTTTTCCAGCGCGGCCAGCGTGTCGGTGGCGATGGCTTCGATTTCCGGCACGATCAGGTCCGGCTTCTCCTGTTCGATCAGCGCTGCCAGCGCGGCCCCATCGGCCATGTTGATCACGTGGGCGCGATGAGCGACCTGGTGGCCCGGCGCGTTCGGATAACGGTCCACGGCAATCACCTCCACGCCCAGGCGCTGCAAGGCGATGATGACTTCCTTGCCCAGTTCACCGGAGCCGAGCAGCATGACTTTGGTGGCGGTGGGAGACAGTGGAGTGCCGAAAATGCGTGGAGTGTTCATGTGGAAGTCCGGGAGTGAGGGATAACGGTTGATGGTGCGCCGCAGCGCCGCGCGGGCCGACTATAGCAAAATGCGGCTATTTTGGACAGCCGCAGGGGCATTATAATAAACCCAATCTTGGCATCGGATTAATCGCGGGCGCTTATCGCGGCCTGGCTGCGTTTATCCGGCAGGGGCCGCGCCGGTCGCATGGTCATCCGCGCCGCCGCATCGTCAGGCAAAGTGTGCTCATGACATTCCGTCATGGACACGACTAAGGAAAAAAATGAAACCAATGCACGTAATCGCCGCAGCACTTGCCGCCACTTCGCTGTGGGTGGTCGCGGCCGAATCGACCGGCAAGCTGCCCGCTCCCTGGTATGTCAGCGGGGGGACACCATCGTCCTATCAGGCAGGGATAGACAGTGTGGAAACCACCAGCGGCAAGGGCTCCAAGTTCCTGCGCTACGTCCAGGGCGAGGGCAAGAGCTTTACGACGCTGTCACAGGGCGTATCGGCAAAGCGCTATCTGGGCCAGCGCGTGCGGTTCCAGGCACGTGTGAAGTCGCGCGACGTGAGTGCCTGGGCGGGCCTGTGGATGCAGGTCAGTGGGCCGGCACCCGCCAACCTGGCCTTCTACAACAGCCAGGACAAGCCGATCACCGGCACCACGGATTGGCAGACCCGCAGCGTGACGCTGGATGTGCCGGAGGAGGCGACCACCATTAATTTCGGCGTGATCAACGCCGGCACCGGCCAGGTCTGGATAGACGAGCTTTCGTTCGAGGTGGTCGGCAAAGACGTGCCGGTCGACTCCTTCCAACGTAACAAGCTGCCGGAGTCGCCGACCTTATGAGCACCGCAGTCGGTGGCGGTTACGCGGCATTGACCGAGGTGGCTGCGAGCACGGTTCCGCAAAAGGCGCTCAGCGCGGCGCTGGTGGGCGGCTTTGCCGCCGTTTGCCTGACGCTGCGGGCGTACACCTTGCTCGCGCTGTTCGGCGCCATGCTGTTGCCGGTGGGCGCAAGCGGCGCGTGCATGCTGGTGCTGCTGGCCCGCGCGGCACGGCTGCGCGAATGGCGCTTCCTGTGGCCGGTCCTATTGCTGTTCATCGGCGTTTCCAGTTGGCTGGCCGGCCTGTTGTATCACGAGGGCATGGGCCGGGCCGGCGTGGTTACGCACAACGATTTGCTGGTGCAGTTTGCGGTGGCGGCGCTGGCGCTGCTGCTGTTGGCGCCCCGGCTGTGGATCGCACAGCAGCAATCGCGCGCGCTGCAGATGGCGCGCTTGACGCAGGCCGCGCTGTCCGCCGACCTGAAGGCCCTGCAAGCCCAGATCGAACCGCACTTCCTGTATAACACGCTGGCCAATACGCGTTATCTGGCACGCCACGATCCCGAGCGCGCGGTGGCCATGCTCGACCACCTGATCGGCTATCTGCACACGGCGCTGCCGGATCTGCGCAGCCCGATGTCCAGCCTTGGCCGGGAATGCGAACTGGCGGGGCACTATCTGGCGCTGATGGGCATACGGTTTGGCGACCGCCTGCAATATGACATCGACTGTCCGCCCGAGTTGGGTGTGGTGGAGCTGCCTCCGCTGATGTTGATGCCGCTGGTGGAGAACGCCGTGCAGCACGGTGTCGAACCGCACCCCGGCAACGTAATGGTGCGCATGCTGGTGCGCCGCCAGGACGATGCGTTGGTGGTGGCGGTGCGTGACAACGGCGCAGGCCCCGGCAAGACGGCGCTGGGCAGCGGGGTCGGATTGCGCAACCTGCGCGAACGCCTGGCCGCCTTGCACGGCAATGCCGCAGGATTCCGTCTTCAAGTCGCGGCGGACGGCTGGACCGAGGCTGTGATCACATTCCCAATGGGGGCCGCATGACGCATCGTCCACGCATACTGATCGCGGACGACGAGCCTTTGCTGCGCGCGGAATTGCGCCAGTCGCTGGCGGCGTTGTGGCCGGAGGCCGAACTGGTGGCCGAGGCGGCGGATGGCTACGAGGCGCTGCGCCTGGCGCGCGCGCTGGAGCCGGACGTCGCCTTCCTCGATATCCGCATGCCGGGCCTGAGCGGCCTGGAAGTGGCGCGCACCTTCGGCGCCCGCACGCATGTGGTGTTCGTCACGGCCTACCAGGAGCATGCGCTGGCCGCGTTCGATGAAGGCGCGATCGATTACGTGCTCAAGCCCACCGATCCCGTGCGCCTGGTGCGCGCCATCGAGCGGGTGCGCGCCCGCCTTGGCACGCCTCCGCCCGACCTGGCGCGGCTGATGCAGCAGCTGTCGCCAAAACCGGCGGCGCCGTCATGGTTGCAGGCGACCGTCGGCAATTCGATCCACTTCATCGATTTGAGCGAGGTGATTTACTTCTGTTCGGAGTTCAAATACACGCGGGTGGTGACGCCGCAGCAGGCCGAAGCCCATATCCGCACGCCGCTGAAGGAGCTGGCGGCCGAACTGGAAGACGCGGGATTCTGGCAGATACACCGGGGATATGTGGTGGCGGTGAAGCGCATCGCCGCCGTCAGCCGCGATGCCGACGGCGCCTTGTGGCTAAGCCTGCGCGGCCATCAGGACAAGCTGCCCGTGAGCCAGCGCTTCCAGCACCGGTTCAAGGGCATGTAGCGCTTTTAGAACGAGTAGACCAGCGTGACCGACGTTTGGGTGTCGGTGTTCTTTTTATCTTCCGGCACGTTGGTGTCGTTGCGGACGCTGAACGCGGCCTTCATCTGCATGGTGCTGTTGATTTTGGTGCGCAGCGCCGTCTCGGCCAGCGAGTGCATGTTCGAGGTGCCGCGTTCCACGCTCAGGTTCTGGCTGAACAGGGCGGTGTCGCTCAGCTTCCATTTCAGGTTGGCCGCGCCGCGTACGGTCATGCCGCTTTCCATTTCACCGGTCGAACGGGTGCCGTTGAAATAGCCAGGGCCAATTTCCACGTCCATGCTGTGGTCCGGCGTCTTGTAGGTCTCGGTGCCGTAACCGACACCCACCGTGGAGTAGCGTGTGTAGGCGCCGAATTTGTCGTTGACGTGGGTGGCCAGCGCGAATAATTTGTCGTGGTCCTGCAGCAGCTTGTAGGCGGCCTTGGCGGAAAACGAATAGCGCTGGGCGGAACGCTCGCGCACTTTTTCGCCATCGGCCTTGGAGACCTGTTCGTCCTTGAAGTACCCGGCCAGGACATACTCGTTGCTCCAGTCGGGCAGCTCCTGCTTGGCATCCAGCTTGCCGGTGACCGAAGTACCGACCGTGTTACCGGAAGTGGAGATGGCGCCCAACTCCGCGGAGTTGTTCCAGTCGTGGCCGAGGATGGATTCCGCGGCGGCGTAGCCGTGGACCAGGGAGAGGGTGAGGGCGGGGATAAGTAGGATCGCTTTCATGCCGAATATTGTACCTTAGCCCGAAAATCAGCGCATCCAACCGGATCGCGGGTGGGGATCAGCTGGTGAGCCAGTAGTCCGGACGGGCGTATATCTCCTTCAGCATGTCGATGAAGAAGCGCACCTTTGCCGGCAAGTGCCGCTGCTGCGGATAGACCGCCACGATGTCGTACTGCGGCAGCGCGTAATCGTCCAGCACCGTGATCAACTCGCCGGAGGCCAGCTGCGACTGGATCTCCCACGATGAGCGCCACGCCAGCCCGAGGCCCTCGGTGGCCCAGCGGTGCAGCAGTTCGCCGTCGTTGCAATTCAGGTTACCGTCCGCGCGCACCGTCACCTGCTTGCCGTGATCCTGGAAGTACCAGCCGCGCTGCTGCCCGCCCTGCAGGTTGAAGGCCAGGCAGTTGTGCTGCGCCAGGTCGTCCAGCGTGCGTGGAATGCCGTGGCGGTCGAAGTATTCC
>Ga0308157_10002492_pt1 | contig 30036 bp, 19 predicted proteins | sample PhyBR1_FD_201035 | JGI IMG/M metagenome (GOLD analysis project Ga0308157, IMG submission 201035) | Phyllosphere microbial communities from UC Gill Tract Community Farm, Albany, California, United States - DLSLB.R1 | ecosystem: Host-associated > Plants > Phyllosphere > Unclassified | place: USA...
CGAATGTCCTTTACAAAATTCTCTGCTGTTTTCTTTTTTGGTGTTGCCATAATTAAAGTTACATTTTTTATGAAAACACTCCTTTAGTTTTTCTTACAAAATGTCTACTTTTTGCTGACGATTTACAGCAAAAACAAATTCTAGAGGTGTTGCACCTCTAACATGTAGAATTACATTAAACAAGAAGCGAAAGGAATTTAGTACAGGTTATTTCGTTCTTGATAAAGATTGGGATGCTTCTAAACAGCTTATTATCTCGAAATCTACTGAGTTAAAAAGCATCAATACCCAACTCAATCAAATAAGTCAACTTTTTTTACAAGTTTTCAATACCCTATTGTTAGGGAAAGAAGCTTTTGATGTTGATGATGTTTACAATCGCTACAAAGGTGATAATGATAAGAATGTAACTTATCTACTAGAGTTCTATGTAAACTACCTAAAACGAATGGAACAATTAATAGGTATTGACATGAAGAAACCTACTTGGAAGAAACATGAAAATGCCTATTTAAATCTTAAATGTTATATTCAGGCAAATCATAAAAACAGAGATTTTAAAATACAAGATATTGATTTGTCTTTTATCAAAGATTACGAATTCTATCTAAAAACAAATCGTAAATTCTCACAAGCTACAGTAAACAAGGTTTTACAACGATTAAAGAAGATGTTTAGTTTTGCAATTGAGCAGAATGAAATAATACAGAATCCATTTAATGGGTATCGATTTAACTTACTAAAAAAGGAAGTTGTTTATCTTACCACAGAAGAATTGAAAGCACTTGAGAAATCCAAGCCTATACAACCAAGATTGATATTGGTAAAGGATTTGTTTGCTTTCTGCTGTTATACAGGATTAGCATTTAATGAAATGGCTAATCTTAAACTTTCTAATATTGAAAAGGGGTTTGATGGTAAATTGTGGATTTCGTTAATGCGTGAAAAGACTAATAAAAGTGTTTCAATACCTATACTTCCTAAAGCTAAAGCAATTTTAGATCAATATAGAGCAGATAGTGATTTAGTTTTTCCAAAAGTAACCAATCAAAAATTCAATTCTTATTTAAAAGAAATTGCAGATATTGTAGGAATTGAAAAGAACTTAACACATCATATAGCACGTAAAACCTTTGCAAGTACTGTATTGCTTTATAATGATGTACCTATTGAAATAGTTTCAGAACTTCTAGGACATTCAAGTATTAAGGTAACACAAGAAAGTTATGCTAGACTATCTAATAAGAAAGTTAGTGAAACAATGATTAGGTTAAGTAAAATCTTAAAATGATAATCAAATGTTTAACAATTTTTAATAAGTTTGTAAGGTCTTGTAAAAGATATCTCATTAAAATTTAAAACAGTATAAATGTAATATAAAACAAATAACATATTAAAATATTAGCGTTTCGCTTTAAAATTTCCTGTGTCCGAATACGACCAATTTTCTAAAACTACAGGGAAGTGAAAGTGGAAGCGCCTACAATCTCGTGGGCGTTCCTTTTTGCTTTGTAGTTTAGCCTTTGGTCGGGCGTCGGATGCAAGCAATGGGAATGGCTCACGTTTTTTTATGCTTAATAATTAAAAATTATAAAAAAATTATTTATAAAAGCTTAAACAATTAGAATATGAAAACACTAAAACAAATCACAATTTTCTCAGTCGTAATACTATTTTTCAATAGTTGCCAGAATAACAATGTAAGAAATGATCTCAATGAAGTTGCATTAACAGGAAAAGTTAAATCAGTAATTGAAACGAATTATGAACCTATAGAAAAATTTGGAGATATTATAAAAGGAGAAAAAATTAAAGGTTACGCCTCTTCGGAATCCACTTTATATAATAATGAAGGAAATGTAATTGAAAATATTAGATATCGTTCTGATGGAGAAATAGAATATAAGAGTATTTTAAAATTCGATGAAAAAGCTAATAAAATTCAAAAAGATGTATATAACTCTAACAAAGAATTAGAAGGTAGATGGGAATATAATTATGATGATAAAGGTAGGATAAGTGAAACAAATATTTATGATTCAATTGGCAAGTTTATACGAAAAATTAAATGTGAATATGATATAAATGGAAGAGTTATTGAAGATTATACATATAATTCTGATGGAAAATTAGAAGAAAGAATGACGCTCGATTATATTGATGCAAAAAATAAAACAGAATCCATATATAATGCGAATGGAGATTTAATATTTAAAAATGTTTATGAGTACGATGAAAATAAAACATTAATGAGACAAGAATATAATATATACGGATTGTATGGTAAAGATATCAGAACTTTATATACTTACAAATATACAAAATATGACAAAGAAGGTAATTGGATTGAAAGAATTCAATATGATGAAGAAAACATTCCGACAATTATAACTGATCGTAAAATAGAATATCATAAATAGTATGTCAAAATTTTTAAAATATTTGCTACTCGCTTGTGGAATTGTTCTTTTTTGGATAACCCCAAGTTTAATTAAAGGAAAAAGTTTCGATGATTCTATTGATGATTTAATTTACGCTATCGGTTTTTTAGTTTCTTTAGCATTCATTGGGTATTTATTCTTCATTTTTGTAATTAAGAAAAATTCATAATGTAAAATATCATATCGACATGGAGTTACCAAAAGGTAGCTCCTTTTTCATTTATATACCTCACTGAAGATTTTGCATAAAAAGTTGACTTTTACTTAATGGTAAGAGTGTGCTTATACTGAAAATAGCCCCCTTCTTTGCTTTAATTAGGTTGTATCCCCACCCTAGCATAAGCACGAATATTCTTTTTAGACTGTCTAAAAGAACAATGTTTATTTATAATAGTACTATGTATGTGGAATATATTAAAAATAATATTAATAAAAATTAACATAATTACTGTTAAAATTTATACTTTTGACAAAACATAAAAACACACTTAATGAAAAACAACTACACTACAAATAAAGTGGTTATATCTACTTTATACACTTCAAAATACCTTTTAATAAAATCAAAATAAATATTGTTGTAATGAAAAAGAAACTACTTTTTCTACTCTTTGGTATGTCTGCATTTAGCGGGTATAGCCAAAAGGTGGTATGGGAAAAAACAATCGGTGGCGAACATTCTGAATACCTTTTCGATATGGTTCCTACATTAGATTATGGTTTTCTGCTGGCAGGAAGTTCACTATCTGACAAATCAGGATTAAAGTCTCAAAAAAGCCAAGGGAATTTAGATTATTTCCTGTGGAAGATGGATAAAAACGGCGAAGAAGAATGGCAGCTGAGTTTTGGTGGCGAAGGTCAGGACATCTTAAAAAGCATTTACCCGACTAACGATATGGGTTATATTTTAGGTGGATATTCCAATTCAGGTAAAAGCGAGTCAAAGTCTTCAGAAAACAAAGGCAAAAACGACATCTGGATTATTAAGATAAATGCACGTGGTGATCAGGAATGGCAACAAAGCTATGGTGGCGATGGTGATGATAGATTGGTTCAGATAAAACAGGTAAAAGGTGGCGGTTACTTAATTGCAGGTACAACCAATTCAGGCAAAAACGACCAAAAAGCAGAAGACAAGTTTGGAGGTTTAGATTATTGGATCATTAAAACCGATAAATCTGGTAAGGTTGAATGGGAAAAAACATTCGGCGGTATATATAACGACGAACCACGTACCGTGTTAGAAACCGAGAATGGATTCATCATTGGTGGAGTTTCCAATTCGCCTGCATCAGGAAGTAAACAAAAAGACAATTACGGCGGTTATGATTTGTGGATTTTGGATCTTGATGTAAAAGGAAACTTGTTAAATGAATATGTTTTAGGAAGTGAAAACGATGATCAGCTGAATGATATTCTTATTGCAGAAAACAAACAAGGTTATACCATTACTGGAAATACCTATTCCGAAAACGGTACAGGAAACTTAACGGTAAAATCAGAAAAAGGCAGTGATTTCTTTGTAATAAAGACAGACAACCGATTTAAACCGGTGGATCAGTATGCTTTTGATTTGGAAGGTAGCGAGTTCTTAACATCAACAGCCGTAATGCCTAATAAAAACCTACTGTTGTCAGGATATAAAGCAGATGCAAAATCAGGTAAGAAAAGCTATGTTTCCATTCAGGTAAACGACAAAGGGGAGCAGGTTTGGGATAAGGAATTGTCTACAAGCGGTGACGATCTTTTACGTAAAACAGTTATTACCCGTGACGGAGGTTTGGTGTTTGCAGGAAATTCTACCGGCAAGAACGCACAATACAAAACAGCAACACAAGGCAGAGATGATTACTGGGTGGTAAAACTGGGCGCCAAAAACGAAGTAAAACAACCTGAAATCAAAATTGAAGCATTCCCAAACCCTACCGATGGCTTTACACAGATTGTAATAAACCACGAGTATAAAGAAGGTGTGGTAAATGTTTTCGATCTGAACGGCAGACTGCTGCATACCGAACAGTTAAAACACGACATGGTAGCCGTAAATTTAGCAGGATATGCTCATGGTACTTATGTTATCAATATTAAAACCGATGTAGTAAACACATCTGTAAAAGTCATTAAAAAATAGTTATGAAGAAGTTTTTAGTTTTTATAATATTAATTGCTACAGAATTTGGTTGGAGTCAAGTAAGTATTCCTGAACCGTATAAAATTACATCAATGGTAGATTTTACAGAAATTCCAACAGGATCTGCTACAGGTTTGCCAGATGTTAAAATCCCACTACACCAAATTTCTACATTAGGTGATTTAACTGTAGACTTAACATTGCAATATAATCTTAATGGCGGTATTAATACCTCAATGATTGGAAATCAGTTCGGTGATTCTTGGAATTTAAGTTTTTTAGGAACTATTTCAAGAAGATGCGGTAAACTAAATCCTATAGCGGGTCAGAATTATATAGTAGATGATCAACGATTCTTTTCCCAGTCTGGTAATGCAAACGTAGAAGGTAATGATCATTATACTTTTAACGTGCTGGGATTAGAAGGAAAGTTTAAACTTTCAAAAGTAAATAACCAAATAGTTGCTACGTTGCATCAAAACAGTGATTTTGTAAGTATACATGTAGATTACGATAGTTCGGTTCCCATATTCAATAGTATTACCATAAAAGACAAAAACGGTGTTAGTTATATATTTGAACATGAAGGTGTTTTAGACAGTAACAAGTTTTATTATGGTGTACCTAGTACTGATTTAGGCTTGCCTACACTTAATTTTGATTTTACAAATCCTAACTTTGATCCTGATAAATATACAACAATGGAAGGTAATGGTCCTGCCTTTTTAAAAAGCTGGTATTTGTCTAAAATAGTAGACCGTCATGGCAGAAATCTTGTTTCGGTTGATTACGAAAAGACAGTTATAATACCAGACTTTACTTCTGTGTCTTTTATAAAAAAAATTAATGTTATAAATAAAGGATCAATAGAATTCAGCAATGTTTATGGTCCAAATAACGGTGTTTTGGTAAACTCTTACACAACAGCTTTACAAGTTAAAGATTTAAAGGGAACTGTTCTTAAGACCATAGAGTTTTACTATACAAACCGTTTATTATCGGGTCGTTCAAAGTTGTATCTGAATCAAATAAGACATTTTAACCAAGGTAAAACAAAATTTGAAAATTATATTTTAGATTATAAAAATTCTTCAGTTAGTCATACGGACGCAACTGTATATTTAGAGGGATTTTTAAAGGCAAAAAATTGCTTTGGAAGTTATGAAAGATTTAGGGAGATTGCAACTCATTTGAGTTTACAAAAGATTACTTACCCTACAGGAGGGGTAACTCTTTATCAGTTTGAACCTAATACACATTCAAGTACAACATATCAACAGTATAATAATTTTAATACAACAGCTCTTTTCATTACTCCCACATATAATTCAGCTACCAATCGATATTCATTTAATATTCCTGCAGGTTATGAGAAAATGTATACAAAAGTTTCTGGTAACAGTTCTTATGCCTTATATCAATCAGGTCAGCTCTTACAGAATCTGTATACTGACTACAATAAAAAATTTGAGGATTTATGCAGAGAAAATACCTATCTCTTAAACCCATATACACTAAATGGAGCTTCGGGTAATTTTTATATACAAGGAGCTTCTACTGCGACCATAAATGTTATGGTAACTAAATTAAAGGATGAAGCAGAGATGGAAAAATTTGAATATTCGGGTGGTCTGCGTATTAAAAGAGTGGCACACTTCTCTTCTAATATTGTACAAAGTTATCTTGAAAACAATCATGTGGCTGTTAGGTCAGAAAAAGAAATTATGTATGACTACAGTGAAAATTCTGACCAAAAGTATTCTTCAGGAAGAAAACAACTCGTTATTGATCCTCTTTCGGATAGTTTCATGGAAAAAAAGGTATTATATGAAAAAGTAACTGTAACCAACAGAGGAATTGGGAAAGCAGAAAACTATTTTAATAATGTAGCTTTAAATGATAATAATTGGTACCGTAAAAATATGCTGCTTAAAAGCTCTACGACTTATGACAATAATTCAACAATTTTGCAAAATACTGTTTATAATCGTCAGTATACAACTGTTGGTATGCAAGCTGTTCTTACACAAGAACAAATTTCAAAAAAAGAGTATGAACAAGGAAGTTATCTGGAAACCGGTATTGTATCAAACTATGATACCACATACAGAGATTTAACCGATACAGAACATGAGGATCATTTAGGTAAGGTTACTAAGGCGGTATTTGATTACCAAACCATAAATAATGCAAGATTAAATACACTAACCCGTAACTATATAGACAATACTTTAAGCGAACAAACATTAAAATCATATGACTGGATGGGTAATCCTACAAGAACGGATTTTAAGACTCCTGAAATGAGTGTTTATGAGCAAACAGGAACAACAAACCACCATTATTACAATGGTCTACTGTTAGGTTATACCCAGTTAGATGGTACGTTTGTCACAATAATTTATGGGTATAACGATACTCAAGTGGTAGCAAAGATGATAAATATAGATCCAACAATATATTATGCTTCTACACACAGCTCATTGAGGAATAATATTGCCACATATAGTAACCAAAATAGTAGCTCTTATAACGAAACGAATTTAAAAAATACATTAAACAGTTTACGTAGCACTTTTCCAAATGCTATGGTTACAACCTATACCTATAAACCAATGGTTGGGGTTTCAAGCATTACGGACGAAAACGGTAAAACAACAACTTATGAATATGACACCTTTAACCGTTTAGCAACCATTAAAGATTATTTAGGCAATATTTTAAAAGAATTCCAATATAATTTACCAACTAACAGCTTATGAAAAATATATTAAAGGCAGCTTTACTGTTTGCAGTAACGGTAAGTTATGGGCAAACATCAACAAAAAATTATGTAAAAGAAACCACACGGCGCACAGCTTCGGCAGGTCAGCCCATATTAATTGGTACAACAAATACCCATGTTGTAACCACTACTTATTATGATGGATTAGGTAGACCTATCCAGATAGCAGATCAGAACAGCTCTACAGATGATAATAAAAACATTGTCACGCATATAGAATATGAAAAGAACATTGGACAAACTAAAGAATATTTGCCTTTTATTGCAGCAGGAACAAAAGAAGGTCCGCCAGTATTTCTTGGAGGAGGTCCCACTACAACGCATCATTCCGATTTTATTGAAAACGGAAAAGACCAAACGAATGTCTTTTATAATACGCCAAAATACGAATATACCGTTAATCCTTATTCAGAGAATAGAAAAGAAGCATCGCCCCGACAAAGGTTAATAGAGGCAGGCTTTGTCGGTTCAGTATGGGAAATTAATCCGAATATTTCGGAAAACGAACATAATACCATACGGTCTGCGTATGCACTAAATGAAGCCAACGAAGTAAAACGTTACATTGTAACCACTTCGTTTAGTGACGGTATTTATAAAAACAGTATATCCGAAAATGGTTTTTACGTTGCAGGCTCGCTTAAGAAAACCATAGTTAAAAACGAAAACTGGAAAGCTAATAATGGTAGAAACAACACAACCGAAGAATTTAAAGATACCAAAGGCAACGTTGTTTTAAAACGTAATTATAACAATGGCGAAGCGCACGACACCTATTATGTATATAACCGCTTAGACTTGTTAGCATTTGTAATACCGCCTATGGCAAACGGCAGTGTATTAGGCGACAATTTAGAAAAATGGTGTTACCAATACCATTACGATGCAAAAAAGAGACTTGTAGAAAAAAAGTTGCCACAAAAAGAGTGGGAATATATTGTTTATGATAAAATGGATCGTGTGGTAATGACAGGACCTGTGTATAATCCGTTTGGCGATGGAAACAAAGGCTGGTTAATCACAAAGTATGATGCCTTTGGCAGAAGTATTTATACCGGCTATTATGCAGGTGCTGCTTTTAGCAGTGCAACGAGAAATTCGCTGGCACAAAATAATTTTACGGTAGAAAGTAAATTGGCAAGTAATACCACAATAGACGGCATTACAACACGTTATACCAACACAAGTTTCCCAACAAGCTTTAAGCTGTTAAGTATAAATTATTACGATAATTATAGCTTTCCAAATGCGCCGACATCGTTCCCAACGGTAGAAACGCAAACAGTAAATACCGCACTGAAAGGACAGTTAACAGGTTCGTGGATCCGCATTTTAACCACACCAACAAGCACGGCAGGTAATCTGGCATACACGTTATACGATGACAAATACCGTGCAATTCGCAGTTACAGCCAAAACCATTTAGGCGGTTACACACAGGTTGATAATTTGCTTAATTTTACAGGCGTCCCTGCTAAAACCGTAACCTACCAAAAACAGAACGGTAGTGCAGCTGTTTTAACCGTAACCGATGTTTATACGTACGACCGACGAGACCGTTTAACCAAACAAACCCAACAAATAGGTACAGGATCGGTTGAAACTATTGTTGCTAACACCTATGACGAACTGGGTGTACTAGTAACCAAAAATGTGGGTGGTACAAGTGGTAACCTGCAAACAGTTGGTTACAAATACAACATACGTGGTTGGTTAACCGATATTAACAATGCATCGCCTGATAACGATATTGGTAACGATTTATTTCAGTTAAAAATTAATTACGATCAGGAAGTAAGCGGGTGGGGTGTTTATACGACACCACTTTATAATGGTAATATCAGCAGTATATACAGCCGAACCAAAGTAAACAACTTTATACGTGGTTATGAGTATAAATATGATGAAATGAACCGGTTATTAGAAGGCAATGTGATTTATTATGCACCCGGAGGATGGCGAATTGGATGGAATTCTGATAATAGTTATAACGAACGTCCATCGTACGATAAGAACGGAAACATTTTAACCATGGATCGTACCGGCGAATTTATTGACGGACAGCCCGTAAAAATCGATGAGCTTACCTATACTTACAATGGCAACCAGCTGCAAACAGTAAGTGATTCTACAAATAACACAGACGGTTTTAAAGACGGTAATACCGCCGGACCAGATTATTTTTACGACACCTTTGGTAACATAACCCAAGACAAAAACAAAGGTATAACTGCGGTGAGCTATAACCATTTAAATTTACCCTATCAGGTAACTTTTGCTAACGGTAGTAACATTAAATATACTTATGATGCCGCAGGTACACGGTTAAGCAAAAAAGTACAACCAAGCGGTGGTGCGTTAGTAACTACCGATTACGTAAACGGATTTCAGTATACAGACAATGTGTTAAAGTTTTTTCCGCACCCTGAAGGCTATGTAGAATTTAAAAATAATCAATATCTTTATACGTATCAATACAAGGATCATCTGGGAAATATACGATTAACATACCGTGACGGATACAGAAACCACCCAACGTTAGAATATGCTAAAGACGGTGTAATACAGGTAACCGAAATTATAGAAGAGAATAATTACTATCCGTTTGGTTTAAAACAAAAAGGATATAACGAATTAGCCGATTATAGTGTAACCAACAAGTATAAATACGCTTATGGTGGTAAAGAATTAAACGATGAATTAGGATTAGATTTATATGATTTTGGCGCACGTAATTATGATCCTGCTTTAGGACGTTGGTTGAATGTAGATCCGCTCGCGGAGAAATATCCAGGTTGGACACCGTACCATTATGTACACAATAATCCGATAAATCTTATTGATCCTACGGGAATGGAGGCTGATCATTTTGATAAAAAGAATGAAAAAAAGGCACAAGCTGCAGAAAAGAAAATAGATAAAAAAATTACTGAAGTAAATAAAGGTACTGCAACTGACAAGAATGATAGAATTACTCAATTAAAAAAATCAAAAAGCGATATTTCTGATATGAGGAAAGATCCAAATAATATGTATAAATTTGATAAAGCGTCGAAAAATAGTGGAAGACCTGAAACAAAAAGAACGGGTGCACAAGAGATTACAATTTATACAGATGATTTTTCTAAAGAGATACATGAGAATAGGCATGGGGGTCAAATTGCACGAGGAGAATTTGATATTGACACAAGTGGAAATATTATTAGTGGAACTTTTGGTGTTAGTAAAGAAATTGATGCTTATAAAGCACAGTATTCCTATGATGGTAAGATAGATTATATACCTTTTATTGATTTTAATAACCAATCAAATCTATTACAATCAGTTACTAAAGGTATAGAGAGTTTTAAACAAACAATTAATAATATTAATCAAATTAATAATGGCTTTATTCAAAATTTGACTGATAATCCTGGTGTCAATCAGTCTTATATTTATCCAGATCCAGCTGTTAATCCTACCTATTATCAAAATTAAAGTATGAAGAATGTAATAATAATTTTATTAATGATGTTTTTTACTTTGTCTTGCTCAAGTAATCGTGATTTAAAAGGAAAAAAATATACTTATAAAAGTAAGAATCGTGAACTTGTAATTAAGTTTAATAAAAATAATACGTGTTCAATTAAAAATGTTTTTTTGTGTAATGATATTGATGATGAGTTCAGAGAAATAATAATTAATGCAACTTATAAAAGGTACAATGATATGATTGTTTTTAGAAATTTCAATTGTAAAGATGATGGTTGCATTTATCCTTCATATATAGAAATTCCTGCTCAAAACAGTAGTAACTGTATTTTTTTAAATAAGGATGAAAGAAAAAATACAACAATATTTGATGGCAGAACATTTCAAAGTGATTATTATAAGTATGGTTTAGTACCTAATATTGATATTGATACAATGTATATTGTTAAAAATAAAATAATCTTTACAAAAAAAACAGAAAGTGGGAGTTTTGGTTTTGTTTTTAGTAAGTAATGCAAGAAAGAAGTATTATATCCCAAGCTGGCGCGAGCACTTTGCTCGTGCAATAGTAAATAAAAAGCAAAATCCCAGCCGTAAGGTTGGGATTTTGTTTATAAAATACTTTGTATTTTTCTTTTGGCAATAAAAGCATCAATAACCGAAAATATATGGTTACGGTCTTCAGGTTCAAATTTAGAAACTTCTAAAATACGGCTGCTTGTATCTTTGTCAATCTGTACATCTTGTTTACCTGTAAGGTAGTCTAAGGATACTTCTAATATATCAGCTATTTTACGAGCAATATCAATAGATGGTAAAACCTCGTTACGTTCATATCTTCCCAACACATTTTTATGAATACCCAAACGGTTCGCTAAATCAGTTTGCGATATTTTTTTTTCTTTTCTTAAGTCCGCTACAATAGTTCCGAAATCCATAACAGGCAACTTTATAGGTTTAAAAAACCTTGATTATTAATGAATAGCAAAGATATGAAAACAAAATCGGTTCTTCAAAACTGTAAAAGTTTGCAAAACAAAACTAAAAGGGTATCTTTGCACCTAAATAGGTGTCAAAAATATTTTTAAACTTTTTACGGTATGGAAATAAGCGAGATTAAAGAAAAGCTTACAATGGCAACGGTACTGCATTATTATGGCTTAAAAACCGATAAGCAGAGCAGAATAAACTGTCCGTTCCACGAGGATAAAACCCCAAGTATGCAGGTGTATTACAAAACACAGACAGCCTACTGCTTTAGCGGAAACTGTAAAACCCACGGTAAAAGCATGGATGTGATTGATTTTATCCTGCATAAAGAAAACAGCACCAAAGCCGAAGCCATAAACAAAGCAAAGGAAATCATCGGTTACACCGCACCCAGCAGAAAGGAACGCTACCAACCCGAACTAAGCAGGGAACAGTTTTTAGGAAATATGTACCAATACTTTAAAAATGCGGTCAGCAACAGCAAACCTGCAAAAGACTATTTACAGGAAAGAAGTTTAGATTATAAGAAAATAGAAGTCGGTTACAATGCAGGGCAGTTCCACCATGGAGCAAGGAAAGATGAAAATGTAATTGCCCAATGTCTGGAATACGGTTTACTGATTGATAAGAACATTACAGGCAGAACAGGAGAAAAAGCTTACGGGGTTTTTGGGAAATGGTGTATTTGTTTTGCTTTGAAAAATAAAGACAATGAAGTAACGAGCTTATACTTCCGTAGTACCTTAACGCCCAAAGAAGATAAATCGCCTGCGGGTGCTACCCGCCATTTTTATTTAAAGAACCGCCAAGGTTTATATCCGAATTACCCTGAACCGAATACCCAAAAACTGATATTACCCGAAAGCATTATCGATGCAGCTTCCTTACTTCAGATAGAACATGTTGCAGAAAATTACAGTATTACTGCCTGCTTTGGAACTAACGGATTGAATGAAGAAATACTAAACGCTATAAAAGAATTAAAGCAGCTGGAAGAAATAATCTTCTTTTTTGATAATGATGCAGCAGGACAAGAAGCGGTACAGAAATACGGAGCAATGCTGAAAGCTGAATACCCAAAGTTAAAGCTAACCACGGCAGCGCCTATAAGCAAAGACATCAACGAAACCTTACAGTTACACGATGAAAGTATATTTATTGAATTGTTGAATAACAGAACGGAATTAAATTTTTCTTTTTCAGTTGAAGACAAGACCACAAAACCAAATGAAAAAACAACTGCCGGCGGTGGCTCAACACTAGATTTTTTAAAGCGAAAAGATTTACTGAAGAACATAAATACAGAAATCGGCAAAGCAGGCATAGTCGGAGAAGAAAACAGTCGAATGTTATTGTTTTTAATCACATTGAGCTATTTAAACAAACATCCGTTGCATGTCCTGATACAAGGAAGTTCGGGCAGCGGAAAAACACATCTGATCAATCGTATTGCAGATTTAATGCCACAGGAAGACGTACTTCGATTTACAAGGATAACCGAAAGCAGCCTGTATAACTGGGGTGAGTTCGATCTGTATCAGAAAGTCATTGTCATTGAAGATTTAGACGGCTTGAAAGAAGATGCTTTGTATGCTTTACGAGAGTTTATATCGAACCAGGTATTAAGAAGTTCGGTAACGATAAAGGACAAGAAAGGCAATAACAAATCAAGCCATAAAATCGTAAAAGGACAGTTCAGCAGTTTATCGGCAACCACCAAAGGAGAAATCTATGAAGACAATATGAGCAGGTCATTTTTGATAGCCGTAGATGAAAGCAAAGAGCAGACACAAAGAATCATCCAATATCAAAATAAAAGAAATGCCGGAGAAATCGACCCAAACCAAAGCCAAAAAGCAATCGGTTTTATACAGAAAGTTGTTCGGGAACTGAAGGTTTACGAAGTGATCAATCCGTATGCAACAAAACTGCAACTACCCGAAAAGGTACATAAGATAAGAAGGTTGAACGAAATGTACCAAGCGGTTATAAAACAGGTTACTTTTTTAAATCAGTATCAAAGGAAACTCACACAGGGCAATCAACTGATAACCGAAATAGAAGACATTGAACAGGCAACCGAAGTACTTTTTGAAAGTATCGTTTTAAAGGTAGATGAATTAGACGGAAGCTTACGGCAGTTTTTTGAACGTTTGAAAAAGTATGTAAAAAACGAAGGACAGGAGTTTATACTGCGTGATGTACGTCAAGATTTAGGCATCACTAAAACACAATTGTTCCGATACATACAAAGCTTGGTCGAGTTGGAATACATAAGGCAGATAGGCGGTTATGCGAACAAAGGCATCAAATATAAAATCAGTTATTGGGATAATTACCAAAAGCTGCGAACCGAAATAAAAGATTACCTACTAAATCAGATCCAAGAATTAAAACAACAGCTATGATGTTTTATAAAAATAGTTGGAACGCTGTGGAACACTATTGGAACACTAGAAATAGTTTAAAAGCATAGTAAAATAAGGAATTTAAGAGAAAAAGTTGTTTAGTGTTCCTAATTCCACAAGAAAGAGTAAGCAAAACCATCATACCCATAAAAAGATGATAGCAACTACCTTAAAACAATTTTACGATTACCTGTTAATAAAGGGATACCAAGAAGAAACATCGAGAAACCGCTACTTAAACGTTCATTATTTTTTAGGCTTTACTAACAAAGACTTTTTACAGATAACTGAAGAAGACGTAAAAACCTATTACGATTATTTAAAACAGCGACCCAACAAGGTAAAAGGTAAAGGAACACTCAAACATACCAGCGTACTGCATCACATCCGTTCTGTTGAATTGTTTTATCTTTTTTTATTTGAATTAAAGAAAACAACAACCTTACTTCAAATAGAACTATCCAAGAGCAAACAGGACGATGATTTTGTAAGAGAGATCCTAACGCAGGCAGAAATCCAACAACTCTACAATAAAGCCAATGGCAAAGAAAAATTAATACTGAATTTAGCTTATGGTTGCGGACTTCGGGTATCGGAACTAGTTGCTGTGAACAAAGAAGATATTTATCTGAAGGAAAATTTACTGATTGTACCCAAGGGTAAATACAGCAAACGCAGGATCATTCCTTTTACCGAAAAAATGAAAGAAGATCTACTTTTTTTTCTTTCATCTGAAATTACACAAGAACCGGCTTTAATACTAAACACTAAAGATACACGTATGCAGGAATGGACATATAACAGTCTTTTGAAACGCATGTTAAAAGCCATTGGCATAGATAACGAACGGATAAAGAAAATAGGCATCCACAGCCTGCGCCACTCGGTAGCTACCCATCTGCTTGAAAACGGTATGGAGCTGGAACAGGTACGGGAGTTTTTAGGACACGAACAATTGGAAACCACACAGATTTATACACACATCAGCCAAACACAACTCAATGAAATTAGAACAGTACCTTGAAGAAAACTACAAAACCAAAGGGTTAAAAAGCATTATAAAACGCTACACCGATTATCAGAACGGTAAAGCCGAAACCGCACAACTACAAGAAGTTTTACAGTATATAGAATACCTGCGAAAACAAAACGTACATCCCAAAACCATAAGAAACCATCTTTTTGCGGTAAAGATTTATTACGGTTACCTGCAACACATCGGCAAACGCACAGACCATCCATGTATCAAGCTAACGCTCAAAGACAAAGTAAATAGGGCAATAGCAACTGAAAAACTGTACACCAAGCAAGAGTTGGACGAGTTGCTAACAAACTACCAAGCCAAAGACAAACGTTTACAAAACCGCAATAAGTTAATGATCAGTTTAATGATAAATCAGGCATTACAGGTTCAGGAAATAAGCAACCTTAAATTAATGGATATCGATTTGGAAACGGCACAGATCACTATTGCTAAGACCAGCAAAACCAATGCCCGGACATTACCGTTAAAAGCAAACCAAATTGTTGTAATCCAACGGTATTTAGAAGAGCGAAAACAGTTTACATCCAAAACCAATCATTTTATCATCAATAAATACGGTAACGATTTAAAACCGCACGGCATCTGTAGATTAATCAACGAGGGTAAAACCAAAGAAAACAGGATACATCCGTTAAAAATCCGTCAAAGCGTGATTGCCTTACTCTTAAAATCGGGAAACAACCTGCGTTTGGTACAGACCTTTTCCGGACATAAAAGTAGCAGCAGTACCGAAGCTTACAAACAAACCGATTTAGAGCAATTACAGACATCGGTAAACAAATACCATCCGATAAAGTAAAGGTTACAGGTTGTGATCCTGCCATTATCATTAAGCAGACTTATTTTACCTGTTTAAGGGAGAAAAGAATGTTTTTTTAAGTATTTTAGAAGATATTTTAAATTTACTGTTGATTTGATTTAACCAAAAATGGCTCTACCTTTGAGCTATCAAGAAAAATAATAACTATTATGGAAAATAAAATACATCAGGGGCGTAACATAAAACGCTTTAGAGAAATGTTAGGTGTAAAGCAGGAAGCTTTGGCTTTTGATCTGGGAGAAGACTGGAATCAGCAGAAAATCTCTATGCTGGAGCAAAAGGCAGTGATTGACGAATCTTTACTTCAAGAAATTTCTGAATTACTAAAAATTCCTGTACAGGCTTTTAAAAATTTTGATGAAGAACAGGCTGTAAATATTATCTCGAATACATTTAATGATCAATCTAACGGATATAATTTTTACCCTACATTTAATGTAAATCCTATTGAGAAATGGGTTGAAGCTTTAGAAGAAATAAAAAGATTGAATGAAGAGTTGATAAAGTCAAAAGATGAACAAATCAAGATGCTTGAGAGAATTGTTTTAAATAAGTAAAAAAAAGGTTTAGCGTTTTGCTAAACCTTTTTTTATAACAAATACGTCCTCAAAAGTAAAGGTCGCAGGTTTGAATCCAGTCGAGGTTCTAGTCTGTGTAGGAGTCGAACTATTATTTTTAAAGAATTGATTATTAATGTTATATTGTTTTTATAAAACTGTTTTCCCGAACCATTCCCGAAAAGTATGATAAAAAGAACAGGAAAAGTGGTGTTCCTCGTTTTTGCTTTGCAAAGCTTCCGCCAAACTGTTGCAGTACTTTTTTTTCAATTGAAAATAAAAACACCAAGGGATAAAAAAGAACTGCAACACCCTTCGGGTTAAAAGTTTGTCATACACTTTGCAGTACGCTGTAAACTCCTCACGTCAGGCTTCTTTGTCCGTTTATACCGCTTTATTACACTTCGCTAAAGCTTCGTTCCAACAGCCGTATCAACGTCCGTCGCCTTCCATAATTTTGCTCGCCTGCTGGTCGCTGTGGGCTTCGGTCAACCGTGTTGCTGCCTTCGGCATAAGTTGCCCTTGTGTGTGCGTTTAGTGCTGTCACAGTTTTTGTAAGATAGACAAAAACCTGTGCCAGCCTTCACTTCACAGAGCTGCAAACCGTCTGACGACTTTCTTTTGCAACCCCCTTGCTCCACTCGCAGGGTCGGCTCGCAGTAGCTTGGGCTTTCCTAACCGTTCAGCCCAGCCGTTTAGCTCATGGCTGTTTTTCCTTTACAATATGGATTATACAAAAGTGCACAGGTGTAAAAGTGTAAATTTTTAAAAATGTAAAAACATAAAAGCATTTTTATTACTGTACAGATGCATGTTTTTAAATAGTGTAAACTTTAACTAACGCCCTACGGTTGTTTGCTCATTTTTAAGTAGGATTAAAAAAATCCCACTTAAAAATCGAGCGATTATATATGTTTTAATAGTGTTCGCCGGAACACGGCAAGTTGTGTTTTGAGCTGCTGAAAAGGATTTCCGCATCTCAAAACCACTTGCTCTTTGCAGAGGGCAGAAAAACTTCCGAAGTCAGTTTTTTTTCTTTCAATTGAAAAATAATATTGTTAAAATTGGAGCAAAAAGGATTATATTTGAAAGTAGAAGTAAGCGTTCTTTGTGAGATTGAGTGACGTACGAGCAGAAAGTTGAGTAGATATGGATAAGTGTAGATCCGCTCGCGGAGAAATATCCAGGTTGGACACCGTACCATTATGTACACAATAATCCGATAAATCTTATTGATCCTACGGGAATGGAGGCTGATCATTTTGATAAAAAGAATGAAAAAAAGGCACAAGCTGCAGAAAAGAAAATAGATAAAAAAATTACTGAAGTAAATAAAGGTACTGCAACTGACAAGAATGATAGAATTACTCAATTAAAAAAATCAAAAAGCGATATTTCTGATATGAGGAAAGATCCAAATAATATGTATAAATTTGATAAAGCGTCGAAAAATAGTGGAAGACCTGAAACAAAAAGAACGGGTGCACAAGAGATTACAATTTATACAGATGATTTTTCTAAAGAGATACATGAGAATAGGCATGGGGGTCAAATTGCACGAGGAGAATTTGATATTGACACAAGTGGAAATATTATTAGTGGAACTTTTGGTGTTAGTAAAGAAATTGATGCTTATAAAGCACAGTATTCCTATGATGGTAAGATAGATTATATACCTTTTATTGATTTTAATAACCAATCAAATCTATTACAATCAGTTACTAAAGGTATAGAGAGTTTTAAACAAACAATTAATAATATTAATCAAATTAATAATGGCTTTATTCAAAATTTGACTGATAATCCTGGTGTCAATCAGTCTTATATTTATCCAGATCCAGCTGTTAATCCTACCTATTATCAAAATTAAAGTATGAAGAATGTAATAATAATTTTATTAATGATGTTTTTTACTTTGTCTTGCTCAAGTAATCGTGATTTAAAAGGAAAAAAATATACTTATAAAAGTAAGAATCGTGAACTTGTAATTAAGTTTAATAAAAATAATACGTGTTCAATTAAAAATGTTTTTTTGTGTAATGATATTGATGATGAGTTCAGAGAAATAATAATTAATGCAACTTATAAAAGGTACAATGATATGATTGTTTTTAGAAATTTCAATTGTAAAGATGATGGTTGCATTTATCCTTCATATATAGAAATTCCTGCTCAAAACAGTAGTAACTGTATTTTTTTAAATAAGGATGAAAGAAAAAATACAACAATATTTGATGGCAGAACATTTCAAAGTGATTATTATAAGTATGGTTTAGTACCTAATATTGATATTGATACAATGTATATTGTTAAAAATAAAATAATCTTTACAAAAAAAACAGAAAGTGGGAGTTTTGGTTTTGTTTTTAGTAAGTAATGCAAGAAAGAAGTATTATATCCCAAGCTGGCGCGAGCACTTTGCTCGTGCAATAGTAAATAAAAAGCAAAATCCCAGCCGTAAGGTTGGGATTTTGTTTATAAAATACTTTGTATTTTTCTTTTGGCAATAAAAGCATCAATAACCGAAAATATATGGTTACGGTCTTCAGGTTCAAATTTAGAAACTTCTAAAATACGGCTGCTTGTATCTTTGTCAATCTGTACATCTTGTTTACCTGTAAGGTAGTCTAAGGATACTTCTAATATATCAGCTATTTTACGAGCAATATCAATAGATGGTAAAACCTCGTTACGTTCATATCTTCCCAACACATTTTTATGAATACCCAAACGGTTCGCTAAATCAGTTTGCGATATTTTTTTTTCTTTTCTTAAGTCCGCTACAATAGTTCCGAAATCCATAACAGGCAACTTTATAGGTTTAAAAAACCTTGATTATTAATGAATAGCAAAGATATGAAAACAAAATCGGTTCTTCAAAACTGTAAAAGTTTGCAAAACAAAACTAAAAGGGTATCTTTGCACCTAAATAGGTGTCAAAAATATTTTTAAACTTTTTACGGTATGGAAATAAGCGAGATTAAAGAAAAGCTTACAATGGCAACGGTACTGCATTATTATGGCTTAAAAACCGATAAGCAGAGCAGAATAAACTGTCCGTTCCACGAGGATAAAACCCCAAGTATGCAGGTGTATTACAAAACACAGACAGCCTACTGCTTTAGCGGAAACTGTAAAACCCACGGTAAAAGCATGGATGTGATTGATTTTATCCTGCATAAAGAAAACAGCACCAAAGCCGAAGCCATAAACAAAGCAAAGGAAATCATCGGTTACACCGCACCCAGCAGAAAGGAACGCTACCAACCCGAACTAAGCAGGGAACAGTTTTTAGGAAATATGTACCAATACTTTAAAAATGCGGTCAGCAACAGCAAACCTGCAAAAGACTATTTACAGGAAAGAAGTTTAGATTATAAGAAAATAGAAGTCGGTTACAATGCAGGGCAGTTCCACCATGGAGCAAGGAAAGATGAAAATGTAATTGCCCAATGTCTGGAATACGGTTTACTGATTGATAAGAACATTACAGGCAGAACAGGAGAAAAAGCTTACGGGGTTTTTGGGAAATGGTGTATTTGTTTTGCTTTGAAAAATAAAGACAATGAAGTAACGAGCTTATACTTCCGTAGTACCTTAACGCCCAAAGAAGATAAATCGCCTGCGGGTGCTACCCGCCATTTTTATTTAAAGAACCGCCAAGGTTTATATCCGAATTACCCTGAACCGAATACCCAAAAACTGATATTACCCGAAAGCATTATCGATGCAGCTTCCTTACTTCAGATAGAACATGTTGCAGAAAATTACAGTATTACTGCCTGCTTTGGAACTAACGGATTGAATGAAGAAATACTAAACGCTATAAAAGAATTAAAGCAGCTGGAAGAAATAATCTTCTTTTTTGATAATGATGCAGCAGGACAAGAAGCGGTACAGAAATACGGAGCAATGCTGAAAGCTGAATACCCAAAGTTAAAGCTAACCACGGCAGCGCCTATAAGCAAAGACATCAACGAAACCTTACAGTTACACGATGAAAGTATATTTATTGAATTGTTGAATAACAGAACGGAATTAAATTTTTCTTTTTCAGTTGAAGACAAGACCACAAAACCAAATGAAAAAACAACTGCCGGCGGTGGCTCAACACTAGATTTTTTAAAGCGAAAAGATTTACTGAAGAACATAAATACAGAAATCGGCAAAGCAGGCATAGTCGGAGAAGAAAACAGTCGAATGTTATTGTTTTTAATCACATTGAGCTATTTAAACAAACATCCGTTGCATGTCCTGATACAAGGAAGTTCGGGCAGCGGAAAAACACATCTGATCAATCGTATTGCAGATTTAATGCCACAGGAAGACGTACTTCGATTTACAAGGATAACCGAAAGCAGCCTGTATAACTGGGGTGAGTTCGATCTGTATCAGAAAGTCATTGTCATTGAAGATTTAGACGGCTTGAAAGAAGATGCTTTGTATGCTTTACGAGAGTTTATATCGAACCAGGTATTAAGAAGTTCGGTAACGATAAAGGACAAGAAAGGCAATAACAAATCAAGCCATAAAATCGTAAAAGGACAGTTCAGCAGTTTATCGGCAACCACCAAAGGAGAAATCTATGAAGACAATATGAGCAGGTCATTTTTGATAGCCGTAGATGAAAGCAAAGAGCAGACACAAAGAATCATCCAATATCAAAATAAAAGAAATGCCGGAGAAATCGACCCAAACCAAAGCCAAAAAGCAATCGGTTTTATACAGAAAGTTGTTCGGGAACTGAAGGTTTACGAAGTGATCAATCCGTATGCAACAAAACTGCAACTACCCGAAAAGGTACATAAGATAAGAAGGTTGAACGAAATGTACCAAGCGGTTATAAAACAGGTTACTTTTTTAAATCAGTATCAAAGGAAACTCACACAGGGCAATCAACTGATAACCGAAATAGAAGACATTGAACAGGCAACCGAAGTACTTTTTGAAAGTATCGTTTTAAAGGTAGATGAATTAGACGGAAGCTTACGGCAGTTTTTTGAACGTTTGAAAAAGTATGTAAAAAACGAAGGACAGGAGTTTATACTGCGTGATGTACGTCAAGATTTAGGCATCACTAAAACACAATTGTTCCGATACATACAAAGCTTGGTCGAGTTGGAATACATAAGGCAGATAGGCGGTTATGCGAACAAAGGCATCAAATATAAAATCAGTTATTGGGATAATTACCAAAAGCTGCGAACCGAAATAAAAGATTACCTACTAAATCAGATCCAAGAATTAAAACAACAGCTATGATGTTTTATAAAAATAGTTGGAACGCTGTGGAACACTATTGGAACACTAGAAATAGTTTAAAAGCATAGTAAAATAAGGAATTTAAGAGAAAAAGTTGTTTAGTGTTCCTAATTCCACAAGAAAGAGTAAGCAAAACCATCATACCCATAAAAAGATGATAGCAACTACCTTAAAACAATTTTACGATTACCTGTTAATAAAGGGATACCAAGAAGAAACATCGAGAAACCGCTACTTAAACGTTCATTATTTTTTAGGCTTTACTAACAAAGACTTTTTACAGATAACTGAAGAAGACGTAAAAACCTATTACGATTATTTAAAACAGCGACCCAACAAGGTAAAAGGTAAAGGAACACTCAAACATACCAGCGTACTGCATCACATCCGTTCTGTTGAATTGTTTTATCTTTTTTTATTTGAATTAAAGAAAACAACAACCTTACTTCAAATAGAACTATCCAAGAGCAAACAGGACGATGATTTTGTAAGAGAGATCCTAACGCAGGCAGAAATCCAACAACTCTACAATAAAGCCAATGGCAAAGAAAAATTAATACTGAATTTAGCTTATGGTTGCGGACTTCGGGTATCGGAACTAGTTGCTGTGAACAAAGAAGATATTTATCTGAAGGAAAATTTACTGATTGTACCCAAGGGTAAATACAGCAAACGCAGGATCATTCCTTTTACCGAAAAAATGAAAGAAGATCTACTTTTTTTTCTTTCATCTGAAATTACACAAGAACCGGCTTTAATACTAAACACTAAAGATACACGTATGCAGGAATGGACATATAACAGTCTTTTGAAACGCATGTTAAAAGCCATTGGCATAGATAACGAACGGATAAAGAAAATAGGCATCCACAGCCTGCGCCACTCGGTAGCTACCCATCTGCTTGAAAACGGTATGGAGCTGGAACAGGTACGGGAGTTTTTAGGACACGAACAATTGGAAACCACACAGATTTATACACACATCAGCCAAACACAACTCAATGAAATTAGAACAGTACCTTGAAGAAAACTACAAAACCAAAGGGTTAAAAAGCATTATAAAACGCTACACCGATTATCAGAACGGTAAAGCCGAAACCGCACAACTACAAGAAGTTTTACAGTATATAGAATACCTGCGAAAACAAAACGTACATCCCAAAACCATAAGAAACCATCTTTTTGCGGTAAAGATTTATTACGGTTACCTGCAACACATCGGCAAACGCACAGACCATCCATGTATCAAGCTAACGCTCAAAGACAAAGTAAATAGGGCAATAGCAACTGAAAAACTGTACACCAAGCAAGAGTTGGACGAGTTGCTAACAAACTACCAAGCCAAAGACAAACGTTTACAAAACCGCAATAAGTTAATGATCAGTTTAATGATAAATCAGGCATTACAGGTTCAGGAAATAAGCAACCTTAAATTAATGGATATCGATTTGGAAACGGCACAGATCACTATTGCTAAGACCAGCAAAACCAATGCCCGGACATTACCGTTAAAAGCAAACCAAATTGTTGTAATCCAACGGTATTTAGAAGAGCGAAAACAGTTTACATCCAAAACCAATCATTTTATCATCAATAAATACGGTAACGATTTAAAACCGCACGGCATCTGTAGATTAATCAACGAGGGTAAAACCAAAGAAAACAGGATACATCCGTTAAAAATCCGTCAAAGCGTGATTGCCTTACTCTTAAAATCGGGAAACAACCTGCGTTTGGTACAGACCTTTTCCGGACATAAAAGTAGCAGCAGTACCGAAGCTTACAAACAAACCGATTTAGAGCAATTACAGACATCGGTAAACAAATACCATCCGATAAAGTAAAGGTTACAGGTTGTGATCCTGCCATTATCATTAAGCAGACTTATTTTACCTGTTTAAGGGAGAAAAGAATGTTTTTTTAAGTATTTTAGAAGATATTTTAAATTTACTGTTGATTTGATTTAACCAAAAATGGCTCTACCTTTGAGCTATCAAGAAAAATAATAACTATTATGGAAAATAAAATACATCAGGGGCGTAACATAAAACGCTTTAGAGAAATGTTAGGTGTAAAGCAGGAAGCTTTGGCTTTTGATCTGGGAGAAGACTGGAATCAGCAGAAAATCTCTATGCTGGAGCAAAAGGCAGTGATTGACGAATCTTTACTTCAAGAAATTTCTGAATTACTAAAAATTCCTGTACAGGCTTTTAAAAATTTTGATGAAGAACAGGCTGTAAATATTATCTCGAATACATTTAATGATCAATCTAACGGATATAATTTTTACCCTACATTTAATGTAAATCCTATTGAGAAATGGGTTGAAGCTTTAGAAGAAATAAAAAGATTGAATGAAGAGTTGATAAAGTCAAAAGATGAACAAATCAAGATGCTTGAGAGAATTGTTTTAAATAAGTAAAAAAAAGGTTTAGCGTTTTGCTAAACCTTTTTTTATAACAAATACGTCCTCAAAAGTAAAGGTCGCAGGTTTGAATCCAGTCGAGGTTCTAGTCTGTGTAGGAGTCGAACTATTATTTTTAAAGAATTGATTATTAATGTTATATTGTTTTTATAAAACTGTTTTCCCGAACCATTCCCGAAAAGTATGATAAAAAGAACAGGAAAAGTGGTGTTCCTCGTTTTTGCTTTGCAAAGCTTCCGCCAAACTGTTGCAGTACTTTTTTTTCAATTGAAAATAAAAACACCAAGGGATAAAAAAGAACTGCAACACCCTTCGGGTTAAAAGTTTGTCATACACTTTGCAGTACGCTGTAAACTCCTCACGTCAGGCTTCTTTGTCCGTTTATACCGCTTTATTACACTTCGCTAAAGCTTCGTTCCAACAGCCGTATCAACGTCCGTCGCCTTCCATAATTTTGCTCGCCTGCTGGTCGCTGTGGGCTTCGGTCAACCGTGTTGCTGCCTTCGGCATAAGTTGCCCTTGTGTGTGCGTTTAGTGCTGTCACAGTTTTTGTAAGATAGACAAAAACCTGTGCCAGCCTTCACTTCACAGAGCTGCAAACCGTCTGACGACTTTCTTTTGCAACCCCCTTGCTCCACTCGCAGGGTCGGCTCGCAGTAGCTTGGGCTTTCCTAACCGTTCAGCCCAGCCGTTTAGCTCATGGCTGTTTTTCCTTTACAATATGGATTATACAAAAGTGCACAGGTGTAAAAGTGTAAATTTTTAAAAATGTAAAAACATAAAAGCATTTTTATTACTGTACAGATGCATGTTTTTAAATAGTGTAAACTTTAACTAACGCCCTACGGTTGTTTGCTCATTTTTAAGTAGGATTAAAAAAATCCCACTTAAAAATCGAGCGATTATATATGTTTTAATAGTGTTCGCCGGAACACGGCAAGTTGTGTTTTGAGCTGCTGAAAAGGATTTCCGCATCTCAAAACCACTTGCTCTTTGCAGAGGGCAGAAAAACTTCCGAAGTCAGTTTTTTTTCTTTCAATTGAAAAATAATATTGTTAAAATTGGAGCAAAAAGGATTATATTTGAAAGTAGAAGTAAGCGTTCTTTGTGAGATTGAGTGACGTACGAGCAGAAAGTTGAGTAGATATGGATAAGTGTAGATCCGCTCGCGGAGAAATATCCAGGTTGGACACCGTACCATTATGTACACAATAATCCGATATTCTTTGTTGACCCTGATGGAATGCAGTCATGGGGATTTGACAGTTACGGTAGAGATTTAGTTAGTGTTGGTGCCATTGCAAGCTGGCCTACAGGTAGTGCCGAAGCATATTGGAGTTTGTTTATTGATGAAGATTATGTTGATCCGCGTGCGGATGGAGAACATGATCCGCTTGCAGATGGTGTTGATAATGAATATACCAGATATATAAAAAATGGTGTAGTTCAAGAGGTTAAACAAACTGGTACTGAAGGTGGAGATATGTTTGATCGGATTACCGATGTAGATTTGGATAGACCATTAATGGAAGCAGGAACTACTTTTGTTGTACCAGTTGAAAGATATGAATCTATCGTGCCAACAAATCTTGGAGTACAAGATGGAACATCAGCAGGAACGTATAGGGGACCAGGTTTTATACACGATTATAAATACAAGGCTCAAAGTCAAGCAATCCAACCGATGGATTTTGATTCTCCTTTTTTTGTTGTTGGGGGACTTTTTAGAGGTAATCACCGAGTTGCCAATTATACTTCTGATTGGAAGATAATGAATTCAGGTTTGCCAAAACATGGTAAATTTCAATATGGATTAAGAAATACAAAAACAGACTATCATATAAGGATTGAGAGACATAGATTACAAACTGCTAATGGAGGTGAGTTGGGTACTCATATTAATTACGGTATTGGAGGAAAAAAGCACTATTTCCCATTTAATTCAAGTAGGTATCAACCATATGTAAGAGAATAAACAAGATGAATAAAGTAATTTTTTTGAATGATATAGACTATCTTAAAAATGAAGGTGCTAAAAATATATCAACATTAGCCACTTCATTATCAAATCTATCTTCTGTCTATTCAGAAGATATAGATTTCAGTATAGAAAGTTCTAAAAGAAATATTTATATTTTACTAAAAAAAGATGAACATGAGTTAAATATAGATTTAATTAATGATTTTTTAAATATAAGATTTAGTTATGTTGAGCTAAATTTCTTTATAAATGAAATAGAGAACAATGTTTTAGAAAAAATATTTAAAGATATTCTAATAGGTAATTACACTTTATACTATTCAATCTTAGAGAATGAAAAAGTAGGGAATGTTGAATTAATATGGAAAGATAGTATCCTATGTAACTTTAATAGTAAAGATATATATAAAAAGACAATCGGGGATAAATTAAAGGTTATTGAAGGATATAATTGGAGTAAATAATGGGTTGTATCAGAAGTGTTGATTATTGATAAAATAACTAAAACAACAGCCTCTTTACAAACGTATTGAGGCTGTATTATTATAAAACACTTTACTGTTGTTGCACATTTAATAGTTTCGACTTTTATAAGGACGCAGTAAGTTAGTGTGTTTTATGTTGGTAAAGTACACCAAAGTAACTTTTACAAACAACACCAACAGTAAAATTTATAAATTACAAACAAACCGTACAACACCTGCCTACCATAAATGTAGGTGTTTGTGCATTTAATTATATAATAACAGTTGTTTAAATTTGGTTGTGCGGTGTTTTAAAAACGTACAATTAATTTAAAAGTTGTTTTGGTGTAGTTATAATACGTAAGCATAAAAAAACGATTGTAGGTTATCCATCATTTTTAAATATTTTTTAATAGACTATCTAAAAATAAGATAGATTAAAATTTTAAATTATAGAAGTAGCATATAATTACTCTATTTTGGCACGGTATTACTTTTATAAAATATTGAAAACAAATTAAAAGACCTACATTTTTGTTTGCGCTTTATGAACTATCTTCATAACTTAATCTTAAAATTATACAAAAATGAAAAAATCCATTATTGCCCTAATGGGATTGTTTACACTTGTAGCGTGTAGTGATGAATCTTATCAACAGGCTGACAAAATGAATGAAAACAACAATATTGTTGCTCCGCCAACAATTGATGTTAATATCCCGTATGAATCTCCTTTTTACGAAGGAATGTGTTGCCATGTAACACACGTGCCGTATATAATTGATAATCAATTATCGGAACAAATTGAAATAATTGGACATTTTGGATTCGGCATATATGATGGTGCTGATGATGGGTTTCATTTTGGTGAAGATTTGGTAGGTCTTGTAGCTGTAAACTTATACGGAAATTCTACAGAATATTTAAATACAGTAAATTCTAGCACTTCATTTTTTGAGGCGAATACATACACTATAGCGGCGGAAAGTATGGCTCCGGTTGTTGGACCTGAATTTCTTATAGATGATACTTCAGGAGGAAGCGCAGCATCAAGTGAAGTGGAGCTTATACATCAATTCGGAAAAATGTATTATTTAGATATTAACATTCCAGGAGCGGGTTATAGCGCAAGAATTAAGGTTAAATTTGGTGATGATCTAATGGATTTTGCGGCTTTGTCAACATTTTCTTCAGATTGGAATAGGCTAGGCAACTTAAATGGAATTAATGGTGATTTAGTATATAACATACATACTAATGAAATCTGTCTCGCAAACGATTCTTTAGGAAATGGCTTACGAAGTGAAGATAGTTTTGTTTTTAATGGACAAACATGGTACGTTAGAGCTTTTACTGATGCTGGTAGTGTACAAATAACAATTACACCTTAAATAGTATTTTGTGAAAAATTTAAAACCACCTAATTAGGTGGTTTTAAATTGGTAAAAATGTTCTCCGTTCTGTAATTTTATCATAAAATGTTTTATTATATAGAATGCCTTATAAAAGATTTAACATTAATGTAAACGAGTATTTATACTCGAAATAACCCCGGTCAATTATAAATTGGTGCTATACCCCGCCCTTCGGTCGTCACATTTTCTTGTAGACAGTTTAAATAGCAACTTTTAAGTACAAAACTCCTTTAACTACAGTACATTTAATTAAAAGTTCACTTCATCACAACCCAATTGAAACAATCTCAACCAACGGAAGCAATTGTAACATACTACAATTGGTTAAGCTAGGCAATTAGTAGGTTTAAAGTAAACTAATGTAAGTGCTAGTAGCTACTGTAGGTATACTAGCTGTTGTAGGTGAAGCAACTGCTGTAGTACTAAATTGCTATCAGTGTTTCAAATTTTTGTAGCTACAGTAGGTTATAATAGGTAACTGTAAAAAAGTTCAATTAAAGAAATACCATTTTCGATTTTGGTGGGTACTGTAGTATTTACATATTAAACATGTGAGAAATCTCTTTTGAATTCACAATTACTATAACTAAACCTATAAAACCCTAAAAAAAATCTTTCCGATTCTTAGCTTACGCCAAGAATCGGATTTATATATTCTTTAATTAACATTAAACAATCTAAAATCAAGAAATTATGCAGTTACAAAAAGCACAAAGACATCAAGTAAAATTACGCATAGGACTTTCAGGTCCTAGTGGATATGGCAAAACGTATTCAGCTTTACTATTAGCCTACGGTATCACTGAAGATTGGAGTAAAATAGCAATCATTGATACCGAAAACAACAGTGCGAGTTTATACTCACACTTGGGAGATTTCAACGTATTAAGCCTTCAAGAACCATTCGCTCCAGAAAGATACATTGAAGCTATTAAAGTCTGTGAGAACGCAGATATGGAAGTGATTATCGTTGATTCTATCAGTCATGAGTGGCAAGGCAAAGGCGGTTGTTTAGAAATCCACGAAATGTTAGGTGGTAGGTTCAACGATTGGGCAAAAGTTACTCCAAGACACAATGCGTTTTTAGATGCAATTATACAGTCTAAATGTCATGTGATTACTACCTCACGTAGAAAGGTAGATTATAGCATTGACCAAGATTCTAACGGTAAAACCAAAGTATCTAAAGTAGGTATGAAAGAAATTACTCGTGAAGGCTATGAGTATGAATTAACCGTAAACTTTGAGTTTTTGAACGACAGAAACCTAGTGAATGCTTCAAAAGATCGTACAGGATTATTTGCAGGAAAACCAGAGTTTGTAATTAATTCTAGCACAGGTAAGAAGTTATCCGATTGGTGCAAACAGGGTAAATCTTTAGATCAAATCAAATTAGAGATTTATCAAGCAACAAACGAAGAGGACTTAAAAGAACTGTACAATAAGTACATCGATCAACGTAAAGACATTTACGAGGACATTATGAAACGTAAATCAGAATTAGAATTTACACCAAATCAAATCATTTCAGACAACATCATTAACATCTAAAACAAAATTATTATGGAATTACTAACATTACCGCAGAACCCGACCATTGAAATCATTGAAGATTCAAAAATCGAAAACACATCAAAAACAAGATTTATAGAGGCTAACACGTTACAGGTTAGCCTTTCTCATTTAAAAGAAGATTGTATCATTCCTGTATTTGCTGTAAATCGTCAGCAAAAAGTAGACATTTTATAAAAGAAACTAAAGGAGTGTTTTCATAAAAAATGTAACTTTAATTATGGCAACATCAAAAAAGAAATCAGCAGAGAATTTTGTAAAAGACATTC
>Ga0308157_10002493_pt1 | contig 30034 bp, 22 predicted proteins | sample PhyBR1_FD_201035 | JGI IMG/M metagenome (GOLD analysis project Ga0308157, IMG submission 201035) | Phyllosphere microbial communities from UC Gill Tract Community Farm, Albany, California, United States - DLSLB.R1 | ecosystem: Host-associated > Plants > Phyllosphere > Unclassified | place: USA...
GTATCAACCTGCGAAGAGTCTATGTTCATCACCGTTTTCATGAAACTCATGGCGTAAAATTGTCCGGTATACCAGACAACGCCCTGTCCCATTGTGGCACCAAATAAAGCAAGCAATACAAACTTTAAATTATAGCGGTTTCCAAAACTTTCCTTTAACGGACTGGCACTTGTAGTTCCTTCTTTTTTTGCTTTCGCGAATTCAGGAGACTCGTCCATATTTTTTCGGATGAGGTAAGAAACGCCAACCATGACAATCGATACCCAAAACGGAACACGCCATCCCCAAGTGTCAAAATCTTCAGCAGAAAGGACTGTTTTTGTTGCCAGAATTACCATCAGTGAAATAAATAATCCAACTGTTGCTGTGGTCTGAATCCATGAGGTCCAATAACCTCGTTGTCCTTTCGGGGCATGTTCTGCAACGTAGGTTGCTGCTCCGCCATATTCTCCGCCTAAAGCAAGTCCTTGGAGCAAACGTAAAATCAAAACCAATAAGGGTGCTAAAAAGCCAATCGTTTCATAACTCGGAATACAGCCTATCAAAAAAGTAGAACCACCCATTAATAACAGGGTAGCCATAAAAGTATATTTACGGCCAATTATATCTCCAAGTCTTCCAAAAAATAAAGCTCCAAAAGGACGAACCACAAATCCTGCTGCAAAAGTCGCTAATGTTGACAGAAATGCTGCGGTAGGATTGTCACTGGGAAAAAATTTGGTTGAAATTACAACGGCTAAACTTCCAAAAATATAAAAATCATACCATTCAATCATAGTTCCCATAGAAGAGGCCGAAATCACTTTCCAAATGCCTTTTGTAGATGTATTACTCATAAAGTGCAAATAATGTAATTGATAATAAATAAATAATTAAAATATTTTTTTACGAATATAAAAGATATTTATTTATTCGACTGATACTTTTTTAACAAAAGTAGATTAATTGTTTATTTTACACTTTTGAGTTAAAAGAAACTCAATAATCATAGTAAAGGATTTTGTTCAGCCCCAGATTATCAAAAACAACTCTTGTTTTACTTTTTATGTAAAATCATTTAAATTAGCAGATAATAATTAAAACATTTTAACAGTAAGAATAAAACCGAGACTAATGTTGTTTTTTCTTTAGGTAATTCGACTTGAATTATTAGGTATTTTAAAATAAAAATCTTTTAAAATACCCTATTGCTTTTTTTAAGTTTATCTGTATTTATTTCACCTTAAGGATCATTCATTGCAATTGCATTAGACTTTGTGTAATGTTTTTATGCACATAAAATTAATTTTAGCTAAAGTTTGCTTATAATTCAAATAAAAAACCTCCAGTTAAAAACTGGAGGCTGTCATATTACGCTTTATGTATAAAACTTATATATATGATGTTTACAATCATTTAGTAAATTTTATATGGTAGGTTTTTACCACACCTTTATAATCAAACTTCACAACAGCATTGTCTGCTATATCTTTTGCTTGTGTTATAGATATCTCTACTTCTGGATTGCTGGCAGTTGCTGTTACAACAGGAATACTGTTTACTTCGGATCCAATTTTAGAAGTGGCTTCATAAATATCGTAACCAACATTGCCATTGGCTCTGGTAAATCTAACCGGAGTTTCTGAAAGTTTTAAATCTTCTCCGTTTACTTTAATACTAACGGTAGGAACCACAGGGCGAACAATTTTATTTTTGTCAGAACTAAATCCCAATCCGGCTAGATCAAAAAGAGATTCTCCATCGTTACCCTCTGCCACTAAGTAGATAGCATGTTTTTTATCCAGTCCGTCTACAAATTTTGCAACGTCTATGGTGAACTGGGTAATATTTTGTGCAGTATTTTGAGGAACGACAATTTCGCCTATTTTTTTTCCTTTCCATATATCATTGTCTATCATGCCGTCCATCCATACGTTAACCTTAAACGATTTTTCTGTATTTGGTTTAAGGAACAAATTAAAGGCTGTTTTGTTCCCTTTTTTAGTGCCTTTAAAAGCCATAATTCCATTTTTGTTGTTTTTTAGACCTCCAAAACCGAAATATTTATACCCAATAATATGACCATTTTTAACCTTGGTAATTGGCATATGGTTATCCCATATATCCCATGAATCTTGCTGTGTGCTATTATCAGAGAGATAACACGCATAACCTGCCGAATAATATTGGTAAGGATCAAGACCATAAATATAAAAACCTTCAGAAGTAACTTCAGCACCTTTGTATTCGTTTCCTTTACTATCTTTTACAGTTGGCACTTTGTCAGCGTAAGGATCATACATCCCAATTGAAACCATACCGCCTTCAGACACAGGTTTGTCATCCCATTTCACTGTTATTGGTGCGACCATTGCCTGACGTGCAAATCCAAATCCTCTTGGAGGCCTGTGATAAAAAGCATACCATTGACCATTTATTTCCTGAATACTTCCGTGTGTATTGTGGCCTGCATTTGAAGTTATTATGGCGGTTCCATCCTGATTAAGCACAGGAGCACGTGAATCTACTAAAACACCGCCTATTTTCCAGGGACCGAGAGGTGAATCTCCCACAGCATATCGTAAAGTAGAATTGGAACTGCTTATTCCGTAGTCTGGGCCTGAATAACCACTATAGATTGAAACATATTTATTGCCTACCTTACGAATGGAAGATGCTTCAAAAAAATTAAACGTTCCAAAATCCTGTCCCGGATAAATTTGAGGAAATGCTGTTCCCTTTGGAGCGCGGGGAACACCATAACTGGAACTTGCAGGTAAAAAATTTGCAATTATTTCAGTTTCTGGTCTGAGTGAATACATGGTGTTTTGGTCTAACTGTGCTGCTGACGATTTTTGAAAACCCCAATATCCATAAGTCCTAAAACCAGTTTGATAATCAGCATCTTTTGGGTCTGTAACGTATTCAATATAAACGGCAGGGTCAAATCCCAGAATACTTCCTGGTAAAGTACGTTTTCCGTCTGGAGTAAGATTCACAGGAGTGAAAGGGCCATCAGGACGACTTCCTTTAGCTATCATGGCTTCTCTGTTTTCTCCGCGGCTGTGAGGGTATAAGTAATACTCTTTTGCGCCATCTTTTTTCTTTACCTCTACCAGATCGGGAGCATACATAACATCCCATTTTCCATCAATTTCATAAGTGAAAACAGGTCCTTCATCTCTCCAGCTTGACAAATCTTCTACAGGGGCAGACCATATTCGGATATCCGCTCCGCAATAAGCAGTGTAGGCTACATCATGGGATCCGATGATATAGGCACGAAAATTTCCCGGATTATCCGGGTCTTCAAAAACCCTTGGCTCTCCATCCGGCAAATGCTCCCACAAAGGCAAATAAGGATTTCCTAAAGCCTTATGCACATATTTGTTTTCAGTTTTGGTCTGCGCCATTTTTTTTTGTGCCTGGACAGTGTTAATAGCAAAGAGGGATGTCCACACGCAGGCTAAAATGATTCTTCCATTTTTCATAGTTTTTTGTGTTTTTTATGAGGTTGATTTTTTATTTTTTTAATTCAGGCAGCACTATTTACTTATTATCCAGCTTTAGGTTTAATTTGCTGGTTTTGATGCAAATAAGCAAAAAAAATATTACCTTATTAAAAGTGTCAATATAACACTTTTAATAAGGTAAAAAAATAAAAATTACATATTTTAACTACGAAAAACACAGAACCAATTTTTCCAATTAATCTACTTTAGTTATTATGATTAGTTTAATGAATTTAAAATGAGCAGCAAAATTTTATTAATTTTTGTAAAGGATAGAATTAACGGAACTACAATTTCAACAAAGCCAAAATTTTCTCAACATTAATTTCACTATAATCATTAATATAAAAATCACATGGTGGCAATTGTTCTTTAGTATGGGTACTCAAAACGCCAACTACTTTCATTCCTGCATTGATTGCAGCTGAAGCTCCCGAAAAAGAATCCTCAAAAACGACACAATCAGCCGGAGAAACGCCTACATGCGCTGCTGATTTTAAATATACTTCCGGATCAGGTTTATGATGTTTTACATCTTCGCTGGACAACATCGAGTCCATTTTGTCTTTTATCTGTAAAGCAGTTATGATTAAATCCAGATTAGCACGCGGTGCAGAGGTTGCGACAGCTGTTTTGAATCCGCGAGATTTTAGTTCTTCTAAAAACTTCAGATAATGCGGAATCGTTTCTACTTTGTCTTTATATATTTCACGGAACATAGCTTCTTTTTCGAATTCAAGTTTAGCTAATTCTTCTCCCGCAACGGAACGTTTGAAGAAATGTGTCAAGATGTATCCGTTATGCTTTCCGTACATATGCTCTTCAAATTCTTCCTGTGTGTATGGAATTTGGTATTTATCGAAAAAGGCTTCGAAAGCTACTACATGATGCGGATTGGTGTGGCATATCACGCCATCCATATCAAAAATTACACATTGCTGGCTCATATACTTGTTTTGTTTTTAAAGTTTGCAAGATAGGTTTTTCCACAGATATGCAATGAGATTTTCGAAGATATCAATAAGTTTTTTTAATCTCTCAAAGTTTGTTTCACGCAGATTAAAACAAAGATTTAAGCAGATGGTGGAAAATTGTTTATTTTCTAAACCTTAAAATTAAATCTGCGTGAAAAAATTTAAGATCGCTTGTGTTTTTACTCTCAAATTTATTAAGATTGTGGGATTAATTTTAGAAGTGATTTTTAATTTAGAAAATAGCATCGAACTAAAAATAAAAAAGCCTTTCCGTTAAGAAAGGCTTCTCCAATATTGCGGTCTGGACGGGACTCGAACCCGCGACCCCATGCGTGACAGGCATGTATTCTAACCAACTGAACTACCAAACCTACTTGCGTTATTGTGCTGCAAAAATACAATAGAACTTTGATTTTACAAGGTTTTTTGTGTTTTTTCAACAAATAAAAAGCGTTAAAATTTTAACCTGTTGATTTCTATTGCAGTAGAAAGACAAGAAAGTAGATTTTTGATCCTAAAAACAGTACAATAGATAGGTAAGCTGCTTTTTTATTAGTGATGAAGTATTTTACAAAAGTTAACACGAAAATTATAAAAACAAAAAACCCGAATATTGCTATTCGGGTTTTGTGGTACCTCCAGGGATCGAACCAGGGACACATGGATTTTCAGTCCATTGCTCTACCATCTGAGCTAAGGTACCTTGCTTATAATTCACTTTGTTTCTGTTTCCGTTTGTTTCTGTGAACTTGTTTGCGGGTGCAAATATAGAATCATTTTTCGTTTATCCAAAACATTTTTTTAAAAAAAATCAATTCGTACCTTCGCTAAGGTAAATAAATAAATATGGTTTTAACAGTTGATGTTGGTAATACCCGAATTAAAGCTGCTGTCTTTGAGGGAAGTACTGCTCTTGGTAATTTTGTTTTTGAGAAAGAGGAGCTTGAAAAAGAAATTGAAAAAATTTTAAAAAAATTTCAAAATTGCTCTCATTTGGTGGTGGCATCAGTTGGAAATATCGAAAAACAGTCTTTTCTGGCTTTCGAAAAACAGCTTGCCATTCATTTTTTGACGCACGAAGATCCATTCCCTTTCATAAATAAATATGCAACACCAAAAACCTTAGGAATAGACAGAATGGTTTTAGCCGCCGGTGCAACTTTGCAGTTCCCAAAACAAAACAGATTGGTTATTGATGCCGGCACTTGTATTACCTATGATTTTATCGACGAATCGGATCATTATTGGGGCGGTGCCATTTCGCCCGGATTACGATTACGGTATGAAGCATTACATAATTATACTGCCAGACTGCCTTTGCTGTCTTTAGAAACTCCGGAATCCTATATAGGTAATACTACTGCACAGGCGATACATTCAGGTGTTGTAAATGGTTTCGTCTATGAGATTGACGGTTTTATCGATGAATATCGTACAAATTTTCCAAATTTTATAATAATTTTAACGGGAGGTGATACAGATTTTTTGGCTAAACGATTAAAAAATACCATATTTGCCAATTCAAATTTCTTGCTTGAGAGTTTGAACCAAACATTTCAATATAAAATCAACAATGATTAAAAAAATTATACTAAGCGCTTGTTTGCTTATCTCGTTCGTTTCATTCGCTCAGCAAGGTACTGCCTCTCCATATTCTTTTTACGGAATTGGTGATGTGAAATTTAAGGGAACCATAGAAAACAGGTCGATGGCAGGTGTTTCAGTAGAGCAGGACAGTATACATCTGAATGTGGAAAACCCAGCAAGTTATGCCAGTCTTATACAAACAACTTTTACTGTTGGTGGGACTTATGGGACTTCAAAATTAAAATCTGAAAATGCGCAGGCCAGCACTACAAGATCGACTTTTGATTATTTACTTTTAGGGATACCAATGGGAAAATTTGGCGTTGGATTTGGATTGATCCCGGTTTCATCAGTTGGATATAAAATCAGGAATGATCAGTCTGATGACATCAATGGAAAAAGCAGTCAATATGAAGGAAAAGGTGGTGTGAACAAAGTTTTTTTAGCATTAGCCTATAAAATAAAGCCAAATTGGAATATAGGTGCTGATATGCAATATAATTTTGGAAAGATCGAAACAACTGGTATTAAAGCTATTACAGGAGTTGAAAGTGGTACAAGAGAAATTAATACTTCAACATTATCCGGGACTAATTTCAATATTGGGACAATGTATCAGACTAAGATTTATAAAAAAACGGAGTTGTTTACGAGTTTAGCCTATACATTTGGAAGTAATTTGAATTCAGAAACTGAAAGAACGATTCAGGTAGATGGAGATGCTGCAATAGTGACAGATACGCCTGATAGTGTTTTAAAAATGTCGAATAAAGTAACTATAGGTGCAGGTATTGGAGAAGCAAGAAAATGGCTGGTAGGGAGTTCGTTAGCTTTTCAGGGTGCTGGAGATTTTAAGAATTCTTACAATACCACTGACAATGTACGTTATGAAAAATATACTAAATATGCTATCGGGGGGTATTATCTTCCAAATTATACCTCATTCACAAGTTATTTTAGCAGGATAACGTACAGGGCAGGTTTTAAATATGAAAAAATTGGTGTTGTAGTTAATAATGAATCTATAAAAGATGTTGGTGTTTCAGTAGGAGCGGGCTTTCCTATTACAGGAAGTTTTTCCAGTGTCAATTTTGGAATTGAATATGGTAAAAAAGGAACGGTTTCTGCAAATTTAGTTCAGGAAAATTATATAAATTTCAGCCTTAGTTTCTCTTTCAATGACAAATGGTTTGTGAAAAATAAATTCAACTAATGTGTAAACTTATGTTTTCATAAGCTCAATACAATTTACTACATTTGGCGAATGAATTTACCAAAAAGATATACTATTATAACCGTTGTCACAGTTTTTACTGTGACACTGTTTTTTGGGTGTGAAAGTAATTTTAAAGAAGTCCAGAAAATTAATTATTCAGAATTTTTTCCGGCTACAGATGCTGATACAATCAATATAAAATATACAGATTCAGGGCGCATCACCGGCGTTCTCAAAAGCCGCAAAATGCTGGATTATGCAAGCGTTGATTTTCCTTTTACAGAATTTCCTAAAGGAATTGATGTTACATTATATGATAAAAAACAAAAGCGCACTTTTATTTTAGCTAATTATGCTGTTTCATATAAAGAGACAGGAATAATTGATTTACAGGGAAAAGTAAAAATTACTTCTGAAGCCGGACAGGTACTTGAAACAGAGCAATTGTATTTCGATCAGAAAAATGAATGGTTTTATACGGAAAGAAAATTTAAACTGACAGATGCAAAAGGAGTCTCGTATGGTCAGGGAATCGATTTTAGCAAGGATTTTAAAGTGATAAATTCACAAAGAGTAAGCGGGGAAATTGAAGCCGGCGAAGATTAAAATATAGATTATGAATTATTTAAAATATACACAATACGTTTACTTGTTAATTGCAGTTGCTTTTATTTATGATGGCATTACTAAGCTTAGTGAGCCTGAGGGGACTTACTGGCTAAGTTTCTTAATTGCTGGCGTGAGCGTGTTTATGTTTTTCTTCAGAAGAAAATTTTCTAAGAAATTTGATGATCATTATAAAAAAAAGTAGAGAATGGAAATTAGTATTATAATACTATGTTTAATACTATCAGCCTTTTTTTCGGGAATGGAAATAGCTTTTGTTTCCTCTAATAAGATTTATCTTGAGATAGAAAAAAAACAGGATAATTTTATTTCCCGAATATTAACGAAACTTACCGAAAAACCATCTAAGTTTATTGCAGCAATGCTTATTGGCAATAATGTAGCGTTGGTTGTTTATGGTTTTTTTACCGCAGATTTGATTCTGAAATGCATCACAAATTTAGGATATCAGTTTTCTGGTTACACAAATTTGTTTCTTCTCACTTTAATAGCTACGTTTATTATTCTAATTACTGCGGAGTTTTTTCCAAAGGTTTTTTTTCAGATTTATGCTAATTCCTTAATTCGGATTTTTGCTGTTCCTGCTTATATTTTTTATCGGTTATTCTATTATGTCTCCACTTTTTTTATCTGGATTTCAGATTTAATTCTAAGAAAATTTTTTAAGACTGAAGGCGATCAGGTACAGCTGTTTTTTAGTAAAACGGAACTCGGGAATTACATTACTGAGCAAATGAATGCTGTTGAAGACAATGAAGAAGTAGATTCTGAAATTCAGATTTTCCAAAACGCATTAGAATTTTCAGGTTTGAAAGCGCGTGATATAATGACTCCCAGAACAGAAATTGTGGACATTGATTTATTCGATAGTGTGTCCGATCTCAAGGCGTTATTTATAGAAACAGGCTACTCGAAAATTATTGTGAGTCAAAACTCTCTTGATGATATTGTGGGTTATGTGCACTCGTTTGATTTGTTTAAGAAACCAAAAACAATCAATTCAGTTTTAATGGCAGTCGAGTTTGTTCCTGAAACAATTTTAATAAAAGACGCATTAAGCCTGCTTATCAAAAAAAGAAAAAATGTTGCCGTTGTTTTGGATGAATATGGAGGAACTTCAGGAATAATTACGATTGAAGATATTGTAGAGGAACTTTTTGGCGAAATTGAAGATGAACATGATCTGGATGAAGAATTAATTGAAGAGGAATTAAAGGAAGGGAAATATCTTTTTTCAGCCAGGCTGGATGTGGCTTATCTGAATGAAACATACAAATTAGAAATACCCGAAAGTGATTCTTATGGAACCTTGGGAGGGTTTATTGTAGATTTTACTAAAGACATTCCTGAAAAAGGAGAAAAAATCAACATTGGAAATTATTTTTTTGTGATAGAAGAATGTTCAAACAAGAAAATCGAATTAGTAAAATTGACTGTTAAAGAATAATTTTTTTAATAATTTTAAAAAAAAGTCGAAAATAAAACACTAGTTGTATTGTTATTAACCAGATAATTGTATTTTCGCAAACTGAATATAAAATTAACGATAATAAAAATGGCAGTTTTAGCAAAAATTAGACAGCGTTCCGCATTATTGATAGGAGTTATTGCACTTGCATTATTTGCATTTATAATACAGGATCTTTTCAATAGCGGTACTTTTGGTCAAAGTTCAAAAGATGTAGGAAGCATCGATGGAAAGGATATTTCATTTGAAGACTTTAGAGTTAAAGTTAGTAATGTTGAAAAAAGTGGACAAGGGATTACTTCTACTGAAGCTGCAAACAGAGTATGGGATCAGGAAGTTTCAATTGCGTTACTGTCGGCTCAATTTGACAAATTAGGATTGAGAGTAGGAGAGAAGCATCTTTTGGAGGTTTTAAAATCAGATCCTAATATTGGTAAAAATCCAATGTTCCTGAATGCTGCAGGTATGTTTGATATTGCTAAATTCAAGGAATACTTTAAAGCAAATCCTGAAGCTGCTCAGTTTATTACTGAAAAAGAAAAAGACGCTACTTTGAATGCAAAATTCCAAATTTACAATACACTTGTAAAAGCAGGTCTTTACACTACTGCAAGCGAAGGGAAGCTGAAATATGAAATGGAAGCTAACAAAGTGAATTTTTCATATGCTGCCGCATTATATTCTTCTATTAAAGATAGTGAAGTAAAAATTTCTGATTCAGAGATTGTTGATTACATGAAGAAAAACGAGAAAAAATTCAAAGCAGATGCTACTCGTGAAATTCAGTATGTATTAGTAGAAGACAAACCTTCAAAAGAAGACGAAGCTGAAATTAAAGCTAAAATTACTGCTTTATTAAACGGAAGAGTAGAGTATAATGCTAAAACCGGTAAAAATGATACATTGCCTGGATTTAGAAATGCTACAAATGTTGCTGAATTTGTAAACGCAAACTCAGATGTACCTTACGATTCAACTTATATTGCTAAAAATTCTCTACCTGCAGTTGAAGCAGATAAATTATTCAGTTTAGCTCCGGGTGAAATTTACGGACCATATGTTTTCGGAAAATACTATGCTATTTCTAAATCTTTAGGGTTTAAACCGGGCGTTAATGCTAAAGCAAGTCATATTTTAATTGGTTACGAAGGATCTCAGACTCCAAACCAAAAAGAAAAAAGAACAAAAGAAGAAGCTAAAGCTAAAGCTGAAGATATTTTAAAACAAGTTCAGGCTAATCCTGATAGTTTCATGATGCTTGCTTTTACAAGCTCTGATGATTCTTCTGCACAGCAAGGTGGGGATTTAGGATATTTTGGTCCAAACCAGATGGTAAAACCATTTAATGATTTTGTATTCAGTAACGGAATTGGAAAAGTTGGTTTGGTTGAAACTCCTTTCGGATTTCACGTTATCAAAATTACAGATAAACAAGACGGAATTCGTTTAGCTACAATTGCTCAAAAAATTCAGCCTTCTGAAGCAACATCTGATAAAGTATTTACACTGGCAACTAAATTTGAAATGGATGCTGCTGATAAAGATTTTAATGCTACTGCTAAACAATTAGGATTAAAAGTTGAAGCTCCTGTAACGGCTAAAGCTATGGATGAATCTTTTGGGCCATTAGGAAATCAGCGTGCTATTGTAAGATGGGCATTTGATAAAGAAACAAAAGAAGGTGATGTAAAACGTTTTGAAATAGCAAATATTGGTCACGTAATTGCACAATACAAAAGCGAAAACAAATCAGGTTTAGTGTCTGTTACACTGGCAAGACCTTATGTAGAACCAATCCTTAAAAACAAGAAAAAAGCAGAAATCTTAAAAGCTAAAATGACAGGTTCAAGCATTGAAGCTATCGCTAAGAGTGCCGGAGTAAAAGTGCAACAAGCAACAAATGTTACTTTAGATAATCCGGTATTGCCTGGAGGCGTGGGTCAGGAGCCTAAAGTAGTAGGTAATGCATTTGCATTAGCTGCTAATAAAGTATCTGCTCCAATTGAAGGAAATACAGGTGTATATGTTGTGAAAAATATTAAAACAATTAAAGCACCAGCACTGCAAAATCATGCTGAGTATGTATCTAAGGTGAAAGCTCAAAGCGCATCTGATGCAAGCAGAATTTTACCAGCTTTGAAAAATAACGCTAAAATCGAAGATAACAGATTGCAGTTTAATTACTAATAGAAGTAATAAATACAAAGAAAAACCCGAAACGTTTTAATACATTTCGGGTTTTTCTTTGTATTAAATTTACTTTGTAAGATTTTATTTCGGTATTAGAAAAGTATTTTTCTTATATTACATAGAGGTAATAGAAATATGATTTAAAAAATTTGGGATATTCAAATTATTGCATTTAATTTGTCAGAATTTTTGTTTTAACAAAAGTAAATTACGGAAGCATGATAGATAATTACATTAATAATCAGGTATTTAATTTGTTGTATGTTTAAGTTTTTTAGAAAAAAAGCTAAAGTGTATTCCAAAATTGAAAATCATATTTTTGGAATCATAACAGAACTTTTAAAAGTTAGCAGTACTGATATAAATGTTGACGAATTAGGAGGTAAATACTACTTAAGTAATGAAGAACAACATTTTAAAGTTACTATTCTAAGTAACGATTATGTTATCAGGCTAACCAACACCCGGGATTCTGTTGCTGAAAAATATGACAAAGTTTTTGTAGAAGATGTTTTAAGGGCTGTAAAGGAAGAAAAACACCGAAGAATGGAGCTGGTATATGATTCTATTACCAACAGTATAGAAAAAATGGCAGAACGATTGCATAACACTCTCATTGAATCTAATGAACAGGAGAGTCAAAAAGTCCGGCAGCTTAAAACAAAAATTACAAAAGAAAACGATAAAAAGGTAAATTATTAATACAGTTTATTACAATATCATTTCGTCATAAGTAAGGATAGTTTCATAACCTCTAGAGTTAAAATAAGCTTTAGGATTTTCTTTAGAAACAACCATCACAAAATCGCCACCCCAGGCGCCAAGGCTTTTAATCACTCCATCAAAATCAGGAAAAACTTTTTCTTTAATTGTTTGCAGTTCCAGTATATCACTCAAATGGATTTCGTGGTTTTCTAATGCATGAGCAAATTCTTTTACCGTTTTTGCATTGATTACAGCATCGGTAATCTTGTTATTGTCGATTATATTTTTAGCTAAATGATTATTTTTATTATTGTAGTATGCATTAATAGCTCTTTTACTGCTTTGTTTTTTATTTAGATAAACAAAATAAATGTTTTGAGTATAATCAGGATAAAAGTCTATGGGTTCCACAATAGGTAAATTGTTTTCCAAATGATAAATAATAGGTATGTTATTTTGTGCACAGGCAATATCATAGCCGCTGCCTCCAAAACTATTTTTAAGCAGAGTAAAAGCATCAATTTGTGTCCACTGCGCAATATTGTTTAATAAGGTAGAAGATGTACCAAGTCCCCAGTTTTTTGGAAAGGTAAGTTCTGTAGTGACTTTGTATCCGTTGGCATTCTCTATGAAAACAGGATTTAAAAGATAGGCTTCGTGTAAAATAGTAACCAACGTTGTTTTTACAGATTCAGTTACTGCATTTATATTATTAATTATTTCATCGAACGAAATAATATCTTCAAACCAGATTTTTCCGTCAACATTGTAACTCTTCCATTGAATTTTCTTGTCTGAGCTATTTTCTATAATCAGGTTTTGACCAAATTTTGTGGGCAATGCCAAAGCTTTTGCCCCGTCAAGAACTAAATATTCTCCTGTAATTAAAAGTTTTCCGTTGCTGTAAAAGGTTTTTTTCATTCGTTGTTTTTTAGCCCCGATGGCAACGATATCCTTTTGTGGTGGTGTTCACCACAAAAGATTTAGTGGACAGCGGGAATAGCTTCATCCATTTATTATACCTTTGGATGACAATATTATTTTCGTAAATTTTCAATAAATTCTACTACAGCACTATGAGATATGGCCGTTTTTTTAAAATGTGCCTTAATTAAATGCCGCTCTTCTTCAGAGGCTTCAAATTGGTTAATAATATTATTAAGATGCATTTTCATATGTCCTTCCTGAATGCCGGTTGTAGTAAGGGAACGCAAAGCAGCAAAATTTTGCGCCAAACCTGCTACGGCAACAATCTCCATTAATTCTTTGGAAGAGGGCTTCTGCAAAATTTCTAAACACAATTTTACTAATGGATGTAATGAAGTCAATCCGCCAACTGTTCCCAGAGCCAGAGGAATTTCGAGCCAGAAAGTAAAAATTCCGTTTTCTATTTTAGCGTGGGATAAACTTGAATATTGTCCATTTTTCGAAGCATACGCATGAACAGCAGCTTCAACTGCCCTGAAATCATTTCCCGTTGCCAAAACCACAGCATCGACACCATTCATAATTCCTTTATTATGTGTTACGGCCCTGAAAGGTTCTGCTTCGGCGATTTGCACAGCCTGTACAAAACGTTCGGCAAAATCCTGTGGATTGCTAATGTGTTTTTCTGTTAAATCTTCGACCGGACAGGAAACCTCTGCTCTCACAATGCAATTTGGGACATAATTAGACAAAATGCTCATAATAACCTGAACTTCCAGACCTGCATTTTGAGTTTCTTCTTTTAGAGTAGTGGCAAATTGTTCCAGACAAGAGTTGATAAAATTTGCTCCCATGCTGTCTTTCGTTTCAAAAGTGGCGTGTAGCTGAAAATAATTCTCAAGTAAATTTCTCTTGTCTTTTAATTGTATATCGAGAATTCCTCCTCCACGTTGCTGCATGTTTTTAGTAATGCTTTGGGTGTCAGAAAAGAATTTTGGCTTTATTTGGTTAAATAAATCTTCTAATTTTTGAGCATCTCCGCTAAAAGTAAAATGAACCTGTCCAATTTTTTCAGTATCGATTACCGTTGCTTTGAAGCCGCCACGTGTTGCCCAGTATTTTGCAGATTTTGATGCCGCAGCAACAACAGAACTTTCTTCAATTGCCATTGGAATCGTTTTGTATTTGCCATTAATCAGAAAATTTGGGGCAACTCCAAGCGGAATGTATAAATTTGTAATGGTGTTTTCAATAAATTCATCATGCAGCTGTTGAAGCTTTTCATCTGAATTCCAGTAATTTCTTATTATATTTTGTGCCTCTTCAGGATTTGAAAAAAATTCTTTTGCAATCCAGTTAATTTTTTCTTTTTTGGATAATTTAGAAAATCCGGCAACAGCGTTATTCATTCTCAGTATATTAAGTAGTATATAGGAGCAAAGATACCATTTTAAGACTTTTATTTGAAATGTTTTTTAAAATGTAAAAGGAGTCCAAACTTTATTTTTTTAACATTTAACAATTAAAATGTGTATTATGTTCGTTTTTTTTACTAAAATTGGGCTCTTTTTATATTAAATACTACTAGATGAATTCAGGTAAAATTACTGTAATGCTTTTATTTTTAATTGCTGCCGCTTTTGGACAACAAAAAATAACTATAGAAAATATTTACAGTGGAGCTTTTCGGGCCAAAGGGATGGACGAATTGCAGTCTTTAAAAAAATCAGATCAATATACGGTTTTAAATGTTGATCAGGCGAGCAGAAGTATGCAGATTGATTTATATGATTTTGCCACTCTTAAAAAAGTATCCAATTTAATAGATACAAAAAATCATACTGAACTTGCAGACGGAATTGACAGCTATACATTTGATGCTTCTGAAAAAAAGATTTTAATTGCTTGTAATTCTAATCAGATTTTCCGTCATTCTTTTACAGCAGATTATTATTTATATGATATTACTTCAAAATCTTTAACTAAGCTTTTTGATTTTCAGGTTCAGGAACCTACTTTTTCACCGGATGGAACCAAAATCGCATATGCGAAAGAAAACAATCTTTATGTGTATGACGTAGCTTCAAAAAAATCGACCGCAATTACAACTGATGGAAAGAAAAATGCAATTATAAATGGTATTACGGATTGGGTTTATGAAGAAGAATTTGCTTTCGTCCGTGCATTTGACTGGAGTAAAGACAGTAAAAAAGTAGCCTACATTCGTTTTGATGAAAGTAAGGTTCCGGAATTTTCGATGTCTATGTTTCATAAAAATTTATATCCAACAATCGAAACATTTAAATATCCTAAGGCAGGAGAAAAAAATTCAGAAGTTTCTTTGCATATTTTTGATGTAGCCGCAAATGGCACTAAAAAAGTTGATTTAACAAAGTATAATGATTTTTACATCGCAAGGCTGCAATGGACAAATGATAACAATGTTTTATCAGCTCAGGTTTTAAACCGACACCAGGATAATCTTGATTTGCTATTTATTGATGGAAACACAGCTGCCGCAAAAGTAGTTCTAAATGAAAAAGACAAGGCTTATGTTGATGTTACAGATAATTTGACATTCTTAAAAGATAATAGTTTTATCTGGACCAGCGAAAAAGACGGATTCAATCATATTTATTTATATGATAAAACTGGAAAACTTAAAAATCAGGTTACAAAAGGAAACTGGGAAGTTACTTCATACTACGGTTTCGATGAAAAAACAAAAACTATTTTCTACCAGTCTACAGAAAATGGTTCTATCAACAGATCCGTTTATCGTATTTCATTAGATGGAAAAAATAAAATTGCTCTTGCTGTTAAAACAGGTACAAATTCAGCGACTTTCAGTCCAAATTTCCAATATTTTATTACTACTTTTTCAAGTAATTTACAGCCTACAACTTATACTTTAAATGAAGCGAAAACCGGAAAGGAAATTCAGGTAATTGAAGATAATAAGGTTCTGGCTGCTAAATTGGAAGCTTACAATCTGCCCAAAAAAGAATTCTTTGTTTTAAAAACAGCTAAAGGAAATGAATTAAATGCCTGGATTTTAAAACCAAAAGATTTTGATCCTTCTAAAAAATATCCTGTTTTTATGTACCAATATTCTGGTCCTGGATCTCAACAGGTAAATAATGACTGGAACAATACTGATGATTACTGGTTTCTTTCGCTTACACAGCAAGGTTATATTGTAGCTTGTGTTGATGGAAGAGGGACAGGTTTTAAAGGTGCTGATTTTAAAAAAGTAACACAAAAAGAATTAGGGAAATTTGAGGTAGAAGATCAAATTGATGCTGCGAAAGTAATAGGTGCTTATCCATATGTAGATGCTTCGAGAATTGGAATTTTCGGATGGAGTTATGGCGGGTTTATGGCTTCCAACTGTATTTTTCAGGGAGCCGATGTTTTCAAAATGGCAATTGCGGTTGCTCCGGTAACCAACTGGCGTTTTTATGACAGCGTTTATACCGAAAGATATATGCAGACACCCCAGGAAAATGCAAGCGGATATGATAATAATTCTCCAATCAACCACGTAAATAAATTAAAAGGAAAATTCCTTTTGATTCACGGTTCTGGTGATGATAACGTTCATGTGCAAAATTCAATGCAAATGATGGAAGCGTTAATTCAGGCAAATAAGCAATTTGACTCTCAGATATATCCAGATAAAAATCACGGGATTTATGGTGGAAAAACCAGAATTCAGCTTTATAATAAAATGACTAATTTCATAAAAGAAAATTTATAATACAACTTTATCAATCTAAATAATAATAATGAATAATATGAAAGAAACTCAAGTAAAAACTTCGCATCCAAAAGGGCTTTGGGTATTGTTTGGAACAGAGATGTGGGAGCGATTCAATTTTTATGGAATGCGGGCTTTATTAACCTTATTTCTTGTGAATTCATTATTAATGAAAGAAGAAGAAGCATCTTTGATTTATGGAGGTTTTCTTGGACTTTGCTATTTAACACCTATGTTAGGAGGATTTATTGCGGATCGTTATTTAGGAAACAGGAATTGTATTTTATTAGGAGGATTGCTTATGGCAATCGGACAAATGTTATTGTTTACCAGTGGAAGTGTTTTTGCATCAAATTTAGAATTAGCGAAAATCATTATGTATTCTGCTTTAGGAGTTATTGTTTTTGGTAATGGGTTTTTCAAACCAAACATTTCCAGCATGGTTGGAAGTCTTTATCCAAAACAGGAAAAAACAAAATTGGATACCGCTTTTACTATTTTCTACATGGGAATTAACATTGGAGCCTTTTTAGGACAATCTATCTGTCCAATTTTGGGTGATGTAAAAGATGCTGGTGGAGTTAGGGATATTCATGCTTTCAGATGGGGATTCCTGGCTGCTTCTGTTGCGATGTTGCTAGGTACTTTACTTTTTTACTTCTTAAAAAACAAATATGTAGTTTCGCCTGAAGGAAAGCCTTTGGGAGGATTGCCTTCTAAAAATGATGCTTCTGATTTTGAAGAAGGTGAAGCTCAACAAGCTAATTTCTCTTCTAAGGCTTTATCTATTGCCGGAGTTGCATTTTTGGTTTTAGGATTATTCTTTCACTATGTAGTAGGTCAAAACCTTATTTATACTTTGATTTATTCAAGCGGTTTGTCATTGGCCGGATTAATTGTTTCTGATTCTTCTTTGACAAAAATAGAAAGAGACAGAATTATTGTAATTTATATAGTTTCGTTTTTTATCATTTTCTTTTGGGCGGCATTTGAGCAGGCAGGTTCTTCATTGACATTTATTGCAGATAATCAGACAGATAGAAATTTCTTTGGTTACCATATGCCAGCATCGATGGTGCAAATTTTTAACGGATTATTTGTTGTACTATTAGCAGTTCCGTTTAGTGTATTATGGGATACGTTAAGAGCAAAAGGAAAAGAGCCAATTTCTCCAGTGAAATTAGCAATTGGGTTAGTAGTAATTTCTGTGAGTTTTTTTATGATTGCTACCCAGGTTTCTTATATCGGGACTTCGGGTTTATTATTGGTTAAATGGTTGATTTTGTTATATTTCTTAAATACTTGTGCAGAGTTATGTTTGTCTCCAATTGGTTTGTCGTTGGTTGGTAAACTTTCTCCAAAACGTTTTGCATCCTTATTATATGGTGTGTTTTTCTTGTCTAATGCTTCGGGTTATGCTTTAGGAGGTACTTTAGGCTCTATTTTGCCTGCTACTGGTGATAAATTTGCAAAGGCAAAAGAACTGGGAATTGATCTTCAGGCAGTTTTAGATAGAACAATAACCCCGACAGCTGAGCAATTAGCATTATTAGATAAACATCAGATTAGTGCTCAAAATCCTGTTTTTGCCGGATTTGAAATCCATAATTTGTATGAGTTTTTCCTTGTATTTGTTGTACTTACAGGTATTGCAGCAATATTATTATTTGCCCTGACTCCATTATTAAAAAAATTGATGCATGGTGTTAGATAAGATGGAAAGTAAAATCACTTTAGAGGAAATTCAAAATTTTAAAGGCAAGTACCCAAAACAATTGTGGTACTTGTTTTTTGTTGAAATGTGGGAACGTTTCTGTTTCTATGGAATGCGAGGTGTTCTGACTATTTTTATGGTGGATCAGCTTTTTTTGAAAGAAGATCATGCTAATTTGCAATATGGTGCTATTCAGGCTTTTGTTTATGCTTTTACTTTTATAGGAGGAATTTTTGCCGATAAAATTTTAGGCTTCAAAAAATCATTATTATTTGGAGCAATAGTAATGATTCTTGGAAATCTTTTGATTGCCATAGCGCCACATGATATGTTTTATTACGGAATTGCTTTTTCTATTATAGGAACAGGATTTTTTAAGCCAAATGTTTCTTCTATGGTGGGGGAACTGTATAAAGAAGAAGACGGAAGAAGAGATGCCGGTTACGGAATGTTCTATGCAGGGATAAATGTTGGTGGTCTTTTTGGAGGCGCTTTATGTGTTTATCTTGGGAAATATTATTCTTGGGAGTTGTGTTTTCTATCAGCTGCAATTGTAATGTTTTTAGGACTGATTACTTTTTTGGCCACTAAAAAATATCTGGGGCCTATAGGTGACTCTCCTTTGCTGGAAATGGGAACAGGGAAAAGAAAAATTCGTGAATTTTCAGTTTATCTACTTTCACTTTTAAGTATTCCGCTTATTTATATAATGGTAAAGAATACAGATTATACCGACTATTTTATGTATACGATTGGAATAGTTGCTGTTTTGTATTTTGCCTATGAATTAATAAAGCTAGGGGATATAAAGCTTCAGAAAAAGTTATTTGCAGCATTTTTATTTGTGTTTTTCTACCTTTTATTTAACGCCATTTATGAGCAAAGTGGTGGTTCGTTGTCACTTTTTGCAAAAGATAATCTAAATGATAAATTGTTGTTTTTTTCAATTGATCCTAATATTGTAAATAATAGTTCCAATACCTTCTTCGTAGTTGTACTAAGTCCGTTGATTGGTTTGTTATGGATTTGGATGGGCAAAAGAAAAATTGAACCCAATACGTTGATTAAATTTGGAATTGGCTTTTTGTTTTTAGCCGCTTCATTTTATATTTTTTATCTGACTAAGTTTTTTGCAGACTCTAATGGAATAGCCTCTTTAAATGTGTTTACATTCGCTTATTTAGTAACTACTATGGGAGAGCTATGTTTAGGGCCTATCGGAATGTCAATTATTACAAAATTATCTCCTAAAAGATTGTTTGGTATGATGATGGGATTGTGGTTTTTAGCAGCAGCATTCGGACAGTTGTTTGCTGGTAAATTAGGGGCTGAAATATCTAAATCCAATACGGGTGATACTTTGCTTTCTAAGTTGCAATCTTATACGGAGGGATATTATCAACTAGCGATTTATTCGCTAATAGCAGGAGTTGTTCTAATTGCAATTTCACCATTCATTAAAAAATTAATGCAGGAAGTAAAATAGGTATTTAGCAATGCTATTTTGTTTAAATTTGAAAAAAATTAAAGCCAAATGAGAAAAATATTTATACTAGCTTTTTTTATAATAGGATCTCTTGATTTACAAGCTCAGGATTTAAACTGGCACACAGATGTTAGGGAAGCAATAGCAATCAGTAATAAAGAAAAAAAACCTTTGATGATGTTTTTTACGGGAAGTGACTGGTGTGGCTGGTGTATCCGTTTGCAAAATGAAGTATTGAAAACACCTGAATTTCAAAAATGGGCGAAGGAAAATGTAATTTTGGTCGAATTAGATTACCCTAGAAGAACTGCTCAAACCCCGGAAATTAAAAATCAAAATGCAGAATTGCAGCAGGCTTTTGGAATACAGGGTTTTCCAACCGTATATTTCACAAATGCCGAAAGCAAAGATGGAAAAGTAAACTTCAAAGGTCTTGGTAATACAGGTTATGTTGCTGGTGGCCCAACAGCCTGGCTGGCAGTTGCTGACGGAATACTTAAATCACAAAAAATGTAAAAAATATATTTCTCACAATATTATGAATCCTCTCGCATAAATAAAGCGAGAGGATTTTTTTTGTTTAGTAGGAAAAATTATCTCATTTTTTTTGCTTGTTTTAGTTTGTATCGGATTTTCGTAAAATATTATACTTAAAAAAACACATTGTATAATTTTAATACTAAAAAACCTTGCAGAATTAAAATATAATGTTAATTTCGTTTTGCTAACAAACCAAATCTTTATACTATGATAAAAAAAATACTCCTGCTAATTTTGTTTTTAGGGTCACTAACTTTCCAAGCCCAAAATATAGTTTGGAAGACAACTATGGAAGCTGCAATAACTGCAAGCAACGAAGAAAATAAACCAATGTTGATCTTTTTTACTTCTTCAAGTGCACCAACGAATCTTCAGAATGAAGTTTTTAAAACTCCTGACTTTGCAGTATGGTCAAGAGATAATGTAATTTTGGTTAAATTAGATTTATCTGACATCAATGCATCGGATGCTGATAAAGAACAAAATGTAAAACTTAAAAATGCATTTGGTGTTCAGGATTTACCAGAAGTTTGTTTTGCAAACGCTTCTATTAGAAAAAGTAAGACAACATTTCAGGCACTGGGCAAAATTGGATATAAGCCCGGAGGTGCAAAAGCATGGATTTCTGAATCGGATGCAATTTTACATCCAAGCGAATAAAATTTAATTCAATATTTTGTAGAATCCCTTTTCATTCGTTGGATGGAAAGGGATTTTTTGTTTTAAACAACTTTCTTTCCAATGTTTTTGAATAGTATATGAATTTGATGCATCAGCAATTATTATCTTAGGATGTAATGTTTTTAAAATCCGATCCAGATTAATTTTTGGTGACTGAATTAAAAGTAAAATGTCAGGTTGTATTTTATCCTGATAAATTCCTGTACTATCAATAATAGAAATCTTATTGTTATTAAAATATAGTGTGTTTTTGATTTGTATTTTCTTTTTTAAAGAGCTAAAATTGCCAACCAGATAGGAATTCAAAATACCGTTTTTTGATGTTTTCTTCAAAAAATCTTTATTACCCATCAAAGTAATGTTTTCTCCTTTTTTTACAGAAATGATTGTTTCTTTTTTCATGTTATAAATAATAATTTCCTGTTGGCTCTGGATATCTTTTTTAGTCATTATAAATGAGATTTGTAAAATAATTACAGATGATAATGTCCAACATAGTTTTAAATAGGTTGGTTTTTTTATCCAAATAATGGCAAACGTTATAAATAAGTAAAATGAAAATAAATAGTAATTGTTAAAACTAATGTCCTTTATTACAAAAGAATCAAATGAAGCTATAATATGAATAACCTTATTTAAGAGGTAAATGCTTTTTTCTAAAATTTGAATCAGAAATTCCGTAGTGGCATTAAAAACGGCTAAAATCATTACCAATATCCCAACAATCATTACGACAGATAAAATCGGGATAATAACAATATTGGTCACAAAAAATAATCCGGGAAACTGATGAAAATAATATAAACAGAGTGGCAAAGTGCCAATTTGTGCTGCAAACGAAACCGTCAAAACATTCCAGATGTTCATTACAATTTTGTTTTTAGGGTCCCATATATTTTTTAATACAGGCTGGAGCCAAATAATAAAAAATAATGCCAGATAACTTAGTTGGAAACCTACATCAAATAAAAAATAGGGTTCAAAAAGTAATATCAAAAAAAGGGAAACTAATAAAGTATGATAAGTATTGTCGCTTCTTCGAAGATGATTGCCAATCGCAAGAAATGAAAACATGACTACTGAACGCAGTACAGAAGGGGATAAACCTGAAATTATTGCAAAGATAAATAGAGCCGTCAGAATGGCAATTAGTTTTATAAAAGAGCCTTTTCGTGTATTTCCAATTGGCTTTAGAACAAAACCAATCAGTAACATTATAAAACCGACATGCAACCCTGAAACCGAAAGGATATGTGTAGCACCAGAAAATTGATAATCCTGAATAATGTCAGAAGATATTTCTTGTCTTTGACCCAGGATAAGAGCTAAAGCAACATTCATTTCAGTAGGAGCAAAATGTTGCTTATTAAGGTTATTTACAATCCTAGAGTGTAATTTTGCCGTGTAATACCAAATGTCTTTTTTTATTGTTTTATTAATTTTTATTTCCGATTTAGTAGCAAAAACCTGCGCATAAATTTGTTTGTCTTTCAGATACCGGGCATAGTCGAACTGGTTCGGATTTTTGGGACTGTTATTTTGCTGTAATGTAGTTTTTAAACGAATTGTGTTCCCAATTAAAAGTGGGTTAGGTAAGGTGTCTTTTTGGATATTTACAATAATTCTTCCTGTGTAATTTTGATTTTCAATTCGGCTAATGATTGCTATATATCTGTCATTATAGTCATTGCTTTTTAATTTCTCACGCAGGCAGAATGTTATTTGTTGTGGCTTTTCAAAAACCTTTTTGCAATTTGTATAATTTGTTTTTTGTAAAGACTCCGTATGAAATAACAAGGTGAGGCAGCCAATAAAAAATGCTGCCAAATAAGTATTCAGGGTATAAATCGTTATAAGTTTCTTTTTCTTTTGTGATAAGAAGTAAGAAGTTATAAGAGATAGTAAGGCTGAAAAAAGAGCAAAACTTATATAAAGTAAATCAGGATTTAAATAATAACCAGCTAAAATTCCAATTATAAAAAAAATGGTGATTTTACTCAAAGGGTAATTTAATACTTTCATAATGTAAAAGTATTAAAAAACGTAAGAAAATTATCATTTTTTTAATTAAAACTATTCGAGTATTCTGTTGATCTGAACAAATGAAGTTTTATAATAATTCTCTTTTGTTGACGAAATAATTACTCCTTTGGAAGTTGAGGAATGGACAAATTTTATTTCATCGCGGCTTACCTCTGTTATAAGCCCAACATGATTAATTTGCTTGCTTTTATTCGTTTTAAAGAAAATTAAATCCCCTTTTTTGGCATCATCAAATTTTATTACTCTTCCAATTTTCGATTGTTCGTAAGAGCTTCTGGGAAGTTCAATATTTTCTGTTTTGAAAGTAGAAAAGACTAAACCTGAGCAATCAAAACCAGCTTTTGTAGTGCCTGCAGGTTTATAACCAACTCCAATATTATTAGTTGCAGTTTCAATTAATTTATTTACTACATATTTTGTGTCTTTTTTAGATTCTTTATTTGAGATTGAACCTGTTTTACATGATATCAACAAAATAGGGAACAGTATTAGTAAAAATGCCTTTTTCAAAATAAAAATTTTTATTTATTTTTTTAAATCAGCGACAATAAGACTGGCTGTTTTTTTACTTGCGCCAATTCCTCCAAGCTTTTGTTCTAAAAGATTATATTTTTTTAATATTTCCTTGCGATAATCCGGATCTAATAATTTTTCTAATTCTTCTTTGATTCTTTTTTTATTGCATTCATTTTGAATTAATTCGGTTACGACTTCTTCATCCATAATCAAATTAACCAGTGAAATATATTTTAAAGTAATAATTCTTTTTGCGATTTGATAGGATGCCCAGCTTCCTTTATAACAAACTACTTCAGGAACTTTAAAAAGTGCAGTTTCTAAAGTTGCAGTTCCTGAAGTGACTAAAGCGGCTCTTGAAGAACGTAATAAATCATACGTTTTATTCGAAATGAATTTGATGTTTTTATTTGAAATAAATTGCTGGTAGAATTCAAAATCCTGACTGGGAGCACCGGCAATGACAAATTGATAATCTTTAAAATCATCAACAACGCTTAACATTGCGCCCAGCATTTTTGTAATTTCCTGTTTTCGGCTGCCCGGTAAAAGAGCAATAATTGGCTTATCACTCAATTGATTTTCTTTTCTAAAAATCACTTCATCAAAAGCGGGCTGATTATGAATAGCATCAATTAAAGGATGTCCGACAAATTCTACCGGAAAACCATGTTTGTCTTCGTAAAAGCCTTTCTCGAAAGGTAAAATTACGAACATTTTATCCACATCATTTTTTATTGCTGTAATCCGGCTTTCTTTCCAGGCCCAAATTTGAGGTGAAATGTAATAATGTGTTTTATAGTGCAATGTTTTTGCCCATTTAGCAATTCGCATATTAAATCCAGGGTAATCAATAAAAATGATAACGTCAGGCTGAAATTCTGAAATATCTTTTTTGCACAATTTAATATTGTTTAATATCGTTTTTAAATTAAAAACTACTTCGACAAAGCCCATGAAAGCCAGTTCACGATAGTGTTTTACTAAAGTTCCGCCTGCTTTTTGCATTAAATCCCCTCCCCAAAATCTAATGTCAGCTTCAGGATCTTCTTGATATAAGGCTTTCATTAAATTAGAACCGTGTAAATCACCAGAAGCTTCGCCTGCAATAATGTAGTATTTCATACTTTTAGTATTTTTTTAAAGGAATACAAAGATAGTAACTTAAATCAGTAAAGTTGAGAATGCCAAAACAATCACTGCAAAGATGACGCCTCCTGCCATAGACTCTTTATTCCTTTTTAACAAAATTGCAAAAACAGCAAGATCTAAAGTGGTACCTAATGTAATTACTTTTCCTAAATAGCCATTCTCTTTAATGGTCTTGATTGCATATACAATATCAAATTCTGTAAAAAAAGTAATGAACAAACAAGTTCCAATTAAAGAGGTCAAAATTCCGACAATGAAGCCAATTAGTATGTCTTTTTTATTCATTTAAATTCCATGTATTTAGTTGTTGAATCGCATGATGGGCAGTCAAATCAAACTGAACAGGAACTACAGAAATATAGCCATTTTCTAACGCCCATTCATCTGTGTCATCTCCTTTATCCTGATTTATAAATTCGCCTGAAAGCCAGTAATAGTCTTTTCCAAAAGGAGTTTGTCGCTTATCAAATTTTTCCACCCACATTGCTTTTGCCTGTCTGCAGACTTTAATACCTTTGATTTCTTTTTCTTTCAGCTTTGGGAAATTAACATTTAAAATAACACCAGGAGGTATTTTTTTTTCAAGTGTTTCTAAAACTATTTTTTTTACAAATGTTTTAATTGGCTCAAAATCGGCATTCCAGTTATAATCCAACAAAGAAAAACCTATAGCAGGGATTCCTTCAATACCTGCTTCAACAGCCGCACTCATGGTTCCGGAATAAATTACATTTATAGAAGAATTTGAACCGTGATTGATTCCGGATACACATAAATCAGGTTTCATTTTCAAGATTTCATTTACGGCTAATTTTACGCAATCTACAGGAGTTCCTGAGCAACTATATTCTGTAATCGGATCATTTTCTTTAGATATTTTGTTAAGGTATAAAGTATTGTTTATAGTAATAGCGTGCCCGGTTGCGCTTTGAGGTTTATCGGGTGCAACAACAATTACTTCTCCAATAGTTTTCATAATTTCTATTAAACTTCTTATACCAGGAGCAGTAATGCCATCATCGTTGGTAACTAATATTAAAGGCTTTTTAGTTTTCATAAATAAAGATTTAACACAAATGTAGGTACAGATTTTCATAGAATACCAACAAATAAATTAAAATTTGTCAACTAAATTATCAATGTTTTTAGTGATTGAAAGATTTTTATATCTTTAACAAAAAATTATAGAAGGGTTGGCTTTATTGGCTTGATTTTTACTATAACTTAGAGAAAAAAATTGATGAATGCTATTATTAAATTTATGAAAAGAAATTATAAAATCCTTATAGCCGTATTATGCTTGTCTGTAACCTTGTTTGCTTTCAAGGTTAATGCAGATAAAACAGTAGATCCGGATCCTAATAAAGATAAAATGCTTTTAGAAATATTGGCATTTGTTATAGAAAAAGGGCATTATAATCCGCCACCAATTGATGATGAATTTTCAAAAGGAATTTTCAAAGATTATATTGATGCGCTGGATCCCTCAAAAAGATTTTTTCTGCAGTCTGATATTGATGAATTCAGACAGTATGAATTAATGCTGGATGATCAGTTCATCAATAAGGATTTGACGTTTTTTAATCTTACTTATGCCAGATTAATGAAACGTATGGAAGAAAGTAAAAAAAGATATAAAACGATTTTAGCACAGCCATTCAATTATAATATTGATGAAACTTTTAATGCAGATTATGAAAAAATCCCATATGCAAAAAGTACTGCTGAAATTAATGAAAGATGGAGAATGCAGATTAAATTATCAACTCTTTCTTCTTTGGTAACAAAGCAAAATTTAGAAGAAGATAAAAAGAAAACAGATCCTTCATATAAAGTAAAATCTTTTGAAGCTTTAGAGAAAGAAACACGTGAAAGTTCTCTTAAATCATTGGATGATAATTTTAGTTTAATAAAAGATCTAGATAAGCAAGATTGGTTTTCTGTTTATGTAAACTCAATAATGACTCGTTTTGATCCGCACACCAGCTATTTTGCACCAGAAGAAAAAGATCGTTTTGATGTAAATATTAGTGGAAAATTAGAAGGAATTGGAGCCCGTTTGACTAAGAAAAACGATTTCACACAAATTGATGAATTGATTTCCGGTGGTCCGGCCTGGAAAGGAAAGGAGCTTGAATCAGGCGATTTGATACTGAAGGTAGGACAAGGAAAGGAAGAGCCTGTAGATGTAGTAGGAATGCGTCTGGATGATGTTGTGAAAAAAATTAAAGGGCATAAAGGTACAGAAGTAAGACTTACTGTTAAAAAGGTAGACGGAAGTATCAAAGTTATTTCAATTATCAGAGATGTAGTTGAGATAGAAGAAACATACGCTAAGTCAAGTATTGTTGAAAAAAACGGATTGAAATATGGTGTAATTTATTTACCTAAATTTTATATCGATTTTGAAAACAAAGACGGCCGCGATGCGGGTAAAGATATTGCGCTGGAAGTTGAAAGACTTAAAAAAGAAAATATTAGCGGAATTGTACTTGATGTGCGTGATGATGGTGGCGGATCACTTTCGACTGTAGTTGATATTGCAGGGCTTTTTATCGAAGAAGGTCCAATTGTTCAGGTAAAATCAGCGGGCAAAAAGAAAGAGGTTTTATACGATAAAGATAAAAAAATTGAGTGGGATGGTCCATTGGTAATAATGGTAAACAGTTTTTCTGCCTCAGCATCTGAAATATTGGCAGCAGCAATTCAGGATTACAAACGAGGTGTAATCATTGGTAGTAAACAAACGTATGGAAAAGGTACTGTTCAGACTGTTATCGATTTGAATCAGTTTGTTCGTAATAGTGATTATGGTGATTTTGGAGCCTTGAAAGCAACTGCTCAAAAGTTTTATAGAATCAATGGAGGTTCAACTCAACTTGAAGGAGTAAAAAGCGATGTTGTCATGCCGGATCGTTACGCTTATTTAAAAATGGGTGAGCGCGATATGGATAATGCAATGCCTTGGGATAAAATTGATCCTGCAAACTATAATGTATGGAATTCAAATGAAAACTTTAGTCAGGCGATATCCAATAGCAAAATTAGAATTGCTCAAAATCCTCAGTTTAAATTAATAGAGGATAATGCGAAATGGATTGATGTTAAAAACAAAGAAAACACATACAGCTTAAATATTAAAAATTTCAAAGCCACACAGGAGCAAGTTGAAAGCGAAGGCAAAAAATACAAACCAATTGCTGATTATAAAAATAATCTGGTTTTTAAATCATTGCCTTATGAGAATCTTGAAATAGCTAAAGATGCTTCTTTAAAAGAAAAAAGAGAAGCATGGCATAAGGCTTTGTCAAAAGACATATATGTTGAGGAGGCGTTAAATGTATTAGACGATCTACAGCCTAAAGGTAATGTTAATAAGCAAACCAATTCCTCTAAATTAAAAAAAGACAAAGTGGTTAAGTCTTAATATTAATTGTACTTACATAAAAAGTTAAAGCTCCATATTTCTTGATTTATGGAGCTTTTTTTTGAAAACATATTTAATTACATACATGAAAAAAATACTCGGTTTATTTTTAATTACATTTTGTGTAATCTCTTGTAAAAAAGATGAAAATAAAGTATTGATGGCTCAAAATATATTTGTTGATTACAAACAAAATATTTCTCAATCAGGTTATACTGTTGATTATCTTCCAACTTCTACAACAAAGCAAATTGTAAAGCATGACTACTATACTTTGTCATACAATGAAAAATTTGAACAGGCAGAATGGGTGGCATATGAATTAAAAAAAGAGTATTTGAAAGATAATGATTTTAAAAGGCCTTATTTTATTGAAGACCCAAAGGTGACCACCAGATCGGCAGACTGGAGGAATTACAAAAAATCCGGATACGATAAAGGGCATCTTTGCCCTGCAGGAGATATGGAGTTTGATAAAAAAGCATACGACGATACATTTTATACTTCGAATATTTCACCTCAGAACCATGAATTTAATAGCGGAATCTGGAATCGTTTAGAAAATAAAGTTCGTTATTGGGCTGGAAAGTATAATGCTATTTATGTAGTTACCGGAGGAATTTTAAGGGATTCTGATAAAAAAATAGGAACAGAAAAGGTTTCTGTTCCTAAATATTTTTATAAAATTGTTTTGGCTAAATCAGGAAAGGAACACAAGGCAATTGCTTTTTTGATTCCGAATGAAAAAAGCCAAAAGGGAATTTACGAGTTTGTAGTTCCCGTTGAGACTTTAGAAAAGATGACTGGAATTGATTTCTTTCCTAATTTAAAAAATTTAAAAAGTAGTAAGGATTTTTAAGTCGGCTATAGTTGCTGTTGGATTTTCTGCCTTAAAAACAAAACTTCCGGCAACTAAAACATCTGCACCTGCTTCTACTAATTGTTTTGCATTTTTGTTGGTTACACCTCCATCAATTTCAATAAGTGTTGAAGCGTTTTTACGTGTAATTAAATCTTTGAGTTTTTTAACCTTATTGTAAGTGTTTTCAATGAACGATTGTCCGCCAAATCCAGGATTTACACTCATAATACAAACTAAGTCAATGTCATTTATTACATCTTCTAATAAATCTATATTTGTATGGGGATTTATGGCAACACCCGCTTTCATTCCTTCGGCTTTAATAGCTTGTAAAGTTCTGTGTAAGTGGTTGCAGGCTTCGTAATGTACTGTTAAATTATTGGCTCCGAGATCTGCAAAAGTTTTGATGTAACGGTCAGGATCGACAATCATTAGATGTACATCGATTGTTTTGTTTGCATGTTTTGAGATTGCTTCTAAAACAGGCATTCCAAAAGAAATGTTAGGAACAAAAACTCCATCCATAATATCAATATGGAACCAGTCGGCCTGGCTATTATTAATCATTTCAATATCACGTTGCAAATTGGCAAAATCAGCTGCAAGAACAGAAGGAGCAATAAGTGTATTCTTCATTTTAGTTGTGTGTTGTGTTATTTTTTGCAAAG
>Ga0308157_10002494_pt1 | contig 30032 bp, 19 predicted proteins | sample PhyBR1_FD_201035 | JGI IMG/M metagenome (GOLD analysis project Ga0308157, IMG submission 201035) | Phyllosphere microbial communities from UC Gill Tract Community Farm, Albany, California, United States - DLSLB.R1 | ecosystem: Host-associated > Plants > Phyllosphere > Unclassified | place: USA...
AAACTCGCGGCTTCGGACAAATAGCCCTGATCAGTTCCCTGGCAGCCTGGCGCGGCTTGCCGGATACGCCGAGCTACAGCGCTAGCAAGGCCGCGGTCAAGGCGTACGGCGAGGCCATGCGCGACTTCCTCCGGCCCAAAGGCATACGCGTGAACGTGGTCATGCCCGGGTATGTGGAATCCCAGATGTGCAGGGATATGCCAGGCCCCAAGCCCTTTCTCTGGCAGGCCGACAAGGCCGCGCGCGTGATCCGGAAGGGATTGGCGCAGGATCGGCCGCGGATTTCCTTCCCCTTTCCCTTGAATATGGGGTGTTTCCTGTTGTCTGTCATACACCCATCGGTGTCCGGCTGGATCCTGACGCGCCTGGGATACCGTGGTTGACGCATTGCTATCTTCGTTGCTGCCCGCATTTCTGGGCGGATTGTTCCTGTCGTTCTGCATCGAACAGATGCTCCGGCCGCGGCCGCTCATCGTCGGCAGGCCGTGCGCGGCTTTCGCCGTCCATGCCGGCGTGTGGACGCTGGCATTCGCGGCCGAGCTGCTGCTGATGAGGCGCCCGTACTTCGCGGCCGGCAACGTGCTTGCGCTCGAAATGGTGGTCGTGGTCGTAAGCAACGCGAAGCACGGCGCACTGCGCGAGCCTTTCGTGTACCCCGATTTCGAGTACTTCCTGGACGCGATCAAGCACCCGCGGCTGTATCTGCCGTTCATCGGCGTCTGGGCAGTGGTGTTGCCGTTGGTCGGCTATATATTGATATGCGTCGCGGCATTTCGGTATGAGCCTAGTCTGTACGCCGCGATGTCTGTTTTCGCCTATGCGGCCCTGTTGTTGACGATGGTCCTGTGCGGCGTTGCCATGTGCTGGGTAGGCCGCGCCGCCGTTATGTCGTTCAACGCAAATGCGGACCTAAGGCGATTCGGCCTCTTTGCATGCCTCTGGAGGTATGGCCTTGCGGAAAGCCGCATACCCGTGCTGGCGCGGCAGTCATGGCCAGTGTTTGATAACGTCGCATCCAAGCCCGACTTGATCTCCGTCCAGAGCGAATCTTTTTTTGACCCCCGCCCTTATTACCCGACGCTGCGTCCCGGCTTGTTGACGAATTTTGATCGCCTGTGCGGCGAATCAGGCCTGCATGGACAGCTACGCGTGCCAGCGTGGGGCGCGAATACCGTACGCAGCGAGTTCGAGTTCCTGTCTGGGCACCGCGGCGAGGCATTGGGCGTGCACCGATTCAACCCTTATCGCAGGCTGGCTGCCTCGGGCGTACAGTCCTTGGCTCTGCACCTGAAAACGCAGGGTTACCGCACCGTTTGCATTCATCCCTACCACGCGGACTTCTACCGGCGTAAGAAGGTCATTCCTGCCTTGGGATTCGACGAATTCCTGGACTTGGAGCGGTTCCGTGAGGAAGACAGGCAAGGCCCCTACGTTGGCGACGTCGCGCTGGCCAACCGCGCGCTGGAAATCCTGCGCGGACAGGATGCCCGGCCCATCTATCTACACCTGATCACGATGGAGAACCACGGTCCCTTGCATTGGGAAGAGGTGGGCCCGCAAGACCACGCCGCGACAAGCGTGTCGCCCTTGCCAGCACGTTGCGATGACTTGGTCGCCTACGTGCGCCATCTGCGCAATGCGGACGCCATGTTCGGCATGCTGGCTGAAGGTCTGCGGGCCCATCCCAGGCCCGCCAGTCTATGCGTGTTTGGCGACCATGTGCCAATCATGGCCGACGTCTACGCTGCGCTGGGCGAACCGGCCGGTACTACACCGTATCTGATCTGGGGCAACCGCGACGTCGCAGAGGGTATACCGCGTGTCGCTTTCCTGCATGAGCTGGTGGATGCATGGTTGGCCTACTGCGAGCGGTTGGGCGCGTCGTCGCCGGGTACGGCGTCGTCGAAGCGCACAATGTCATCCTCTTCCAAATAGTCGCCGCTTTGGACCTCTATGAGGATCAGATCGTGTTTTTCCTGATTGCTGAGCCGATGCAGGCAACCAGCCGGTATATAGGTAGACTGATTGCGGTGGAATACCAGCTTTTGGTCGCCATTGACGACATGGGCCGTGCCGTCCACCACGATCCAATGCTCGCTGCGGTGATGATGCATCTGCAAGGATAATGAGCCGCCGGGCTTGACCCGCAGCCGCTTGATCTTGAAGTTGGCTCCGGTTTCCAACACTGTATAGGTGCCCCAAGGACGATGGACTGTCCGGTGATAGAGGCGGGTCTCATGGCCTTGGGCAGTCAGGCTGGCCACGATCTGTTCCATGAACTCGGGATGTGCGGCGTCCAGGATAAGTAGCGCGTCGGGGGTGTCCACAACGATCAGACCCTGGATGCCGGCCGCAGCCACAAGCCGGTTTTCGGCGTGGATATAGCAGTCGCGCACTTCGTGCAAAATTACTTCTCCCTGCACGCGGTTGCCGTTGCTGTCTGGCGCTTGCTGTTTGGCAAGCGCATCCCAGCTGCCTACGTCGGTCCAGTCCAAGGCGCACGGAACCACCGCAGCCTTGTCAGTTTTTTCCAGCAGGGCGTAATCGATGGAAATCGGCGTGATGTCCTTGTAGGCATCCGACGGCAGCTCCACCTGGTAATGGCCGGCGCCAGACAGGCGAACGGCGCTGGCCAGCCCTTGGTTCACCGTTTGCAGCACCGCAGGAAGATATTGGCGCAACTCTTGCAGCAAGACACCGGCGGTTGCGCAGATCATTCCCGAATTCCAGAGGAACCGCCGGTCCGCCAAGTACCGCTGTGCGGTCTCCAGATCTGGCTTCTCGACAAAGCGGCGTACGCGATTGTCGGGTTCGGCCTCGATATAGCCATAGCCGGTCTCGGGCCGGTCCGGCTTCAGCCCGAAGGTGACGATACGTTGCCGCGCCGCAAGCTCGCAAGCCTCGCGCACCGCCTCTGCAAAAGCGTCCATATCGTTGATAAGATGGTCCGCGGTCAGGAATAGCAGGGTGGCATCGGGATGCCGTTCAGCACACGCGAGCGTGGCTGCGGCCACCGCTGGCGCGGTATTGCGGCCTTCGGGTTCCAGGACAAAGCCCAGCGACACGGCGGGGTGATGTACCGTCCGATAGGCGTCTACGGTCTTGAAGTAGAGATCGCGCGTCGTGACCGTGAGGATCTCCTGCACGCCGGGCAGCGCCTGGGCGCGCGCCAGCGCCTTCTGCAAAAGGCTCTCTCCATCCAAGTCGATAAAGGGCTTCGGATGGTATATCCGGGAAATTGGCCAGAGCCGCTTGCCCGCGCCGCCGGACAGAATGACTGGAATTAGCATGGCTGGAAATAGTTCCTGGTAAATCTCGGTTCCGCGTTCCCGGTTGCTGGGCGGCGGGACGGTTCCTCAACCTGGCGCACACAGGGCATAACGGTATGCCGCTTCAACGGTCAGGGCAGTTTCCGCCGAACTGTCGTAGTTGTTCAGGCTGATTCGCAATTGCTCGCGTAACCGGACGCCCAGCGCGGACGAAGGCGCCAAAGACGCTAAGGCACTGGCCATCGACGCCGGCGAGGCGATATCGAATGTCAGGCCCAAGCCCGCCTGGGACACCAGACATTCGCTTTGCTGCGTATGCTCCGCAAGCATCAGCGTGCCTTGCCCTGCAATGCGGCCAAGCCCCGAAAGCCAATGATGCCGGCCTGCACAGGGCTGTAAGCGAAGAAGTATCGTCACGTCGATAGCGTGTTTGTCGGCATCCCCGGTCTGCCTGGTGGTATGCAGATACTCGCCGAGTTCGGCCTCCATCAGCTTGGCCAAGATTTGCGCGACCGCGGCGTTGTCACCCTCTATGCGGAGCCGCAGGCCATCAAGTTTGATTGCCAGCGGCAGTGCTTCCGTCAGCATGGTGATGCGTTCGGGCGCCACGTCATGCACATCCAGCAACACCGTCCATTGCCCCTTGTTCCGCTTGTCTGCGGGGGGGGCTTTGGCGGAGCAAGGTGGCAAGACAAAAATTCTGTCTCTTGGGATGCCCGCCTGTTCTAACAATGCTGCCTGCCAATTGTCGGCAACCAGAAGGGCATCTGCACGGCGAGCGCATCGCATTTGCTGCTTGTAGGCCAGATCAGCCCAGGCACTGGTCGGCGGTGGGGACAGTGGGTCCGGGTGTGGAAAGGGGGCGTGCCGGTTATGCCACTGCATCACCACCGGCAGACGATGATGGTGACCGAGCGCTAACGCCCGCAATGCCAAATCGTACCCCGATCGGCCTACATGGGCATGAATAAGGCCGCTTCGTTTGTTGTGCAGCCACGGCGATGACAGCAGCACGTCGAAACGCAGAAGGTCGGGACGATTGACCGTTTGCCATGCTGCTGGCGCCAGTGCATTCAATTCGACGATGTCGACTCCATCAACAATACTGTGCGAATGCAGGGCGGCAGGCTGCGCTTGCTGCGTGTATTCCACCGGGACCAGCACTAGTGGTTTCAACCCTTGTTCAAATTGCAAACGTGCCAACGCTAATAAGCGGCTATCCGGCGCTGGCGATAAATGCACGATGTTGTGGGCCAAGCCCGTGACGGACGACCGGGGCAGGTTTGGGGGCAAGGGTAGCCAATCCGAAATTTCTTCGATCGCAGCCAGCGCATACTTGGATTGCAGGCGCATATAGCCGCGGACTTCCGGTGCGGTCTCGAGCAACCGGCATGCCTTGGCGAGCAGGGCAGTAGCGCCGGTGCGCCAGGCCAGTGCCTGAATTTCCAGCAGGTACTGACGCTCGGTGCGATGGATGTCCAGCCAGCGCCACGCAATCCGCTCAAGGCCTTCAGCCTGGTGTGCTTCAAGCTTGGGTAGGTCATTCAGCGTGTATTCGTGTGGGTCCGCAGATAGGGTGCAGTCCAGCTCGATATTGTCTGTACCTTGCCAGCGCAGCAACTGCGCTTCTAGCCTGATTGCCCCGCGCGGAGGCAACAGCGGGCGTAGAGCCAGCGCCTTTTCGTTGGGCCCGCCTACCGGTATGTAATGGAAGCGGGATTCGAGTGCAGCGGAATAAGTGTGCCCGCAATCGGGCGCATCAAGCACTTTGTTGTCCACCCCATAGAATTGAAACGCGAGGACCGTGCCGCGCAGGATGCTCTGTTGCAGCGAGCCCCGAGCATGTGCGCGCAATATCCATCCCTGTGCGTCGGTTTCGATAGGTATGGTCAACGTTTTCAGCGCCTTCCTGCGGGAAGCATGGGGGGAACGAGGCGCACCAACCGGAGTGGAAGACGAGATCAGCATGTGCGCCACTCGTTCTTATGGTTGTCCATGAGCTGGCGTAACGCTTCGCAAAACCGCTGCGACAACAGCATCGGATCATGCTTTGACCGCATGTCGTCGAACAGGTCGTCGGCAGGCCGATGATGCAACGCCCTGCGCAGCGCCCTAGTCAGGTTGTCTTCGGGGTGGCGCGAGTACAGCAATGTGGGGTCGGCTGCGAATACTTCGGCCATCCCACCTTCAGCAGGCGCCACTACCATGCGGTTGAATGTAGCGGCCAGTAGTGCCACGCCCGAGTTCAGGGTGGCAAGGTAGGGGGCGACAATGACATTGGCCGCATTGAAGTAATACTGTACGCGCTGGTCGCGTACGTTGCCTGGGATAAGACGTATGTCCGGGCGGTCGCCGACTTTGCTGCGCAGTGAGGCATAGTAAGGCTCATCATCCACCTGGCCCACGATCATCAGGATGCATAGCTTGCCGGGCTCTTGGGTACGCACTTCATCGAAAGCATCGACAAGTTCATGCAGCCCTTTGTATGGTTGAATCGAGCCGAAGCTCAAGAAAATAAAAGCATCCGAAGTCAAGCCGAGATCCTGCCTAGCTAGCATCGGCGATACGATATTCGCGTACCAGTCTCCGTAGCTGGGATGCGGGACATGCACTACTTTGCGCGGGTCCATCTTGAAATGGGGCGCTGTTAGTCTTTCGGTATCCTGGTTCATGACGTGAATCAGGTCAGCCGCGTCCGCGGTGATCTGTCGCATTTCGCGTTCGGCTTTCGGCCAGGCCATGCGGTGCGGCAAGATGTTGTGAACCGTCCAGACTATCCGCAGGCCGCGTTCACGGCATTGAGCCAACCTGCGGGCATAGGCGGCCACCAGTTGATCGGCTTCCTCTGCGCTTGTGGCCTTCTGCAGAATGCCTGCCAGCCAATGCAGGTGAATGATCCCGTGGCCGCTCCAGGCCACGTCGTCTAGACTCTCCAGCCGTAGGACGGGGAGCACGGATAATCCTGACTTCTCCGCCGAGGCGTATAGCAGTTGTTGGAACGGATTTACCTGGGCCACCGGGTAATACATAAGCAAGTAGGGCACGCCCTGGGGGCCGGGCGCGCCGGACAATATCGTAGAAATAAAAGCGTTCGGCCAGTTCTGGGCACCGCTTGCAAGGTCATCTATTCTCATCGGCTAGCCTTTTCTTCGGCCGTGGGCCCCATATCTTCCACCCAATAGCGTCCCGTCGCGGCCACATGCACTTCCAGTATTTCACCGCCGCAAAGGCCATGGCTGCTCGCCGGCAGTTCGGCCATGCCATTGGTCCAGTACATGTGTTGTCCGCGCCTTACGGTCGGTTCATGCAGGCCAGACCATGCGGGATCGTCTAAGCTTATCGTGCCCCGGATCCGGCCGTCTGGCATCCTTACGGTGATTGACGCGATTGCTATGCCAAGCATGCGGCAGTCGTCCAACGCGAGCGTCGAAGTTTCCCTGGCGATCCCGCTGCGGGACATGATGCGCAAGCTACCAGTCTGCAACGTCTCCGGTAATGTGAAATTCCAGTATCCGGAACGGACGGAGTCTTCGCTTCCCGAAATGCTCTGGCCACCCAGCTCAAGCCTCAGGGACGGGTCCGTGCTAATGAATGCGCCCGAAGCGTGAGCTGTATAGGTCAATAGCCTTTGCCTGCAAGTCTCTATTTCGCTTCCTGTCGCTACCGAAAATGGGGGGTGTCGAGTTGGTAGCAATAGCATGCCAGCAATGTCGAGGATATGTTCGTTATGCCTCGGAGACGGGACGGTATAGCACAGATGCAGCCAGTCGTCGTCCTGTGTGATAAGGCGGCCGTTGACTAATTGATGGGCGAACATTGGCGTGCCCATCCAATCCACAGCTTGCCCAGGAGCCAGTGCGACTCTACGGTGGGGCACGCCCGGTCCCAACGCGTCCGGTTGCACTATTACGGGCGACAAGCGTGCTCGCATGCGATGTGAGATTCGGCCGCGCACAAATAGTGTTCGTGTGCATTGCTCGCCAACTTCAGTAGTTTCATTCCCACTTGCGGCGACCAGCACTCCAACAGGTAGGGGCGTGCAGTCGACTTGCTGAATCCACTCGTATGATGCTGAACCGGCATTCGGAAGTTCTATCGTCGGACCACTCGCGCCGCACGCTTGGCCTGAGATCAGTCGGAACGTGCCGGCTATGGCGGTCGGTCGTATCTCGTCGGCCTCAACTACTACGCCACTGCATGTGGTCCAAGCCAATGCTAGAACATCGCCCGTTGCTATGTTCTCGATGCGGAGGGGGGCCGAGTTTGACGCCATGGCGCCCCAAGTGGCAGAAAGACAATTTGCGTCGCCGCCTTGGAATACGACCGCGATGTTGGACGGAGTAAGCACGTGCAATACACGCTGATCGACATTGACGCATGCGCCAGCATTCAGTTCGATCCGGACTGCACAGGCCGCTGGTAGACCTGTATGCCAATTTTTCAGGCTTAAATCGGCACCGTTGGTGGCGGTGATCGTCACGCGGCCACCTGCAGCGCCGGTATAGGTAACGTCCATGGTATGACGACAGCCGTCAACTGTCAGATGGCTATTCTCTTTTACTTGAATCGTCAGGACCGGATCATCGCCCCATTGCGACTCGGCGGTAATGACCTTTGCTTCATTAGCGTCGAGCTTAAGAATTCCGTCTGACACGCGCTCTCTCTTTGTATCGGATATCGAAGGCTCTGATACTGCAAAGCAGTATTTCGATCTACATGCGTAACAATATGAATATTTTGTATGCAAATAGCAATAATTTGCCAGTATGCGCCGCAGATAAATTCGGAGAATTTTTGGCTGCATCATGCCCTAAAACCGCCTGAGAGGATAGGTGCGCGGCGACGTCAACACAGGACCCTGTCTGGCGTACCAGAGCTTAGATTATTCGAATGCTCGACAGCCACCGCGTGTTGACTCTCCTTAAGGCAGGAAGGAACAAGGGCGGACGTAATAGTGCAGGGGAATGGCAACGTATATCAATCGCCCGGCATAGGCCTTACCTTGGCGTCCGGTTCCCTGCCAATCGTTCTGCATCGATCCGTGCTGCCGATACTTGACAAGGTGGAAAGGATCTGTTCATCGCCCGCAGGCAAACATCGTGGCAATACGTTGATACATATAGGTCCGTCCGAATATATCGTGCGCGGCTTTGATCATCGATGACTGTGGTCAAGCGACGATGCCATCTCTCTGATCGAGCTTTTCGGTAGCACTTGGAAGGTGAGTTTTGGTTCGACTCCTTGTGCTGACTGCCTTTTTTTCTGTCAGAAACCGTGAAATAGTTGTTGCTATTCTTATGATTTACTGCGGTCCTTCATAGAGGATACGTGTTTAGTAATGCAGGTTTCGTAGCATCGTTCATAAGAACGTAGATGTCGCCTAGTACACTTGAAAAGCTGATGGCCTGAGCCATTGAGTGTTGTCGAGGTGCTTAGGCGCGCAGCGCATTCTAGGGGGAAATCAAGTGGAATCCGCAGTTCAGACACAACCTGTACGTCCCTTCAGGCCCTTGGCACTTGGGATCGCAGTATTTTTATTCGGATTCGGTGGTTGTGCCGCGAACGCGTACGCCAAGACTCTCGACGTGTATGTCTCTCCTTCCGGGGTGGATACAGCCAACGGCATGAGAGCCGAGGCTCCCGTGGCTTCCTTGGCACGTGTGCAGGATATCGTGGCTGAAAACGCTCAGGGCTACGACGAAGTGCGTGTTTTATTCGCTCCAGGGATATACCGCGGACAAGGAGTTGAATGGCGTACTTTCCCCGGAGTGTGGACGCGATTTCAGCCAAGCTCGCGCAAGGGAGCCGTGATATTTGACGGACAAGGGGGGCAGCAGTCGGTCTTCTTCCAGGGGCTGGCACCAATACCCACGAATGATGCCCCTCCTGTATCTATGAAACTATCGTTCAGTGGTTTGACTATTCGCAACTATTGCGAAGGAATAAGCCTGAAAGCCTGGGCGGACGATGTCCGACGGCCTGGTGGGCGGGACGTCGTCGTAACAGAGAGTCGCTTTGAGAATATTGGTAGCAAATTCGATCCCGTCAAAGTCAACAAGCGTCCAAGAGGAAACTGTACAGCCGCCGTACGATTGCAAGGCGTAGGGCATGGGAAAATTGAAGGGAACAAATTTCAGAATATCGTCAATCTATTTGGAAATCAAACCGGGTCGAAAAAATTCGGGCGAGGTCAATTGCATGCCATTTATATTGCTAATATGTCTCAAGATAACAAAATAATCGGCAATCATTTTGATAATTTCTCGGGAGATCCCATTCGAATTCGGGATAAGTCCGATCGAACTGAAGTGAGTAGAAATATTTTCGGCTCTCCCTCCGATAATACGAAACCTGGGGAGATACATGCGATCTCGCAATGGTATTGCAACCAGAATGTTCGGGCTTGTGTCCAGCGTCGTGTGAGCCGCAACGAGTGCGAGTCGGCAGAGCTAGAGCTCAAGAACAATCGCATAGAAGGAAAGAATGTCGCCGACTATGCTGACAGAGCGGAAGGCAAGCCCACATGTGCCAAGTAACCAGAGGGAAGCCGTTCGGCCTCATGCAAGCAATGTGTCCAAGGGGCTATGATCCGCAGTTAAGCGCGGCAGCGCATTGGCAATGGTTAGGTTGATGCTCTCGTTGCTATACAGGCCGCCGTTTACCTGTGTGCAGTGTATGACGGTGTTGCGGAACCATCTGAAGAGGCGCTGGTTGGGTTGCTTGGAGTAGCGCCAGAAGGCATCTAGCTCTCCCTGAAACGTGAGTCCGGGCATGTCGTAGATGGCGTTGCCTAGTGCTTTGAGGGGGCGCCCGTGCACTAGAGCAGAACCACCGACTGTGCTGTTTACCGTAACGACTCCCCGCGCGTGGTTGAGCAATGCAGGCAGCGGGCCCGTTTCCAGATATAGTACTCGTCCGGGTTTAAGGCTCACTCGCTCGCAGATCTCAGCGATAGTGCCGGCATGGTCGTCCTGTCCCGTGTCCAGTGGATGATTCTTGATCACCAGTACCGCGTCCGGTCGGCACATTCTTGCAAACGAATCCAGCGTTACCTCTAGCACGTGCCGCATGCTCTCAAAAGTGGAGTGATGTCGGATCTGGGCATCGCTCCCCAGCTGCAAAGGTATGAGCCAGAAGGGCGTCCGGCTATAAATGAGCGACTGGATAGCGGCCAGGTTGCCGCGTTTCACACCCCCGAGTGTGGCCGCGCGCTTCAGGTAGGACGCGTATTCGACATGCGCCCGCAGGAGAGCATGCGTTCGGTAGCCGGGATAGGTTAACGGATTTCGAATGCCGGCTACGTGATATACAACGTCATGCCAAGCACGCGATGCGAACGATGGTGGGAAAGCCAAGCCATTGCCATAATCTGGTATGCGTGGCCCAATTCGCCGGTACCAAGCGGGATCCCGTGGCAATTGGGAGTGTGCATTTACCCCCCCTCGCTCAAGGGTTACCCAATAGGGGCGAAAGTAGCCTTCCTCAAATACATGTATCCGGATTCCCCGCTGTTTGGCTAGGCGGATGGCCGGTTGATGCACTGGTCGCTGGTCACCGAACAGAACGATATCGGTATGCCCTTCACTGTCCATGAGGTTCGCATACCACGACTCCAGCTTGTCAGCAGATGATCGATAGTAAAAGGCCTTGCCGCAATTCCAGTACCAGGAGTCGCCTGCGTTGAAATTTACTCGTTGAACGTCGTGGCCGGCGTCGCGCAAAGCATGACCAAGCTTGCCGAAAAATGGCGAGCAGGGTCCTTGCAAAAATAGGAAGCGTTTTCTCATGGCTTGCGTGTCAGGCGGGCGATGACACGACGTATTGGGGATGAGGAGGCGGGTTCGTTGCGCCAATCCAGTAGTTCTTGTACCGCCGTTTCCGGTGTACAGAAATGTCGGGTGCGCCGACTGACATAGGTGGGGTAAAGGATCAGCGTACCCGCGACGAGTTCGTCCAGCTGCAGGCGGCGTGTCCTCCGAGCCTTTACCGCTGGTGTCATGCCGCAGTCCTGCGTGAGCCCCCAACCGGCGTAGAACGGCATGCCCCATGTCACTACTGGCACTTGTCGGAGCAATGCCTCGAAACCAGCTAGGGAGGTCAATACGTGGACCTCATCAACGTGATCGAGCAGGAATTCGAAGGGTACATCTCCGACGACTTCGTCACACCATTGCAACGCATCTGACTCGCCTTCGCCTTTCCGGCGTAATCCGGCCATCACGTCGGGATGGGGTTTATAGAGAATGTAGGTATTGGGCCGCGCGTGACGTACGGCCTTGAGGAGATCGATGTTGCGCTGTATGTTCGCGGTGCCGTAGCGGATGGCGGCATCAGTTTCGACTTGGCCTATAACGAGCGTCACCGAGCGCGTTTCAACAGGACGCTGCCAGCGTCGAGGCAATTGCAGGTTGTACTTAGTGACCCCAGCGCTCACGATGCGGGAGCGTAGCGCTTCGGCGCGTTCGCGAAGGGCGGCGGGGAACGATGCACTGTTTAGCATGTTCTCTAGCCCAGACGGGAAGCGCGCGTCATAGTGGATTCCATCGGGGTCCACGACCCAGGATATTGGGCGGATAAGGTCGGCGCCCAGTCCAACGGATCTGAGGAAGCCATCTTCGATGCGCAATACGTTCCTTTTGTAGCCGTTCTTTTCGAGTTCCTCGGCATACTTATGGCCCCAGGTCACGAGAATTTGGTCGCGAGGGGGCGGGCTTGGGAGATGCGGCAGGAACTGCGGAATACTACCGGAAAGAAAATCTCGCACGAACGGCTGCTTCCATTTTGAGAAGCCGTAGGCAGACACGTGAGAGGGAAATCGCTGGCGTTGCCGACGCTGAAGGGCCATCCATGCCATCAGTTCCTCTACTTGACAGGGCCGGCCTGTTTCCGGGTCGAAATAGCGCGGATAGGAGACAAGGCTCGCATGTACCAACTGTTCCAGCGAGGACGCTCGCCGGCGATTGGGGGCCGGCAAGATATCGTGAGTGAGGCCCCATCCGGCATAAAACGGCATACCGTACACGTATACCGGTATTGACCATAACAAGGCCTCGAAGCCAAGCTGTGACGTAACGGTATAGACGGCGCGGGCATGCTTGATCCACAGTGCTGGGTGCGAGCCGTCCGCAATGATGCGCACGCGCGGGTTTACTTGGAGAGCTGCGACGTCAAAATGGCCCTTCTTGTGCCCGGAAACGACTTCAGGGTGAATCCTGACCACGAGCGTGCAATCTGGATATGCGGACGCTGCATCGGCGAGCATGCTCTGAAAGCTTGCTGGTGTGGCATTGCCCGCAGCAATGGCCGCGTCCCCAGCAGTCTGGTCCACGATCAATACGTATGGTCTCGGCAGCATCTCGGGGAGCGGGTCACGGCCGGCATTGTATTTGGATAGGCGCTCGTCCCTCCAGGTGGCTACCAGCCGCCGAGCCCGCTCACGTTGTTCGGCATCTATCGGCGTCGAGATCAACACCTCGAGGCGTGATGGGCTAGACGCGTCGTAATAGATGCCGAGGTCATCGACGACCAGTGAGCAAGACGCACCCTCGCTTCCCTCCAACGACCGCAGGAAACCATCTTCGAGCAACCAGCAAGCGCGCCCGCGGCGGGCGGCAAGAAGGCGGGCGCGCTGGCCGCTACGCTTAAGGCCCCAGCCTACGTATGCAATGACAGAACTGCATTTTGTCCAACGGGTCGCGATCGACAGGCGCATGCCAAGCCTATGCGACAAATGCCGTTGACTCCATACACCCCAGTCCAGCCAGTGAACAGCGGCGAATTTGCCGGCCATGGTCGGGTTAGAAACGTTGTCCAAGCAAGATCGTCTGCACAATTGGTGCCACGATCTTCTGCCATTCATACACCGCTGCGTTCGTGACGTATATCGCGTCTTCAGGATGCACAAGGAACTGCTTCGCCAGAAAGATAGCTTCCGGGTTACGCATATTCAGTCGGAAGACGAGGGCATGAGGATTCGACGGATCCGTATCGACGAGACGGAATACAAATACGCCCGTCGGGTCAGCTTTGGCTTCGTCGAGGCCGCCTACCGCTCCCAATGTCTCCAAGAGGCTGGGATTGGCGGCAGGCAAGTCGTGCAGGCCCGGCGTTTTCACGGACCCCATGGCGACGAAGCGTTGTCGCGCCCGTTCGAGGACAATTTCGGAGCGGGGCGGTACGGGTTGATTCTTGCCTTGCAGCAAGTCGTCGTATCGATACGTGTACACCTTACTTCCAGTCCGAACCACTACGTTTACCAGATGGGGTTCAAGAACCGGTCCGCCTGCCTGATTTATCGCGTCCAGCAAAGTCAGCGGACCTTGCAGGGCGGAAAAGCGGCCAGGAGCTTTTACCCCGCCCGCGACCAGGACGGAGCCGGACAAGTCGCCGACCAACTCTGCGTGTACTTGCGGATCGACGGCCTTTCCTTTGAGTCGTTGGTGAACAGCACGCTCCACTTGGGGCAGGGTCATGCCGGATACTTTCATCTCGCCCGCATAGGGCAGGGATATCTTGCCGGCGGAATCTAGCCGCAGCTTGGGGAACGTCGTCCCTCCCGCGCTAAGCGGTGAAAAAAGGGTGCTTCCCTCTTGGCCACTGTCTGAAATCATTAGCGATATGACGTCGCCAGGGATAAGAATCACGTTGCTGACCGGGAGCATTGAGACGTCGGATACCAGTTCAGGCGCTGGCGGGCGCATATAGGGTCCGATCGTCTTGGCTTCGATATCGATAACGTCATAGCGCGGGTCAGTAGCGTTCTCGTCCATGGCGATCGAGGTGCGGTACGGGCCGGCACCGGAGAGAATGCCGCAGCCGCTCAGCGCGGCGGCCAAAGCGGTCGCGATGGCCACGCGCATCAGCCGATGGTGGCATACCGAAAAGCTAAAGACCTGGGCGGGGCAAGAAACCTTAAAGTCGGAGGCAGCAATCATGAGTTTGGCCATTTAGTCGCGGTGATCTTCGATCGTGGCAATCACGAAACGCGCGACGCCGTATAGCAGGACAAGAAGAATGAAAAGGGTGGCAAGATTGTAAAAACGTTCGGGGTAGATTGCCTTCTCTGCCACGGCCGGTCGCACGATGGTGACCAGACTCCGGATCTTCTTGGAAGCTTCGATCCGCGCATTCTCCAAGGCTGCGACGGCCAACTTATAGCTCTCTTCCGCAATGCCTGCATCGACAGTCAAGTTCTGAAATTTTGCGGCAATAACGTTAAGCTGCTCACCACCCACGGCGGAGATCAACTCTTTCTTGTCGGCAGCCAATTGTTGTTCGATTGCGCGAATTCTGGTCTGCTGTTGCCGCACCTGCGGACTATCGCCGTCCAATGCCGAACGCAACGCTTTCAAATTTGCGCGCTCTTTGGTAAGCAGGTCTTCAAGGCCCGCGATTGTCGCGCCCCTCGATTCCGCGGAAGATTTGGCGTCGAGAAGATTATTACTACTTTGAAAAGCGATCAATAAATCGCGCTTCTCTATGTAGTTGCGCCGAGCGTTCGCTAACTCTCGTTCGGCAAAACTAAGATGATCCCTCGCAATCTTGTGCGAGATTTCATTCACGAACCGTTCGCTTTCAACCAATATCTCCTCGAGCATGGCTTGCGACAGCGCTGCATCCGGGGTCTGGACCTCCACTTCCAATAAGCCGGTAAAGTCGTCGAAATGTGTTTCTACGATTCGTCGATAGAACTTGAGGAGATCTTCCGAAGGGGCCTTTTTGTTCAGATAGAACATTGGGTCTCTAAGTTGATCCGCGTAGACATCGACCCATTTCAACTTGCCACGCAAGTTGTTCATCATATCAATGGACTGGATGAAGTCCTGGACGAATAGGGTCTCTTCACGGGACGTGGGGTTCGTGCTGCCCATCAGCAATGCGAGGCTGGGAACGGCCGAGCTGGCTGACTCATGCGGCTGTCGCACAACCATTTTTGCTGTGCTGACATATCGGTCAATGGAAAAAAAGGCGTAGTACAAGCCCATGAGAACCATGGGTAACACAACCACATAAATAAAAAGGGGAACTTTCTTCAGCTTGTCGAAATTTATCACGGAATTTTCCTGCGGCGATTTATTATGCTTGATAGGCGGAAATTCCGGCTTCGACGTCTTCGAAAGGACGAATTTCGCCATTTTCTACGTATAGGACGAAATTGCACAAGCGGCGAATATCTTCCATTGAGTGGCTTACCAGAATTATGTTGGACGTTTTCAGCTTTCTACCGAATTCTTGATTAGACTTTCTTTTGAAATGCGCGTCACCCACTGACATGATTTCGTCGATCAGGTAATAGTCGAAGTCAAACGCCATGCTTAAGCCGAATGCAAGGCGTGAACGCATGCCTGAAGAGTATGATCGTACTGGCTCGTCAAACCACTTCCCCAGATCTGCAAAGGAAGCGACGTAATTAATGATGCTCTTCATCCGTTCGCCGACAGCGCCATAGACGCGGCAAACGAATTTCACATTGTCGCGGCCGCTCATGCTGCCCTGGAATCCGCCGCTTAGACCTACTGGCCACGAAACGCTGCGATCGGTGACAATTCTGCCGCGATCGGGTTTGTCGGCGCCGCCTAGAAGACGCATCAAGGTAGACTTCCCAGAGCCGTTCCTTCCGATCAGTCCAATGTTCTTGCCTGGAGGAACCGAGAAGCTAATGTCGCGAAAAACGTAACGTCGGCCTCGTGGCGTAATGTATGATTTTGTAACGTTATATACTTCGAACATAAATTTCTCAGAGGGACATCAAGCGAAATTTCCGCACGCGATAGGCCGCATACGCGATGAACGAAATAACGATCGCGCATTTCGCAACATATTCCAGCGACACTCCAGGATATATCCGATAATGGGTGAAGGTCGCTCCGCGAATCAGGTCAAGAACATGCAGGTAGGGATTCCATAGTAGATACTCCACAATGGAATGAGGCATTCTTGATATGGGAAAGATCACACCCGATAGAAGGTATAGCGGGAGGAATAGCAGGCCAAGTATTACTTTCAATTCAGGTACGGCTTCCGCGATAATAGCGAAGAGTATTCCTAGGGCAAATGAAAACGCGATTCCCAAAAAAAGCACCGCTACCCATAATATTGGATCCGCAATGGCGGTTGAGTAACCATACCAAGTCAACCCGGCATATATAAGAAGAAAAGTGATCGCGGAAATGCAAAATTCAACAATTGTTCTCGCAAAAAAAGCGTCGGCTGGCTGTATTTGCTTGTAAGAGAAGAGTGCTTTATTGGCATCAACGCTGCCCATCAGCTTTAGCACTATGTTCTTGAATAGCAGAAATGGAGCTAAGCCCATCAATAGGAAAACCAGAAACTCATAGCTTCCAGTCGGGGTGGCGCGCAATTTCATGATGATGCCGAGCGCTATCATGTGGCTCAACGGCTCAAGAATGGTCCACACAGCGCCAAGCCGAATTCTCCCGAAACGGCTCCGCATTTCGCGCAGTATCAAGGCAAAAACTACGGACCTACTGATTTGAAGGGGTGAACGCGTGTGCATGGTTGTTAGATTGCTGTGAGGCGCGCCAGATTGTACAATACTCGGCTCGATCGGGGTCCGATCACCCGGACAAAGATGTTGCTAAGTTGTTTGAAAGATTCAGTTTCTTTCAAGCTGCGGGATTTCCATCCAAAGTTGCAACTATTTGCACAGATTATTTGGGTTCTCTGGCGCCGAGGTGCGCGTCGAACTCGTGGGCAGATTCTGCCGACATCGAAAAACTTGATTGCGGATATTTTTAAATGCTAGTCTTGAAGGAATATTTTTCCAGATTTTTCCCCTTCCGCTCAAGGCAGGGCCCGTACGTTTCGTTGAAAATCGCCTTGATTTCCGATGCGTTGACTCAGGCTTCGCTGCAAGCAGAGTGCCTAGTTCGAAACGTCACACCACAGAATTACGTTTCCGTGTTACGAGACTGGAAGCCCGATTTGCTGTTCGTCGAGTCGGCTTGGCAAGGGTATCGCGACTCATGGAGATACAAGCTGGCTGCCTATCCGGAACATCCCGAGCGAACCAATGCGGCTCTGGTCCGCGTTCTCGCTGCAGCGAAGGAATGTGGGGTGCCTGCGGTATTTTGGAATAAAGAGGATAATGTTCATTACTCTCGGTTTATTGACACAGCAGCGCTATTCGATAATATATATACGGTAGATTCGAACTGCATCGAGAAATATCGAGAAGATGTACCCCGCGCTGCGATTATCGAATGTCTTATGTTCCCCGTTCAGCCAAGGTTTCACTATTTGAAAACTCAGGAAGTATCAAAAAAGGGCAGCAGCTGTTTTGTTGGAAGCTACGGCAAGCATGTTCATCCGCGTCGCCGACAGTGGCAAGATATGCTCTTCCAGGCTTTCGCACCCGGGGGGCTGGATATATACGATCGCAATTCTGGACGTAAAGCGAAGCATTATCGTTATCCTGAAGTTCCCGGGGTACGTGTGCGCAATCGTGTTCCGTATGAGCAGACCGCTGACCTTTACCGTCGATATCAGTTCAATTTGAATGTGAATACTATAGAGCAGTCACCTACGATGTACTCTAGACGGTTGATAGAGATTCTCGCGGTGGGAGGCGTAGCCGTTTCTTCCCCATCGCAGGCCGCGTCGGCACTTTTTTCGGATTTCTGCGAGATTGTCGGTAATCTGGAAGAAGTTGAGGAGATAATCCATTGGTCGGGTGAGCGATATCGATCGGCTGTCGACCGAGCTCACGCAGGTGCGCAGGTAGTTGCCAAAAACCACACATGGAGTTGCCGACTTCAACAAATCGAACAGGCCAGCCTTTTCTGATTTCCAGCATTTCACGAAACGGCTGGTGCTGGAAAGTTAGGTTGAACTCGGATGTCCCTCTAGATCAAATGGATACTAACGTATAGGATTGCTGAGGCTCGAAGACTTGCGCGATGCCGTCAAGCCGAGCAGCATAATGATTTCTCGCGGTATTTGCCAAAGTCTTCGACTCGCGGCCGACCTGTTGGCCTTCGTAAATGCCGCGCAACTCCTTAGAGCCATCCATGATTTTCTCGATGTTCTTGCTTGCCAGATTTCGCATCGCGGCTTGAATGTCGTAATTCCTGCCGGAGGCATACAGTTTGCCTGCCCTTAGTGCGTTGGCCTCTTGGATCTCCCGAAACTCTTTGATGACATCCTGTTGTGCCAATGCCGTAACTGGCATATGGGTCAATGGGGGAGGGGCGCAGTCGAAGAAACCCGATTCATATGCAAATAAATGGGCGCTGGGCGTGCTCTGTTGAATGATGTCATGAAGCAGCTTGCCCTGCGAGCGCACGGCATGAGGCAATTGCTGAGCTGCGAGCAAAAATTCCTTTTGCGCAAGGGGATAATATAGCAATTTGCCAACGGAATACGCTTGCCGTAAATTGCCAAAATGGTACCTATTGCGATGTAGGATATAGTGATTATCCAGAACTTCGTAAATGTTTTTTCCGGGTATCGCACGAATATCATTCACAAAATCTTGAAGGGACTGTGAATAGAGCTCTTCCGGTATCGATTGCCGTTGCACCAGCGATCGAAAGATGTGCGATGCATCGTGCCATACATTTCCTCGGGTGACCTTGAATTTACCGCTTACAGGAAGGCTGCGGAAGTGCTTGGCCCAATAGCCTCGAAGTGCCTCGCCGCCGCCACCATGTATCTCCATATACATGCCACTATTGTTGCGAGTTTCGAAATTTTGCGGTTTGAATGAATAATACTTATTGGACCGATATCGACGATAATCAAAAAGGCATTCAGAGAACGTCTTCGGTTCCACATGCCTTTCCATGGGTTCAGTCCAACGGAGGTTGTAGTGCGAGACAAGCTCGGTGGCTATTGCGAAGTCGCGCCTGAGCACATCCGAGACGAGACCTAATTTTCCCTCCGGCCCGTGGGTCGTGCATGTGAAGTCTCGATTCCGTCTCGCGAGAAGAAGCGCGAGGCATGCTCGGGAGTCTTTGCCACCAGACAAGTAAAGCTCTTTTTTCTCGATTCCATTGGTGTTGAGGCTCTCGAGCTGCGTTCTCAGTTTTGAAATGCCAATGTCAATTAGGTCATGATAATCGGCAGCGGGCGTTTGGTCCCATATTTCACTTGAGGTTACCGAGATGCCCTGTGCGGTGATGCGAATAACCTCGCCTGGTAACAAACGCTTCACTTGGATGCACGATGTGCGAGTGCTATATCCTTGATTGAAGAACGCGCTGGTTGATGCCATCAACGGAAGGGCATAGGAAATATCGGGACATGGCTTGCAGTTGCGGTCGCGCAAATAAGTCAACAGTGCTTCGAACGATGGGCTAGCCGCGGCGATTCCTGCACCGTTTAGTTCAGGGGTCGTATAGAACAGGTGAAAGAATCCGAAATGGTCGGTGCGGACCGCAATAGATTTTCTATCCCGGCTTACCGCTAACCATTCCCCTTGCATGTCCATGTCGAAATCATGGACTGGTATCGAGCTTTCCCTTTTATCACGCAGAGTCGTTGAACCCCCGAAACCGATTCCGTCGAAAAAAATGACGTTGTCGCTAGCCAGTTCCGGCTCCTTCCACGCCAATTCGAGCACATACGCGTCCGTTCTATTATTCATCAGAGACTTTCATAAGGATTCGATTTCGTTTTGTTTTGCGGTCCCGCCATCGTTTCATAGGGCTTTTGTAATGGCCTTGACCGTTCCCAGTTGGTCCCTCAAATACAGTTTTGCAGTTAAGGCTTCTTTTGTCTGCACCGCCTTGAATGTGGCATGCGGATTCGGTCGATACCATTGCTGAGCAACACGCTGAGCGCCGCTATAAAGATAGCACGCATACTCAAAGTCAGAAACCGCGCCTAATTCCGCAGAGATATTCAGCGCGAGGTGAATATTATCGCCTTCTATTCGAGAGTCTATGGCAATATCATTTTGCGTCGGTGGGCGGATCGCAAGCCATCGGAATGCCGCTGCAGACGAATACTCTGATTGCGATAAATAGCGGCGACCAATGTAGGTAAGGGGCGTATCGGCGTTAATGCGGGAAACCAATTTTCGCAAAAATACCGAAGGAGGAACCGCGTGGCCTTTTCCCCAATCGCCGATGAAAAGTTGAATATTACCCTGTGGGCTTTGGAATGTATTGGGGCCGATCGCCCGAAACTTGATATTATTCAGCCACGGACCCGCATGTTTCGACATGTGAAACACATCGCTTCTGTTTTGCAGAAAAATAATACTATGCCGAGGATCAATGGTGTTGATCTGAGGGAGGCGATGCCGGCCTGTCTCGATGTTTTGATCGAGAAAATCCTGTAGTTGCGCTTGGGAATTGGCGGCATCAGCGGGGATAGAAAGTTCCGGATATGCTGTTTCAAGGTATTTATGGCCGGCAGCTGCGTAGTATGCGCCGATGGACGTTTGCGGATTCCATACTACCGCCGTCGCCTGACTTTGCAGGCGAGCTATAATATTCAGTGCGGCGAATCCCCCGCCGCTCCCGCCGACGAGTACTGGCAGCAAGCCTGTGGCCGTCGCCACCTGATCTATGTTCCTAGCGACAATATCGAGTAAGTCTGGCGCGCTGGAATTCCCGGCGTACCAAGCCAACGTCAGATCCCGATTGAGGGCAAGCGTGGGATCGGATACCGATAGGAGGGGGAGGCGGGTTGTGCCGGCCAAGCCAATTCCTGAAAAGAAAGGTGCGCTTGCCGTGTCCCGAGCCTGCTCGGACACCGCACCGCTGAATACTACGAGAAAGGCCCGGGATTTTCGGTCCTCATCTCGGAATCCTTTTGCCAGGAAATCTAGCGTCGGCCCTTCTGCAGAAATACGGAACGAATGAACGCCGTCCGCCGGCGCTGAAGAGTTCACACTGAAACACTTGTCGGAGTATTCAAAACGCTCCATATTCCAGCGGTCATAGTCCAAATCTAATGTCATTGTCTATTGGTATTTATATGGTGTGATACGGCACTATCAGTAATCGTTCGGCAGTTGCATACTCGACGATTCGATCGGAGTCCGCGTCAATACCGGCATCATACTAAAACGTCGGCATTTTGTCTTGGCGCGAAGTCTAGCGGCTGGCGCGGTGTAGGGAGGCGAGCATTGGGAGGGGTGGCAACTGCGCGGGATGATGCGCCTATCTTTCCTATTGCTGGTCCCGGAGATACGCCTGGACGGCTGGAATTCCGGCTTTAATCCAGCTTTCAATGAGACCCTTTTGCATGGCGATGGCAGGCGCGACGTGGCCTTGCCCCCAGTTCCCTCTGTAGTACAGTATGTTCTGAGTCTTGTTTTCGTATATATTCTTGACCGCTTGCATGAGCCTGCTTCGCGTCACCCACGGATCAGCGTGTCGCGTTAAATGATGAACGTCGCTGTTATTCTGTAGATATACAAGCTGATGATCTTTTCTTATGCGGTCGGCATCTGGGATGCGGAAGGTGTTTATATCGAAATTCGCGTCGACGAACCGTTGAAATGCGATTGTGTCGCGCGTGACATCATCGCTTATGACGATATCGGGAAAGGCGATTCGCATATATTTAAGTGCTGGACCTATATAATAGGATCCGATGGAAGTCTGAGGGTTCCACACGACCGCTACCGCTTTTGCGTCAAGTCGCGTCAGAACTTGCATCGCGGCAAATCCGCCTCCACTGCCTCCGACGAGAATTGGCTCTAAATTCTCTTTCCTTGAAATTTGGTCGATAAGGTCAGCAATCGTCGAATAAAGATCTGGCGCCAGATGATTCCCGGCATACCACCCTAATGCCAGTGCACTGTCCAACGCCAGTGTAGGGTCCGAAAAGGAGAGAATAGGGAGGTTGAGAGACTTCGCTAAAGCCGTACCGGAAAAATATGGGGGCATGGAACCGCTGATGGCACGATTGCTTACTGCTCCACCAAAGGAAACGAGGAAGACTCGCGTTTGCTGATGCCGCGATTCGAACCCGAGCGTCAGCATATCGAGGGGGAGGGCGCCCGCGGCGAGCGGGATGGTATGCACACCATCACGCGTCAACACCTGAGGATCTTTGGGAACAATTTTGTATTGATAGCGAGGGTAATGCCAATTGGTGTAGTCAAGAAACATTGGCGCAATCGGAGTGCGGCCGCTATTGACGGTCGGAGAAATCCCGTGTCGCGGCTTGTCTGTTCCGGCGGCGATCGCGCCTGCCCCCATCAGGAGCATCATGACGATGGCCAGCACAGCTTTGAAAGAGGCGGTAGGCGCACGAATGTTCACGCACTCCGAACCCGCAGCAATCAGTGTACGTAGTCGATACGCCCTAGGCTGCCAGCTTTTCGGAATCATGCCAGCGCTGGCACGAACTCTCTTGCTATGCAAGGAAGGTGCTCCTAAGTAATTGCCACAGAGGCACGTGACGGGATACCGCCAGTTGCTGCAATAGCTTGCACCCTATAACGGTGCAACTCGAAACGAGTTCGATTGCACACGTTAGAGCGACCTATACCTGTCCTAATTTATCTCTTTTATGCGGACCAGTTCCTTTTCGATCGTTTCATTAAATCCACATTGACCCCGCACACGGCTGGCAGCATTGCGGGATTTTCGTTGAAATTCGGAGGGGTTCATATACATCGCCTCCACAGCAGCCGCCATGGCATCAATGTCCTCTGCTGGAACGGCATACCCGCAATCGTCATCCACGAATTCCGGAATGGCGGCGACGGCATTGGTAATGGGAACAAGCCCTGAAGACATGGCTTCGTCGCGAGATACTCCTTGGGCGTCCATCCGCGTTGGCGTGAGGAATATGCCGTGATCGCGATGGATGGCAGCGATTTCATGCTGGCTCAAGAACCGTTTATGGCAAGAAACGTTCAAGAATTCCCGTACAGGCGCAGTAGTGCTGTCAAACAGATCGCCATCCCCGTATAGGTTGAACTCCAGATCCTTGAAAAACGGTCGGTTTGACAATTTCAGGATGCAGCCGATCGTCAAATCATTGGCATATTTCCTGCTTGCATATGGCCGGATCGACAACAGCTTCAATCGCTGGTTATTGTCCTTTTCTTCGTACTGGAAAATATTCGAATCGATATAGTTATGGACGATGGAATAGGTTCCGGTATGGAGAGTAGCTCCAAGGTCGTGCACCACTTCGTCGGCAAAGTACTTGGAAACAAAAACTAGATGTACATTCGGATGCGGTCTGGGCTGCAACACCTTTTTCCAGAATTTGACTCGCTTGTCGCTCAGCCTCTTTTGACGGACGATCTCCTCCTTCGACATTCTTTCGAATTCGAACTCGCGCCGTTGCCAGACTTGAATCTCTGCTCCGTGAATCCAGATGTCGACTTTCACCTTATCCAGATGCTTCTCGAGCACTGACCACATTTTTTCGTCAAGCAGATGCACCAGTACCTTTTTGTATTGCCCGCTTGCCAGCGTCTGGTCAAGCAGTTGCAAATCCCCGCTTGCTACGTCGATGCCTTCGAATTCACGATAAGGTGTCTCTTGTACGTTGGTTAAGCGGAATACGTCGACGTCAAGGCCGGCATCGCGATACGAGCGAACTCGACTGTGCAGAAAGCCATAGCGATACAAATCGTCATATGCAGGATACTGCTTGGTTAGCACAAGATAGGGTGAGCGGCTTACTAGCGTGGCTGGTGGTTCACCGTGTGAGCCAAACACAATCGCTTCGATAGTGGCACTACCGCTACCTTGGATGCGAAGTCCAAATCTGATCTTGGCGCAATTCGTAGGAATGGCAAGCGTATGGCCACCGCCTATCGGATTCATCTGATGTGCGATTTTCTTGCCAGATTCGTCTTGGAATTCGAATACCGACTTAATCTCCTGGGGATTGGATGCCATTACTTCGAAATGACTGTTTAACACTAGGTTAAGCTCTTCGCGGCTGAAGATCTTCGTCGCATAGATATAAGCGAATTTGTCCGGAGGCATGGTGCTGCGGATGGTCAGCTTGTTGTCCTTTAAGCCTATCTGGATCTGCTTGGACGCTGGAGCCGGAAGGACCGCGTGCAATTCCTTCCCCGAGAGTTTGGGCAAGGTGTCCGCAGTGGGACGGTCGGCGCTAAGCGTCTTCTTGATCTTCTCGGCAATGGGGATTAGATCTGCGTGGAACGACGCACCGCTATCTTGAATGACGGAATCCGAACATTGTTGCTGTGCATCGGCTGGCAGGACGGTATGCAGCTGCATGTCGCAATAATTGAACTCGTCGATAGCCAATGCCTCGACCGGCAAGGGGGGGGAGCCCAAGTCGCAAATGCTTGCAAGCTGCGTGGAATCTAGATCTGCCGTCTTGAATAATGACCGGCCGATTGCGGCGCCGGTGCTGACTTTATATTGCTTTCCGTCGTCATTCAGAAGCAGCGCGCCTGAAGATTCCAGCGAGTAATACGCCATTTTTGTATAGGCCATTGCATCTGAATACTCGTAGGCGAGTGCGAGGTCGGTCAGGTAGTGCGCGCCATAATAAGCCTGGGACGTCATGCCTCCGATCAGGTCGAAACTCGTTTTGGTCATCTCGACCGCAGCGATCATCTCGTCCATGCTGCGAAATACCCGTACGCCAGTTTGAGCGAGGTCGGCTGCCGTGTTGGAGGGCACGACCAGATATAGAGTCTTGGCGGCATGAGCCTGCCGCAAAAATGATTCAACCGTTCGAGCACGCTGCTGGTCATCTTTGGCATGTGCGACCACGAGCACGGAGCGCAATTGTTCCTGAACCGGTTCATTGGCCAGCTTGGCCCTGATGTACTGTAGCCGCTGGCGATATGTATGTTGGGACATCACCTTGCGCAAACCCTGAAGTCGGAACTTGCGATAGGCCAGCTCGTTGGAGCATATCGGCTCCAGTTTCTTTTTGATTTGGCTGGCATCGTCGGAGCAGACCACCAGATCCCCGAACATAACCCGGACGCCGCGCGAGAAATTGCTAACCACCACCGTGTTGGAAGCCAGCAGCTCGAAAACTCTTCGCGCATACATGGTCTGAGATTGCTTGATGGTATTCATGTTCACGCCATAGCGGTATCCCTTGTAGGCGCGGTCAATTTCGGAAAAGGGCAGGCTCCCGAGAATCATGGACGAGTATTTTTCCGGAAACTCGTAGTGAGGATGGGGTTTTTCGTGGTTCCGGTCGTAGATCTCCACAGGCTTCAATGAAGAAACCGTATCGATCAAAGCTGCAAAATCGCGTTGCCGTTCGGGGTAACGGAGATAGTAGGAACCAGCGAAGTTAAAGGCGTCCTTACGGTCGAACTTCTCGATGGGATTGTGCGTTTTTGGTTGCGCTGCGAACGGCAGTAGCGCGACCCGATCATGGCCGAGAGCAGCTTTGTACTTTGGAAGGCAGTCGACGTCGGTCGTGAATACGTGGTCGACGAGCGCCGCTACAGCGATAAACGTACTGAAGTGAACCGGGTCTTCCTTGTTCCAGAAGATCGACGGAATTCCCTTGGCCCTGCAATGGGCAAGCAGTGCGCTGATCTCGTCCGCGCAGTTACTGATGATTCCCTTCCATTTGTCGTCCACACCTTTCCAGGCGGATTCGACGAATATCAAGTCAGGTTGAAACTCATCGACCTGTGTGCGCCAGTCTTCGGGACGCAATTGCAACATTTCGCATTCCGGGGCATAGGAATGGAAGGTGAATTCGTCCATGATCCCGGCGATCTTCAGCTTCTGCTGCGGGTTCTGGGAATGGATTGCAGAGGTCGAAGGGACAAAGGAGACCCGTGGTGCGACATTCGGTTCCTCGCGTGTTCTGAAGTTGGCTGTAGTCGACGTTCGTGAGGTCGACTGTTGCTTCATGAGCTTACGCTTGCGTCGTTCTTTGCCGTCTCTATGTATACGGATCAATTCACCCGGCAGACCGATGAATGATGACCAGGACTTGAAGGCGTGCAGCAACGCGTAGCCTAGCTGGAAGGACAGGGTCTTGCGCGTTTGCTCCACTTGTAGCAACGCCTGCGTCTTTGCTTGCTCCAGATTCCTGATACGGCGCTCAAGATGTCGGATTTTTTCGATGGCTTCCTTTTCCTGAGCTTGAGAGCCTCTAAATTGAGCCAGGAATTCGCGGCCTTTCATTCGCGCTTCTTTCAGTTCGGCAGTTGTGGAGGCAAGCTCGGTTTCCATTTTGGATAAGCGCGCCTGGCTCTCCCGGGCTTGCATCACCGCGATGCTCTGGGCGCCACTCAATTGCCGAACGCGCGTTTCATGTTGCGCGATCTCGGCACGGAGGGCTTTCAATTGCCCGCCTTGCGCGGAGGCTGCATTGCGCAGTGTTTCCTGGACCGCCAGGTTTTCAGCGATCTGAGCTTGCAACGCAAGGACATGCTCTTCACGCCCGGCAATCAACTGTTCCGTTTGCACTTCTTGCCTGCGGAGCGATTCCAATTCCTGGGCGGCATCGCGCCGCGCTTGTTCAAGTTGCGCCCTTGTGCTCTCCAGCTCCATGGACGTTTGCTGCTGCGCCTGTTGCAGTTGCTGGATTTTCCCAGCAGCTTCTACCTCGATTTGTTCAAGCTTCTGCTTGGCAGCGATCACCTCTGCTTGCTTTTCGTGCAATGCGGCTTGGGTCTCTTCAAGACGTTGGTCAAGCAGATCACGATGTGCTTGTGCTGCAGCTCCGTCGGCTTGCAGTTGTTGAACGGCGGCGTCTCTCGCTGCCTGCATAGCCTCTAGGCTTTTTTCGATTGCCAGTACATCGGCACGCGCTTGAGCGACTCGAAGTTCGGCGTCCCGTTGGGCGTCAGCAGCACTGCGCTCGAGATCCTGCATAGCGATGTCGCGCTGCAGTTTTTCATGGCGCAGAACTGCGATCTGTTGCGCTTGTTCCAGTTCAAGAATACGCGACTGGGCTTGGACGTGCGCGACGGTTTGCGCTGCGTTTGCTTCGGCCGTCTGGCTCGCCTTGAGCGCTTCGGCAAGGCGGGAAGCCTCACTCTGTGCCGCTGAAATGGCGTCGCGCTCGGCCCCCTGCACGGCTTCCAACTGCGCTTTGAGCGTCGCGGCGTGCGATTCGTGTTCTGCCCGTAATACGCCCAACCCCGCAAGTTGTTCGGACGCGGTGTCGAGTTCCTTGCGTAGCGCTTGCAACTGATTGTGTGCCGCGCGGAGTTCCCCCTTGACCGATCGCTCCATCTGTTTCAGTGCGATTTCGGCTTCTTTGACAAGCGCGTCCGGCCATGGGTTGGCGGCGGGCGGCCGTTCCAGAACTTTGGGACGAGCCTTGCCTACGAGCGCCAGGGTCTCACCGAACAAACGCATCTCTTCTGTTTCGAAATGGCAAGCCTGGATCCTTGCGGGTTCACGCAAGAAATAGCTCGGGTCGGTATTCGTTTGTAGGCCGAACGGCCAGAGGGAAATCAGTCTTCCGCCTGCTTTGAGTTTGCGGTACACCACCTCAATGAAATCTTCCGGCCTTTCCGATAGCGCCACGCTTTGCGGCAGCAGGATGGTGTCGAAGCTACGATCGACCAGAGACGCGATGTCGAGTAGCGTGCCTTCCTTGAGCGTGATGGCGCGTTGGACTTGCGCAGGTTCTTGGGAAATGAAGGATCTGGCCTGGCCGATAGTTACCGAATCCGATGTCAAACCGATGACTGTCTTGCCAGCCCGAGCGAGCAGGATGAGTATCGCGCCCTGACCGCAGTCGACGTCCAGCACCTGCTCGCCTTCGATCTTGCTTGACACCCAGTCCAAGCATTTTTGCGTCTTCTGCATTAAGTCAACGCCCAACTGCCCGGCGTAAGCTTCCCATCCTCGTTGCTGCATCGTAAGCATGGCTGACATAGCTCTTGTCGTCTTCTCTTAAAAAAAAGGACACTTGGTCCGGCCCGAACGCCAGAACAAGCGCCTATATGCTTATTTTTGGGGCAGGCCAGACCGATGTTGGCCGCCCCTTTAAGGCATTGCTATCAGTGTTAACGGGTGCGAGGTAGGCCCACGGCGTCCACGATCAACGCGCCTTGCTTGACGGTCAGAGGCGCTTCCGTGAACTGGCTGTGCTTGACCAGCACCGCAACCACGTCGGCTTCGCGCAGCACTTGATCCAGCGAGGAAAGCGTGCCGCGCTTGAACGATTTGGGCAGCTCCTCGATATACGGCTCTACATAATAGAGTTCGCAATCGATTTTCTCGCTGATTTCCTGGGCGATGTGCAGGGCAGGGCTTTCACGCAGGTCATCGATATTGGGCTTGAATGCCAGGCCCAACAGCGCGACCTTGACCTTGCCCTGCGGCGTACCGTGAGCTTCGACCTTGTGGATGGCCGCTTCAATTTGTCCGAAAACCCAGTGCGGCTTGGAGTCGTTGACTTCGCGGGCAGTACGAGTCAGGCGCGCCTGCTCGGGCGTCTTGTTCACGATGAACCAGGGGTCCACCGCGATGCAGTGGCCGCCTACGCCGGCGCCGGGCTGCAGGATATTGACTCGCGGGTGGTGGTTGGCCAGGCCAATCAGTTCCCACACATTGATCTGGAGCTTGTCGCAGATCAGCGAGAGTTCGTTCGCGAATGCGATATTCACGTCGCGGAACGCGTTTTCCGTAAGCTTGGACATCTCCGCGGTGCGGGCATTGGTTTCAAGCAACTGACCTTCGACGAACAGCTTGTAGACGCTCTTGGCTTTTTCCGCGGAGATTGGGTTGATACCGCCGACGATTCGATCGTTTTCCACGAGCTCTCGCACGACCTGGCCGGGCAGCACGCGCTCTGGGCAGTAGGCCACGTAGATGTCGCTGTCGACGCTGCCCTGCAAGGGCAGCTTCAGGTCATGACGCAGTTCGGACAGCCATTGCACCATTTGCTCGGTGGTGCCCACCGGCGAGGTGGATTCCAGGATGACCACGTTGCCCGGACGCAGCACTGGTGCGATCGCTTCGACGGCGGCCTGGATGTAGGACAGATCGGGTTCGTAGTCGCCTTTGAACGGGGTGGGCACGGCGATCAGGAACGCATCAGCGGGTTCCGGCTTGGTGGTCGCGCGCAGCCAACCTTCCTTGACCACCGATTGCACGATGTTCTCGAGGCCGGGTTCGACAATGTGGATGGCGCCGCGGTTGATCGTGTCGACCGCGTGCTGGTTGATGTCGACACCGACGACCTTGACCTGGCGGGAGGCGAGCATTGCCGCGGTGGGCAATCCGATGTAGCCGAGGCCGATGACCGAAACGGTTGAGGTAGTGGTGTTCTGCGTCATTTCGAGGTTTGCTGGGTTTGAAAGTGGTTCAGGAGCGCCTGGACGATCCGAGGCGAGGCTTGCCCGTCCCCATAGGGGTTATGGGCGTAGGCCATCTTTTGGTATTCCGCATCGTTGTCGGCGAGTTCACTCACGGCCTGGACGATGCGTGCCGGATCCGTGCCCACCATCCGGACGGTGCCGGCGGCTACGGCTTCCGGCCGTTCCGTGTTGTCGCGCATGACCAGCACGGGTTTGCCCAAGGAGGGCGCTTCTTCCTGGATGCCGCCGGAATCGGTCAGGATGATGAAGCTCTTTCCCATGAAGTAGACGAAGGGCTCGTACTCCAGGGGTTCGATCAAGTGCACATTGTCCAAGTCGCGCAGCAGGCGGTTGACCGGTTCGCGGACATTAGGATTCAGGTGCACCGGATAGACGAACTGCATTGCCGGGTAGCGCAGCGACAACTGCTGGATGGCTTGGCAGATTGCTTCGAAGCCGCCGCCGAAGTTCTCGCGGCGATGGCCGGTAATCAGCACCATACGCTTGTCGCCAATAAGGAACGGGTATTGCTCGTGCAACGCGTTGCG
>Ga0308157_10002495_pt1 | contig 30028 bp, 17 predicted proteins | sample PhyBR1_FD_201035 | JGI IMG/M metagenome (GOLD analysis project Ga0308157, IMG submission 201035) | Phyllosphere microbial communities from UC Gill Tract Community Farm, Albany, California, United States - DLSLB.R1 | ecosystem: Host-associated > Plants > Phyllosphere > Unclassified | place: USA...
CAGAGCCCTGAAAGGGAATCGAACCCTTGACCTTCTCCTTACCATGGAGATGCTCTGCCGACTGAGCTATCAGGGCAACCCGGTGAACCTTACCCGTCTCCTTGCCCGGAGGCAATTCGGGGGCGGGCCCCGGTGCTTCGGATCACAGGATCCTCCACGTGGCAGATGAGGGATTCGAACCCCCGTAGGCAATGCCAGCTGATTTACAGTCAGCTCCCTTTGGCCGCTCGGGTAATCTGCCGCGACCCTCTCCCGCCACCCGCCGGACCTGGGTCCCGCGGCCGCCGGAAGCGGACTCGGAACAGCATAGCGGGCACCCGGCCGGGGCGCGAACCCAGAACGGGCCTGGGATGCATGAGAGGCGTCACAGCTCGATCCGGCCGTGGGACGATGCTGTGCAGACCCACCCGTTCGACGTGACGGCGGCCCCTGCGAGGCGCCGCCCCGAGGAGGACCCGATGGCCGATTCATCGTTCGACATCGTCAGCAAGCTCGACCGCCAGGAGGTCGACAACGCCGTGAACCAGGCCGTCAGGGAGGTGGGCCAGCGCTACGACTTCCGCAACACGGGCGCGTCGATCACACTGGGCGGCGACGAGATCGTGATGACCGCCAATGCCGACGAGCGCGTGCTCGCGGTGCTGGACGTGCTGCAGTCCAAGCTGATCCGCCGCGGCATCTCGCTGAAGGCGCTGGACGTGGGCGAGCCCAAGCAGTCCGGCAAGGAGGTGCGCCTGGTCGCAGGACTGAAGGAGGGCATCTCCACCGAGGACGCGAAGAAGATCTCGAAGATCATCCGCGACGAGGGCCCCAAGGGCGTGAAGGCGCAGATCCAGGGCGACGAGCTGCGCGTCTCCTCGAAGAGCCGTGACGACCTGCAGACGGTGATCGCGCTGCTGAAGGGCAAGGACCTCGAGGTCGCGCTGCAGTTCATCAACTACCGCTGAGGTCGCCCCCGCGGCCGGCGCGCGGCGCGTGCCGCAGCGCTGCCCCGAGGTGCCGCCGCGACAGACGGAGCGAGGCCCCGTTCCCTGATCAGGGAACGGGGCCTCGCCGATGACGGAGACCGTCAGATCACTGCTTGTTCGAGGTGTCGTCCTGCTCCTCGGCGTGGGTGTTCAGCTCATCACCCTTGGTCTTGAGCGCCTCGATCAGATCGTTGACCTGACCGTTCACGAACGCGTTCCAGTCCTCCTGGTACGTGTCGTAGTCCGGACCGACCCACTCCACCGAGCCCACCAGCTGAGTCAGAGGATCGAAGATCTCGACGATCTGCTCCCCCGTCTTGATGATCTCCTGCGAGACGTCGCGTCCCTCATCCGGATTCATACCCTTGAAAGCCATCACAAACCCCTTTCGCCCCGCTCACGGAGCACAATCACTGCTGAAGAAAAAACGAAAAACCGAGAAGAACCCGCCGCGTCAGGACGACGCCGACTCCTGCTGATCCGCGTTGCTCGCCGCACGCTCGCCCATCTCGGTCAGCTGCTGCACGATCCCATCCACCAGACCGCCCAGCGTCCCCTCGAACTCCGACACGTAACGATCCCGGTCCTCACCGGTCCAGTCGAAGTCCGTCACACGACCCAGCACCGTGGTGTACGCGCTCTTGACGGCCTCGCCCGCATCACCGATCTGCGTCCCCATCTGACGCACGGCCTCAGGATTCATGCCCTTCTTCATCATGTCCTCCAAATCATCGAGAAAAACCAGGTCCCCACCCACCGAACCGGACCTCCGCGACCACACGGCCACTTCCTCGATCCCTGTCCCCCAGGTGATGACACCACCCTAGAGCCCCCACCCCCACATGGCGATGGGGACAACTCCCCATCCCCCTCCCCATCACTGGTTGCCGACGTCTGTGCAGGTCACGCTGGAACCAGAGCTCCACGGCGTTGTGGACAGCGCATGCGAGGTCGCTCGAGACGGGGTGCACGCCGTCGCGGGCGACGCCGGACGGAGCGTCGACGGGGCAGTCCGGCTGTCGGTCCTGCCGAGCGCTGCCGGCTGCTCCTGCACCTCCGAGCGCCGGCCACAGCCGCGGCGCCCCGTCCCGTCCGACCCGGCGCGTGCCCGCGGCGCGTCGTCGCGGGACGCCGTCCGGGCAGGACGGAGCGAGGCCCCGTTCCCTGGACCAGGGAACGGGGCCTCGCCGATGACGGAGACCGTCAGATCACTGCTTGTTCGAGGTGTCGTCCTGCTCCTCGGCGTGGGTGTTCAGCTCATCACCCTTGGTCTTGAGCGCCTCGATCAGATCGTTGACCTGACCGTTCACGAACGCGTTCCAGTCCTCCTGGTACGTGTCGTAGTCCGGACCGACCCACTCCACCGAGCCCACCAGCTGAGTCAGAGGATCGAAGATCTCGACGATCTGCTCCCCCGTCTTGATGATCTCCTGCGAGACGTCGCGTCCCTCATCCGGATTCATACCCTTGAAAGCCATCACAAACCCCTTTCGCCCCGCTCACGGAGCACAATCACTGCTGAAGAAAAAACGAAAAACCGAGAAGAACCCGCCGCGTCAGGACGACGCCGACTCCTGCTGATCCGCGTTGCTCGCCGCACGCTCGCCCATCTCGGTCAGCTGCTGCACGATCCCATCCACCAGACCGCCCAGCGTCCCCTCGAACTCCGACACGTAACGATCCCGGTCCTCACCGGTCCAGTCGAAGTCCGTCACACGACCCAGCACCGTGGTGTACGCGCTCTTGACGGCCTCGCCCGCATCACCGATCTGCGTCCCCATCTGACGCACGGCCTCAGGATTCATGCCCTTCTTCATCATGTCCTCCAAATCATCGAGAAAAACCAGGTCCCCACCCACCGAACCGGACCTCCGCGACCACACGGCCACTTCCTCGATCCCTGTCCCCCAGGTGATGACACCACCCTAGAGCCCCCACCCCCACATGGCGATGGGGACAACTCCCCGTGCAGGACTCCCCACCGCAGCCCCCCGCGACGACGAAGGACGCCGGCCGTGGCGGCCGGCGTCCTTCGGACGTTGTGCGAGGCGGGACGTCAGTCGAGGTCCACGCTGAGGGAGTCCTGCATGGCGCGGACGACCTCGATCTCCTCGTCGGCGCCCTCCGCGCCGCAGCTGCCCACGATCTCGAGCACATCGGTGGCGACGCCCCCGCGGTCCAGCACAGCATAGCGCGCGGCCTGCACGACGGTGGGCCGGCCCGGCTGGGTGTAGCCGTACTCGCTCGCGATCCAGGTGATGCCGCCGAGCTCGATCTCCCCGGTGCCCAGCTCCTCGAGCTCGGGCAGCGCGGCCTTGCGCTGGTCGAGACCGGCGCGAGCGGCCTCGAGCGTGAACTCGGGCCCGAAGCGCTGCACGGTCACGACCACGTTCGCGCGGAAGCGTCCCTCGACGCGCGGCTGGGCGACCGCGAGCTGCACGCCCGGCACGGTGAGCGGCTCCCAGTCCTCCGGCACCTCGACCCGGATCCTCGGGGGTCCCGGGAAATCGGCGCTCGGATACTCGATGCTCTTCACGGTGCTGTGCTCCATTCGTCCCCCGGCACTGACGGCGACCAAGATACCAGCCGCGCAGAAGGCCCGGGCGGAGCTCCGCCCGGGCCTCCCCGTCCCCTGCCGGCGATCCCTCGCGCGGCCACTTCACCCGCTCAGCTCGAGGAGGTCGCCTCCTGCTCGGCCGCATTGCGGTCCGCGGTGTCGCCGAGCTCGTTCACGGCGTCCATGATCTGCTGCAGTGCGGGGACCATCTCCCCGGACCACTGGCCGCGGAAGCGGTCCGCGTCGGGACCGGTCCAGTCCACGTCCTCGAGACCGCGGGTGAGCTCCTGCTCGATCCGCGTGATCTCCTCGGCGGCGTCCCGGAGCTGGCCGGACATCCGCTTGACCTCTTCGACGTTCATACCCTTCGTGGCGTTCACGATGCGGGTTCCCCTTCCTGTTCACCGGCTCCTGCGCCCCCTGCGGTGCACCGGGCCTCCTGCAAGCTCGACAAGAGCAACTGTAGGTCGATCGGTCGCGGCCGACCATGGGGAGGAGTCCCCATGTGGACGACCTGCCCCGGCGGCCCGCGCCCCGCAGCCGCCGGGCGCACGTGCGCGCCGCCACAGGGCGCCGGGTCCGGCCCGGCTCAGCCCGTCGTGATCTGCGCGACCTGCAGCTTCATCGCCCGTCCGCTGTAGACGAGGAACCCGCGGCCGGTCGGGAAGTCGGCGCGACGGATCCTCCCCAGCCCGGTGCCCAGCAGCGAGTCGCCGTCCATGTCGCCCGGCTGGAGCAGCAGACCGCGGCGCCCGGCCTTGAAGGGCTGGGCGAGGACGTACGCCTGCGACCAGGAGGCGGACTCGTTCTCGCCCACCACGAACTGGCCCTCGCGGGTGCTCGCGCGGATGAGCTTGTCCAGATCGTTCTCGACGCCGGTGCCGGTGAAGTCCGCGACCCCGTCGATGAACAGCGCGAGGCGCCCCTCGCCCACGGACCCGGCCTCGATGGTCTGGCGCAGCTGGCCGGCGAGCTCCTTCACGGTCTCCGGGTCGGAGGCCTCCACGTCCCAGATCGGCAGGCCGGTCAGCGGGGTGCGGCGCGAGGAGAAGCGGACCAGGCGCATGGGGGACTCCATCGCCTTGAGCCCCGTGGCGATGGTGAGCATCGCGGTGGTGCGGCCGGAGCCCATGGGGCCGGTGACCATGAAGGCGCCGCGCGGCTCGTAGGTGATCTCGGCGAGGGTCTCGTCGGCCATGCCGAGCACCGGGCGGCCGTCGACCACCGGGCGCAGGGTCGAGAACTCGACCCGTTCGGGCAGTCGCTCGATCCCGGGGGCCTCGGGCACGCCGGCGCGTCGCATCGCCTTGGCGAGCTTGGCGACCTCGCGCGACTGGATCGCGACGTTCGAATCGCCGCCGTGGACCGCGATCTGCACCTCGTGGCCGTCGAGGATGGAGCGTCCGGGGGGCGAGCTGCCGTCCAGGACGTCCTTCGGCTCGCCGAATCCGGCGTAGTCGTCGGGGCTGGCCATGCGGTGGATGAGTCGGCGCTGGATGGAGGAGCCGAGCGAGGTCGGGATCGCGTTGGGGCGGTCGCCGGTGACGATGACGTGCACGCCCACCTGGCGGCCGTCGGTCGCGATCTGCACGAAGGCGGTGAACCACTTCGACAGGTTCGAGTAGTCGTACGCCTCGCGGAACGCGGCCATGCCGTCGACCAGCAGCAGGATGCGCGGGGTGTCCGGCTCCCCGGCGATCTCCCGGTACTCGGCCACCGAGCCGGCACGGCGCTTGGCGAACTCCCGGGCACGGTCGTCGATCAGCTGGCGCAGCGTGCGCAGCAGGCGGATCACCCGCTCCTCGTCGTCGCCCGCCACGATCGAGCCGACGTGCGGGAGGTCCTCCAGCATCGTCAGACCGGAGGCGCCGAAGTCCAGCCCGTACACGTGCACGGGCCCGCCGCGCACCGTGGAGGCGGCGGAGATCGCGAGGGTGCGCAGGGTCGTGGACTTCCCGGAGCCGCCGGTGCCGTAGATCGCCATGTTGCCGTCACGGTCGGGGTAGTAGGAGACGGTCGGCTGGGACTGGTCCTCGGGGACGTCCATCACGCCCAGCAGCAGCTCCTCGTCGGTGCGGCGGGTGGGCAGTCGGGAGAGGTCGTAGGCGTCGGCCAGCTCGGACAGCCACGGCTTGCGCGGCGTGGGCACCCCGGCCCGCTCGGCGGCGGCCACCACGGTCGAGACCACGCGGGAGATGTCGTTGGGGCCGGGGTCCTTGACCTCCTTCGTGGGCGGGGAGGGGATGTCCCACTGCTCGCCGGTGCCGAAGTCCTTCTCGACGATGTCGATGCGTGCCCTCTCGGGCTCGTGCGTCGTCCATCCTCCCGCGTAGCCGGTCTGGAAGGTCGCGATGCGGCCGGGACCGGTCTTGGCCGCGGCACGGCCGGGGATCCCGGGATCGAAGTGCGCGGCCATCTTGTCGCCGAGGATGTCCTTGGAGTCGGCCTCGTCGGCCATGCGCAGCGCGATGCGAAGGTTCGTGTTCGCGCGGAGGTTGTCCTTGATGACGCCCGCGGGGCGCTGGGTCGCGAGGATCAGGTGCAGGCCGAGCGACCGGCCTCGCGCTGCGACGTCCACGACGCCGTCGACGAACTCGGGGATCTCCTTCGCCAGCGCCGCGAACTCGTCGACGATGATGATCAGGCTGGGCGGCGCCTCGGGATCCCCGGTCTTCTCGAGGGAGACGAGATCCTTGGCCTTCTTCCGGTTCAGCAGGTGCTCGCGGTAGTGCAGCTCAGCCCTCAGGGAGGTGAGCGCGCGCCGCACCAGGTGCTGGGAGAGGTCGGTGACCAGGCCCACGGTGTGCGGCAGCTCCACGGCGTCGGCGAAGGCGGCACCGCCCTTGTAGTCCACGAACAGGAAGGTGACGCGGTCGGGGCTGTGCGCGGTGGCCATGCCCATCACCCAGGCCTGCAGGAACTCGGACTTGCCGGCACCGGTGGTGCCGCCCACGAGGGCGTGCGGGCCGTTGGTGCGCAGATCGAGGTGGAAGGCGTCCTGGCCGTTGTGGCCGATGAGGCCGCGCAGGTTCGCGTCGTGCTTGAGCCGCTGCGGCTCGGAGCCGTCGCGGGGCGTGAGGGAGTTGTTCTCCTTCCACCTCTCGATGATGTGGTCGGGGTCCTCGGCCATCGCCATGCCGCCGAGCTTGAGATAGGAGATCGCGCGCGGCAGGTCGGAGTCGTCGTCCACCGGGACGCCCGCGTCGACGACCGGCGAGAGGTGGCGGGCCACCCCCGAGGCGACCTCGACGGAGACGGTCTCGACGGTGACGGGGTAGAACCGCTCCCCCAGGCGCACGTGCCCGGCGCTCGCTCCCTCGATCGACTCCTCCACGGAGACGTAGGTGCGGCAGGCCGCGGGCAGCGCGGCGACGTTCGCGGCGCACCAGATCACGTGCACGCCGACGTCGGGACCGCGCTCCGCGATGCGGACCAGGCGCGCCCGGTCCACCGGCGCGTCGTCCTCGATGATCACCACGAGATGGGGCGTGACCGGCTCCGGCGGCACCTGCGGGTCCTGCGTGACGTCGGGGATCATCGGGGTGCGCAGCTGCGGCGGCGCGTCGCCGGCGCGCTGCTCGATGAGCTCCTCGATGCGGGAGAGGAGGGAGGTGCCGCGCCCGGGGGTGTCGGCGAGGTGGTCCCCCGGCAGCGGCGAGTGCGGGCTCGAGGTGTGCGGCAGCCACTTCAGCCAGTTCCACATGTCGCGGCTGGAGCGTGAGGTGATCGCGGCGAGCGCGACCTCGGCCGGGGAGTGGAGGGAGAACAGCTGGGTGACGATGCCGCGGGCGACGCCGTCGGCCTCCTCGCCGCCGCCGGCGACGCCGAGGTTCCCGGCATACCGGAGCTCCGCGACCACCGGCACGCCGGCGATCATCTTGTACTCCTCGTGCATGTCGTCGAGCATGTCGTAGTACTTCGGGATCGCGTCGTTCTCGCCGGGCATCTCGATGCCGACGCGCGACTCCGCGATCCCCAGCCCCAGGCGCACAGTGCCGAAGGCGTTGTGCTCGGGGCGGTGCGTCCACAGCAGGCGACCGAGGCGGAAGGCCGCGTCGACGGTGTCCGCGGCCGACGGCGTCTCGACCAGGCGCACCGCCCGCTCGAGGTCCTGCGCCGCGGTGACGCGGCGCTTGAGCGAGGCGAGCCCCTCCTCGAAGTTCGCGATCTGCCGCTCGAGGATCTTCTTCTGCTGGAACTTGCGGTTGAGATATCCGGCGGTCGCCATCATCGGCATCATGAACACGAACATGAGCGAGAAGGGGCTGCGGGTGATCGAGAACATGAGCCCACCCATGAGCACGGGCGCGAACATCATGAAGATCGGGAAGAACTGGGGGTTGGGCTCCTTGGGCGGGGTGGGAGCCTTCAGGGGCCGGTAGGGGAAGCGCGGCACGACGCGCGGGGAGCGGTTGAACTCGACCACGGGCGAGCTGGGCGCCGTGCCGCCAAGGCGGTGCAGGAGGATGACCGAGAAGGTGGTCCCGCCGATCAGCACGGTGTCGGCCGGGCCGATGACGGCGCGCTGGACCTGCTCGCCGCCCATCACCACGCCGTTGGAGGAGTGGAGGTCCACGACCTCGATCGTGTCGCCGACGTTGAGCCGGGCATGCCGCTTGGAGAGCATCGGGTCGGCGATGCGGATGTCGAGATCGCCCTCGCGCCCGATGACGCTGGACCCCGAGGGCAGGGGGAACTCCCTCCCCTTCTCGGGACCGGAGAGGACGCGCATCAGGGCGACCGCCGCGCCGCGCGACTCGGAGCGCGTGGCGTACTCGCTCGAGGAGCGGGCGATGGAGACGACGCTGCCGGAGCGCAGCCCGGCCTGGATCAGGTCGACCTCACGGTCCAGGGAGCGCACGCCCTTCGCGCCCGGTCCCGCGCCAGGGTCCTGCACCTGCAGGGTCAGACCCTCGGGCGGCTCGACCTCGCTGCGCAGCGGATCCGCGAGGTACAGGGCGTTCGCGACGTCGGCGACGGTCGCCGTCGCGTCGGCGGTGACCTCCAGATCGGTCATCCGATCCTCGGGCCGGCGCAGCGTGAGCTTGATGCGCATGTCTCTCCTCCCCCGTCAGGGGTCAGGACCGCAGGGCGGTCCTCAGTCGTCCTCGGCGTCCTGCGCGGCGTCCAGCAGCGGAAGGTCCTCCGCCGTCACGAGCCGGGAGAAGACCGCGTGCTCGACGAGCCGGGCACGGCGGTTGCTCGCGAGCTTGCCGGGGCCGCCGCGCAGCCCCCGCACGCCGAGCCGGTCGAGCTTGTCGCACACGTTGTCCAGCTTGCGGTTGAACTTCGTCAGCTGCCATCCCAGGCGCTCGGAGGCCTGCGCCGAGGTGGGCACGGCGCTCATCCCGGAGCCCTCGCGGCTGAGCATCGGCTCGGAGAGCGCGAGGATCAGCAGCTTCTGGCTCGGGGTCAGCTGCACGGAGCCGACGGTCGTCTCGCCGGCCGGGTCGTCCGGTCCGGCGATCCGCGCGAACTCGGGGGACTCCGCGTGCACGGCGAGGTCATAGGTCGTCGGCCCCGCGGTGAACACCACCTTGGTCACGTCGAAGACCAGCGGGATCCGTGCACCCGGCGCGAGCCAGGCCTGCATGGAGCCGGTGCCGTCGGTGAGCGTGGCGGAGAGACGCGCACCGATGTTCACGAGCCACCACATGGACTCGACCTGCACGATCGTGAGGAACCGTCGGTGGAGGAAGGGGTTGTCCTCGTCGATCGTGAGGTCCGCCTCACGACCGATCGTGAGCTCCTCGCCGTCCTCGACGCGGTACCACTCCCCGCAGAACTCGACTGAGATCGTCGACGCCATCGTCACTGTGCTCCTTGTCCGTCGCGGTGGGTTCCCGTCGTCGCGGGCCCGTCGTGCCTGTGCCTGATCATGTCGGTGCGTCTCAGAGACAACGCTCCACCGCCTCGCTGGCCTGCCCGTTGGCGGAGACGGTCGTGACGCTGATGCATCGCTCGTCCAGCTGCGGCGGGACCTCGACGACCAGCGAGTTGCGGCCGTGGACCTCCTGCTTCGCGGCGAACTCCTCGTAGTTCGGGGGCATGTCCACCCACTGCACCACGAAGTGGTCCTCCTGCGTGAAGTTCTCCGGCACCTCCCAGGCCACCTGCGCACGCCCCGGGGAGCCGGGCCCGTCCTCGGCCACGATGACCTCCAGCTCGAGGTTGCGGGGCGGGCCAGGCGGATCCTGCGGGGGGTCCGGCGTGTTGATGTCGCTGGTCGGGTTCGGGTCCGGCTCCTCGACCACGAAATGTCGCACGGCCAGGGTCGCCCCCACGCCGAGCACGATCACGAGCACGGCGGCGAGGGTGACGAAGGGCCAGGCGGGCGTGCGCGGTGCCGGGGGCGCCGATTCCTGCGCCTGCGGCGGGGAGTGCATCTGCCCGCTCCGGTGCGCGGCGGCCGCGGGGCGCAGCTGCGTCGACTCCGAGGACTCCGCCGGCGCCGCCGACGGGGCCGAGGCGCCCGACCAGCTCGCCGGGCTCGCGGCAGCCGGCCCGGAGCCGAGGGCGGGCGCGATCCCCGCATAGGGATCCATCCGCCGGCCGCCTGGCGAGGTGCCGGTCTCCGGGTCGACGGTCGCGACCTTCCGGATCCGCGTGTGCTCGACGAGCTCGTCGTCCTCCCCGGCGTGGGCAGGGGCGGAGCCGCCGCGCTCGTCCAGCACGTCCATCTGGGTGACCGGCAGGGAGAGGGACAGCTCCACCTGCTGCAGCGCCCTCCCGAAGGCGAGCGCGGTGTCGTAGCGCCCCGCGGGGTCCTTCGCCATCGCGATGGACAGCGCACGGTTGAGCTCCGGCGGGATGTCCGGGCGCTGCAGCGGCTGCAGCGGCTCGCTCGCGATCCGCTGGACCAGGTCGGTCGCGGAGTTGCGCTGCCCGCGCCGCTCGAAGGGCGTCTGGCCGGCCAGCAGCGAGTACACGGACGCGGCGAGGGAGAAGACGTCGCTGCGCACGTCGGCACGGGGCGGGTCGGCGAAGAACTCCGGCGGCGACCACGGGATCGACATGCCCTGGGAGTCCTCGACGTCATCCCCCTGGCCTGCGGCGATGGAGATGCCGAAGTCCGTCAGCGCCGGACGGTTGTAGTCGGTGACGAGGATGTTCGCGGGCTTGATGTCGCGATGGAGGATCCCGGCGCGGTGCGCGGTCTCGACGGCGCCGGCGATCTGCACCCCGACCCGCAGGGCCTCGGCGACGGTGATCCGCTCCTTGCGGAAGCGCACGCCGTAGTTCGGCCGCGAGCAGTACTCCATCACGATGTAGGGGCGGTGGTCGCCGGAGACCTCGGCCTGGTGGATCGTGACGATCGAGGGATGGGTCGACATCTGGGCCATGACGTTGGCCTCGGAGTCGAACTGGTGGCGCACGGACTCGTCGAGCACCGTCGAGAGCAGCACCTTGATCGCGACCCGGCGCTGCGGTCGGGCCTGGCGGTACAGGAACACGTCGGCGAAGCCGCCGGAGCCGAGCAGGGTCTCGTACTCGTAGCCGGCCAGCTTCGGCGCTGCAGAGGGCGGTCTGCTGCTCATGCCTTCTCCCCGTACGTCAGGTGCACGTCGTCCCCGAGGTCCAGCAGGTCGCCGTCGTGCAGGAGCACGCCCTCGCGAGCCCGCAGCCGCAGCGGCTCGTGACCGGCGCGGTGGAGGGTGGTGCCGTTGGTGGTGCCGAGGTCGAGCGCGACCACGTGCCATCCCTCGAGCCGCAGCTCGAGGTGCGAGCGGGAGATGTCCTGCTGCGGGCTGGGCACGGTGACCAGCTGGGGCACGTCGTGGACGCTCACGCGGGAGGCGCGCGGGCGTCGGCCGATGATCGTGCTCCGGTCGAGCACGTAGCGCTCCCCGGTGCTGACCGCGATCGCGCCGAGCGGCGGGCGGGCGACGGTGCGGGTGGGACCGGCGAGCGGTCCCGCGCAGATCCGGCAGCTCGTGCGGTCCGGCGGATTGGCGTGCCCGTTGCGGCACACCAGCCCGGGCAGGACGACGGCACCGCCGGAGGGTCGGGTCGAGGGGTGCTGGTTCCCCGCGGCGGGACGCGGCCCGTTCCGCGAAGAGGCCGCCTGCTGCGGCACGTTCTGGGAGGAGGCCGTCTGCTGCGGGGTGCCGTGCGGCTGCGGGGCGCCGTGCTGCTGCGGCGTGCCCGGTCGCGGGGCGCTCTGCCGCGGAGCGCTCGGCGGGACGGCGCCGGGCTGCGGCGCCACCGGGTGCGGGGCGCTCGCGTGACGACCTCGCGGTGCGGGGGCGGCGGAGCGCGGGTCCTGGCCCGGGTGCCCGTGCTGCCCGGGCGCGCCGTACGGGCTGCCGGCACCGTAGGGGTTCGGGGCGCCGTACGGGCTCCCGGAGCTGTACGGGCTGCCCGAGCCGTACGGGCTCACCGAGCCGTAGGGGGACGACTGGCCGCTGTACGAGGACCGGGGTCCCTGAGGAGTCCCTGATGCCTGGGGGGACTCGCCGCCGCGCGGATCGTTGCCGGCGGCGCCGCGGCCGCCGTCGGGCCGGCTCGGCGCCGGGCGGGAGCCCGTGACCGGCGCGGGCGGCCGCTCGGCCATGTGGACCTGCGGATAGGCGGGCGGCTCGGTCCGGGGGCTGGCGGCGCGGCGGGCGGCGGCCTGCGCGATCTCCGGCGCGGTCCGTCCCACTCCGGGCACCCAGTCGATGAACTCGCCCGAGGTGTGCTCGGGAACGGGCGGCTCCTCGACCTCGTCGGCCGAGGACGCTCCGGGGATGCGCGTCTCCTCGGGGATCTCGTCCTCCCCCACCGGGTCCGGGATCGGGGCGGTGCCCTCCTCGTGCTCGAGCTCGTCGTCCTCACCGCTGCGTCGCACGGCCGCGTCCTCGATCCGTCGGAAGACGGTCTTGCCGAACAGGTCGTCGTAGGCGCCGGAGTTCTCGAGATCGCCCGACGGAGCGGCAGGAGCACGCTGCGCGGCGGCGGGAGACTCCGGCCTCGCGGGCGCGGGTGCGGGCGGCGCGGGCCGCGCCTCGGGCGCTGCCTGGTCCCCGGTCGAGGCGGCGGTCCCCGCCGAGGCGTCCGGCGAACCCGCGGCCTCCGTCGTGGGCTGGACATTGCTCTCCGAGGACTCGCCGTCGTCGATCGGCGCGACGAGAGTGGGCGGCGACTGCAGGGCGTCGCCCTCGTCGTAGGGATCGGGAGTGGGAGCCCCCGGCGACGCCGCACGGGCAGGGCGCGGTGCGGACGGGGCGGAAGCGGCCTCCGGCGCGGGCGACGCGGAGGGGACGGGAGGCGTCGACTCCGCGGAAGGCGCCGCCTGCGCGGCGGTCTCGGAAGACGCGGCTGGAGCGGAGGGCGCGGCGGGCGGGGACGACGAGGCCGCGGTCGCGCGCTTCCGGTCGAAGAGGGACGTGCTGACCAGACGCCGCTTGGCCGGGGCGGGCCGCTGCGCCGCGGTCCCTGCGGCGTTCTGCGTCGGCGCCGCCGAGGACGGGGCGGACGACGGACCGCCGCCGGGCGCTGCGGTGCCTGTGGGCGCCGGGGCGGAGGAGCCCTCGGCCGTGGCCGCGGACGGTGCAGGGTCCGCTGCAGGCCTCGGCGCCGGGGACTCGGCAGGGGCACTCCGAGCTCCAGGGGCCGACTGGGCAGCGGCACTCGGCTCAGCCGGGGCCGATTCGGCGGGTGCCGGCTCGGCAGAGGCACTCGGCTCGGCAGGAGCTGCCTCGGCCGGGGCAGCCGGCTCAGCGGAAGCGCTGGACTCGGCGGAGCCGCTCGGCTCGGCAGGGGCTGCCTCGCCTGAGGCACGCGACTCAGCAGGAGCGCTCGGTGCGGCGGACGCGGTCGGCTCGACAGGGGCCTCGGCCGAGGCGGAGGCGTCGGCCTGCTCCGCCGGGGTCTGCGCAGGCGGAGCCGGCTCGGACGCCGCCTCGGGCGACGGTGCCGCGGCTGCCGGAGCTGAGCTGGCCTGCGCCGCCGTCGCCGCAGCCGCGCCGGCGGCCGGCGCGGCGCTCGGTGCGGCGTCGGCCGTGGCGCTCGGTGAGCCGGCGGCCGGGGCGCTCGGGGCTGCGGGGGCGTCGCCGAACAGCCCCGCGAAGAGGTTCGGGCCCGACGGCTCCTCGGGCGGGGCCTGACGCGAGGAGGACGACGTCGAACCGGTGCGGCGAGTTGCGGAGCTCAGGGGCCGGCTCGAGGACGTGCTCGACGAGGACCTCGAGGGGGTGCTCGCGGGCTTCGCGGCGGGCTTCGGCGCGGGCCGCTCCGCCCGGCGCTTCTTCGCCTCCTCCGTCTCGATCGAACGCCCGTCCTTCTCGACCTGCTCGGCCAGGGCCGTGCGCTCCTCCTCCTCGAGCTGGTCAGGATCGACGCACATGTGCACGAAGCCGCGCACCGGCACGATCCCCGAGACGACGCGGGGGGCGCCCACCGGCTCCTCGGGCGGGAGGTCGCCGAACGCCACGCGCCGCACCTTCTCGAACTTCGCGAGCACCAGGGGCTCTTCCTCGGTGCCGACGATCTGCCGCGCGCCCTCGGCGGAGTAGACCGCGAGGGGCGTGGATCCCTTCACGCCGAGGGTGGCGCTGTCGCCGTCGTGGACGCCGAACAGCAGGGCGGTGAGCTTGTCGGCGCTGCCGAGCTCGCCCGCCTCGACGAGCTGGTCGACGAGGTCCTCCGGTGCAGGTCGCCTGCCCAGCACCTCCCAGGCCGCCTCCGTCACCTGCTTGCGCAGGCCGGGGACGAGCACCATCCAGGCGTTCTCGCGCACCACGAGGGTCGCGGGCCCCTGGCGCGTCCAGGTGCCGGCACCGAGCAGCGTGGCCTTCGCCGCGTCCTCGCTCATCGGCCCGATCCCCCGTCGTCGGTGAGGTGGCGCGGGAGCGTGTCCTCGTCGACCTCGGTCTCCTCCTCATCAGGGGTCCCGGAGCCGGCGGTGCTCTCGGTGGCGAGCGACTGCCCCACCACCTCGACGGCCTCGACGATGACGACGGTGATGTTGTCGTGTCCGCCGGCGTCCAGCGCGCGGCCGACGAGATCCTCTGCGATCGTGCGCACGTCCGCGGGACGGCGCAGCATCGTCTCGATCGCCTCGTCGTCGACCTCGCCGGTCAGCCCGTCGGAGCAGACCAGCATCCGGTCGCCGGTCTCGGCGGGGATCAGCCAGTAATCGGGATCGGACTCGGGCCCGGCGCCGAGCGCCCGGGTGACCATGTGGCGGTACGGGTGGATCCGCGCCTGCTCGGCGGAGATGTCGCCGCGGTCCATGAGCTCCTGGACCACGGAGTGGTCGACGCTGACCTGCTCGAAGACCTCGCCGGAGAGGCGGTAGACGCGGGAGTCGCCGAGGTTCATGATGACCCAGTAGCCGATCCCGTCCAGCACCATCGTCGCCACCAGCGCGACCGTGGTGCCCGCGCCGAGCGTCGACTCGCCGCCGAGCTCCCCGATCCGCACCGACGCCGAGTGGAGGGCGTCGCCGAGCTGCTCGACCGTCACGTTCTCCTGCAGCGTCAGCTTCTCGAACTCCTCCACCGCGATCGCGCTCGCGACCTCGCCCGCGTTGTGCCCGCCCATCCCGTCGGCGACGAGGTGGATCGGGGTGACGCTGAGGAGGCTGTCCTCGTTGGTGGCGCGGACGTGGCCGACATGCGTGGCGGAGGCCGAGACGACCCGGACGGTGCCCTCGAGATCCGGGTCCGAGAGGGAACGGTCGATCACTGCACCCTCTCCACGGACAGGGTCCGGTCCCCGAGCGTGACCCGCGCCCCGGCGGGAAGGACCGTCGGGGTCTCCGGGACGAGGTTCTCGCGAGAGCCGTCCTCCCGCAGGATCGTCGAGCCGTTGGTGGAGCCGAGGTCCGTGACGACGAGGTCCTCCCCCGACCCGTCCACGCGCAGGTGCGTCTTGGAGACCGAGCGGGTGTCGTCCTTCATCACGAACAGCAGCTCGCCGTCGACCGGTGCGGGGTTGCGCCCGACGACCACGGCCTTGTCGACGACGCGCTCGGCACCGTCGTCGGTGGTCAGCCGCACCTTCTTCACGGGCGGCAGATGCGCGGGCGAGATGCGGGTGGCCTCGATGTCCCCGAGGTCATCGGTGACCGACATCCGGGTCTCCTCGTCCACTGAGTCGTCGGTCTCGCCCCACGCGTCCCCGGTGATGTCGCCGGGGGCGCCGGAGGCATCGGCCGCCGCGGGCGGCGGGCCCCACTGACCGGCGGGGTCCTGCGGGGCGGGAGCAGGCTCCGGCGCGGAGTACGGCTCGGGGGCGGGAGCGGGCTCCGGGGCGGAGTACGGCTCCGGCGCCGGGGCAGGCTCCGGCGCGGACTGCGGAGCGGAGGGATGGCCCCACGACTCCTGGGCCGGCGGCTCGCCCCAGGACTCCTGGGCCGAGTGCTGACCCCAGGACTCCTGGGCCGACGGCTGACCCCACGACTCCTGCGCGGCAGGCTGCGCCTGCGACTCCTGGGCCTGCGACTGGCCCCACGAGTCCTGCGCAGCGGGTTGGCCCCAGGAGGGCTGACCGGAGTCGGCAGGCGCGTCCCAGGACGAAGGGGCCGAGGGCATCGGCTCCACGGGCGGCGGGGCCCAGCCGCCGTCGGTGCCCTGGGGAGCCGCCGACGGGGAGCCCCAGGAGCCGGCGGGTGCCTCGGCGGCGGAGCCGGCCGAGGCCTGCGGCGCGTACGGGCTGGGCGCGGGCTGCTGCGCGGCATCGCCTGCGGGCTGCGCCGGAGCGGAGCCCTGGTCCCGCCAGGCGGCGCCCGGCTCGGCCATGAGGTTCTCGTGGGCGGAGACGGCGACGGAGGGCTCGCCGAGGTAGTGCTCGGCCCCGGCGCGCTCGAAGTCGTCGGGCCGGGGCTTCATCGGGTCGCGCCCCTCCTTGACGTCCGTGACCACCGAGTCGATGGCCCGGTCGTGGAAGCCGCGGAGGTGCTTGCGGGGGTCGAGGAAGATCGACAGCGCCATGAGCGGCGGGATCAGCCCGTACAGGAACCAGCGCCCCAGCGCGCGCACGAATCCGAGCGGACCGCCCTCCGCGCCGCGCGTCACGCGCAGGCCGAGGGCGAGCTTGCCGAGGGTGAAGCCCTTCGCCCCGACCAGCCAGATCATCACGAGGTGGTAGGCGAGCGGGACCGCGACGCCGACGCCGACGAGGATCTGGGGCAGCAGTCCCGGGTCCTCGGAGAACAGGAGCAGGGAGACGCCGACCAGGAGCGGCACCGACACGACCGAGGAGATCACCGAGTCGATCAGTGCGGCGAGGAAGCGCTTCAGCGGTGAAGCAGGGGCGCACCCGTCCAGCGGCGGCTCGAGCGCCGCCGCGGCCGACGGGGTCGGGGCGTCGGGCCCGGGGGCCGGCGATCCCGGCCCTCCGGGCGCGCCGGCGTTCTGTCCGGGCGGATTCATCGGTGGCTGCGTGACCATCACCCGATCGTACTGTTCCTCGCTCCGCAGCGCGGTCGCGCCCGGCTGCGCGGGCCGGAGGGAGTCGGCGGTGATCAGCTCGATCCCCTCCTCCTCGGCGGCGGAGCCCTGCTGCTCGCCGGTCTCCCGCGCCCGCTGCCGCGGCGGTGCGGACCAGGCGCCGGGGGCATCGGTCGCCCGCCGCTCGTAGGGCGAGGCCTGGTAGCGGGCGCCGCACTCCCCGCAGATCACGGCGCCCTCGGTCAGCAGCGTCCCGCAGGTGCTGCAGTACCTGGTCTGGTTCATGAGGATCGGTCCTTCCGGGTGAGTGTCCTCCACAGGGAGGGGGCCGATGCGGAGCGCGAGGAGGTGCGACGGCGCCGCATCGTCTCGGCCCGCCGCAGCGCCTTCGCACGTGCACGGGTGTTCCTGCGGGTGCGCCGGTTCTCCCGGCGACGCTCGGCGCCGTGACGGCGGAACGAGCGCGTCGAGAGCGCGGTCCGGAGCCTGCGATGCCAGGGCAGCTCCGCGGTCATGCCGCGGCGCGTCTCCATCACCTGGTCCCAGTACTCCTCCCCCGCCGCCTCCGGCAGGTCGTCAGGGCCGAACACCGCCCTGTCGGCGCGCGCGGCGAGCACTCCCACCGCGGCGGTGGGCATCTCGCCCTCGAGCCGGGAGGCGACCTCGGCGCGGGTCATCAGGGGGTCCGGAGCCCTGCCCATGTCGGCCAGGAGGTCCAGGATCTCCTGCCAGCCGCCGTCGACCCGTACGGGCAGGCTGCCGCGGGTGCGGCGCCGGCCCCGACGCACGCGCTTGGCGACGAGCACCGCCGCGGCGGCGAGTCCCACGAGCACCAGCGGCAGGAGCGCGAGAGCGACGTAGACGACCCAGGACAGGGTCTGATCGGGTTCGGGATCGTCCTCGGTCTCGTCGCTCATCGCGCCCGGCGGCGGGCTCGGCGGCTCGGCCGGGGGCGGAGGCGGCTGCGCGACCTGGGGCAGCGGCTTCTCTACCTCCTTGGGCTGCGGCTCGGTGGGGTCCTCGTCCTCGTCCGGGGCGGGGTCGAAGCGCACCCAGCCGTGGCCCTCGAAGGCGACCTCGACCCAGGCGGTGACGTTCTCGCCCGTGATGGAGGCCGTCCCCTCCTGGTCCTCCGGCACCTCGAAGCCCATCACCACACGGGCCGGCATGCCGATCGAGCGGGCCATCACGGCGGTCAGCGCCGCGTACTGCTCCTCGTCGCCGATGCGCCCCATCGGCTGCGCATCGGGCTTGTCCTCGTCGAAGCCGGTGTCCTCGAGCATCGCGCGCAGTCGGCTGTAGCCGTGACCGGAGAGCGAGGCGGTGTCGTCCTCGAGCCCGTTGCTGTAGAACGCGTCGGCCTTGATCTCACGGGAGAGCCGGCTGAAGCGCTCGTGGTCGGAGCCCTCGCTGCCCGCCCACTCCTCGGCGAGCGCGGCCATGTCCTTGGTCTCGGCGTTGTCCGGCAGCTCGATGTCGGCGAAGGTCGCGGACTTCTCCTCCTCCGAGGTCAGCGGGGTGTACGGCTCGTAGGTGAGGTCGTAGGTGTCCCCCTCGGTGACGCCGAGCGCGTTGACCGCGGTCTGGGCGGGTTCGTTGAGGAAAAGGTTCTCCGTGGTGGCGCTCGCGCGCTCGGGCGCCATGTCCTCGAGGTCGATGCGGTCGGTGCGCTCGCCCACCGTCGGCATCCACACCCCTCGGTAGGCGCCGATCGTGACGGTCGAGACCTGCGCCTCGGGTCCGCGCTCGTGGAGGTCGACCCCGGGGGCGGTGCGGAGGAAGGCGCCGGAGGGGCTGTCCTTCTGCCGGCTGCTGGCGACGTTGAACACCTGCAGGTCGTACTGGTCCATCGTGGCCAGCCGGATATACTCGCCGCCGCTCACGCCGGTGATGCTGAACAGCTCCTCCTCCCGCTGGTCCTTGAGGTAGCCGCGGAACTCGGTGAGAGGGGAGACGTACTGGTCCGGGTCGAACGGCGGGGTGATCTTGTCGCGCTGCGCGTAGCGGATGGTGCCCTCGGGCGGGTCCAGCAGGGGGCTCGCCGCGACGGCCGCGCCGACGGCGATCGCCATGATCACCGCTCCGCCGATCACGCGACGGCGCAGCACGGGGTTCTTCCACGAGCCGGGCCGCACGGTGTCGGAGATGATCGTGGACTCGGCCCCGGCGAGGCGTCCGCTCTCGAAGCGCCAGGTCAGCCAGGCCACGGACAGCAGCGCGTAGAGCACGCCGCGCGGAACGGCCCAGAACGCCTGGTCGGTGCCGAAGACGATGCTGACGCCGAGCAGCGCGAGCGGGAACAGCCACGCCAGCACGTACTTCCGGGTGCGCAGCACGACGGTCATCCCCAGCAGCGAGAGCAGCAGCACGCTGATCCACACCACGCCGAGGACTCCCTGGGCGACGCCGACGGGCGGCGCGACGGTGAGGGTCGCCTTCCAGGTGGTCACCGGCGCCTTGAGCAGCTCGAGCAGCGATCCCGGGGTGGGCACGATGCCCCAGATCGCCCGGGTGGGCGCGGCGAGCATGGAGCCGAACAGCAGGTACACGACCAGCAGCAGGAGGGTGATCCGCAGGACTCCCCAGCGCCAGCGCGCGCCGATCAGCGCGATCAGGGTGCCGAGCACGAGCGCCATGATCCCGGTGACCAGGTACTGCACGCCGCCGTAGACATGCTGGAAGCCGAGCAGCGCGAGCACGAACAGCGCGCCGAGCACGGCGATGTCGACGGCCAGCCGCGACGTGGGCACGGTGGAGAAGTAGCTGGGGCGGCGCGTCGGACGCGCGGGCGCGCTCATCGTCCCACCGCCCGCAGCGCACGGGCGAGCGTGTCGAGGGAGCCGACGGTGACCACGTCGAGAGAGCCGATCGCCGAGCGGCGCACCTCGGCGTCCTCCACGCAGCGGATCGCGACCGCCATCACCCCGATCGGCAGCTGGTTGGCGGCGGCGTTGAGCTCGCGGGCCGTGGTGTGGGGGCCGACGACCATCATCACCGCGGAGGCGTTCGGCGCGAGGTCGGCGGCCTTCTGGCCGAGCTCGTGGAAGGAGATCTTCTCCCTGAGCTCCTCGACGACGGTGTAGTCGTCCATCAGCGGGCGGAACCCGAGGGTGCGCTGGCGAGCGTCGAAGGTGAAGGGGGTCAGCTCCTTCTCCTCCCGGAGGGTCTGCGCGGAGATGGAGGCGGCGACCGACACGGCGAGCTCGAACTCGTCCTCGGTCGCGTAGTGCTCGGCGAGGTTGTCCAGCGCGACGACGACGTGGGAGCGACGCGTCTCCTCGAACTGCCGCACCATGAGCTTGCCGGTGCGGGCCGTGGTGCGCCAGTGGACGTGGCGCCGGTCGTCGCCGGGGCTGTAGTCCCGCAGGGCGTGGAAGGCGATGTCGGAGCTGGAGAGGTCCGAGGAGGGGGTGCCCTCGAGGTCGCGGAGGAAGCCGCTGGCCGCCTCGTCGAGCCGTGCCGTGCGCGGATGGACGTACAGCTCCTGCGCCTTGGCCCAGGTGACCTGGCGGCGCATGAGGGAGAGCGGGTCGTCGCGCACCGAGCGGACGGGCCCGACGACCAGCACGGCGCGGCGCTTGGTGGGGACGGCGAAGAGCTCCTCGTGCGTCTCGGAGGCCCGCAGGCGCGGGACGAGGAACTGTGCGGTCGCCTTCCCCACGGCCAGCTCGATCCGCGAGGGGAGGATGTCGCGCTGGCCGGGGTTGCCGACCTCGACGCGGCCGACGGCGCGGGTGCCGACGACGACCCGGTGGGTCTGCAGGTCGAGGGTGACCTCGTAGTTCGCTTTGCCGAGCACGAACAGGGCGGCGATCGCGAGCGGGATCGTCAGGGCGAGGGCGATGACGTTCAGCTCGGTCACGTGCAGGGTGAGACCTGCGATCCAGCACGCGGCGGCGACGCCGATCGCGGCCCAGCCCACCGGGGAGATGACGTCGAGCACCGGGTGGATGCGCCGCAGCCACAGCTCGACGACGCGGTCCCGCAGCCCGACGAGGCCCGTGCTCGCGGGGGCGGAGCGGCCCTGGGTGGTCTCTTCCGCGGGCGCGTCCTGCGCGCCGCGGGCGCGCTTGGCGGCCGCGCGGGCGCGTCGGCGCTCGCGACGGGAGCCGACGCGGGACTCGGCCGCGGCGGCTCGGCGGCGCTTCTTCGCCTCGGCCTTCGCGGACTTCGCGTCGGCGGTGTCAGCGGGGACGGAGCTCTCCGGGCTCATCGGAGGATCCCCTCCCCCGCTGCTCGTGCTGGGCGGTGCGGCATGCTCATGCGCTCTGCTGGCGGGCCTGCGGGGGCGCGACCTCGCTGAGGATCTTCGTCATGACGGACTTGGCGGTGGTGCCCGCGAACTCCGCCTCGGGGTCCAGCACGAAGCGGTGCAGCCACACCGGCTCGACGAGCGCCTTGACGTCGTCGGGGATCACGTAGTGGCGTCCGTTCACCGCGGCCCACACCTTCACGGTGCGCATGAGTGCGAGCGCGCCGCGGATGGAGACGCCGACGCGGACCTCGGGGGCGAGGCGGGTCTCCTCCATCAGGCGCGAGACGTACTCGAGCACGGCCGGGTCGACGTGGACGGTCGAGGCGAGCTGGGTCATGTCGTTGACGGCCTGCAGGGAGATGCGCGGGGTGAGCTGCCGGGAGCGGTCACGCAGCGCGGAGCCCTGGAGGATCTGCACGCTCGAGGCGTGGTCGGGGTAGCCGATCGAGGTCTTCATGAGGAAGCGGTCCAGCTGCGCCTCGGGGAGGCGGTAGGTGCCGGCCTGCTCGATCGGGTTCTGGGTGGCGATCACCATGAAGGGGTTGCCGACCTCGTGGGTGACGCCGTCGACGGTGACCCGGCCCTCCTCCATGACCTCGAGCATCGCCGACTGGGTCTTGGGCGAGGCGCGGTTGATCTCGTCGGCGAGGACGACGTTGGCGAACACGGGGCCCTTGTGGAACTCGAAGGACTTCGTGTTCTGGTCGTAGATCGTCACGCCGGTGACGTCCGAGGGCAGCAGGTCCGGCGTGAACTGGATGCGGGTGCTGGTGCCCTGCACGGTCGCGGCGATGGAACGGGCGAGGGAGGTCTTGCCGGTGCCCGGCGCGTCCTCGAGCAGGACGTGGCCGGGGGCCATCATCGCGGTCATCACGAGGCGGACGACCTCGTTCTTGCCGAGGACGGCCTGGCCGATGCTCTGGACGAGCTTGTCGAAGGTGTCGGCGAACCAGCGGGCCTGTTCGGGGGTCATGCTCATGAGGAGAAGTCTGCTTTCGGTGTGGATGTCGTCGGTGCGGGGAGGACGCGCGGACGGCGATGCGGCCGTCCGCGGAGCGGCTCAGGGGCTGTAGAACGAATCGACCTTCTTGCCATCGACGTAGACGTCGTTCGGGTTGCCGGTCTCCTCCCAGTACCCGTAGTGGTTCTGCTGGCTCGTGTCCTTGCCGTTGGAGTCGCCCGTGATCGTGTAGGACTCCCAGACGCCGTAGCTGTTCGTCCTCGGGTGCGTGTTCTTGTACTCGACCTTGTAGGTCTTGCCGGGCTCGAGGTTCTCGAAGTCGAGCGTGAAGTACGTGCACCGCTCCGAGGTGCAGCCCGAGGCTCCCGAGGCGTCGTTGGTCGTGCCCCAGTTGGGCTCGCCCGCGACCCGCGGCTGCGGCGGGGTGTACTTCTGCGCCCCCTGAGTCTTGGAGACGTTGCCGCTGACCAGACCCTTGGCATTCTTGACCCGGGCTTCGACCTTGACGTTGCCGCCGGACTTCACCTGGTAGGTCTTCGAGAACGAGGTTCCCGAGTCCTGCCAGCCGCCGCCGTTGATGCGGACCTGCAGGGTCTTGCCGCCGGCGCCGCCGTCACCTCCGCCCGCGTTCGCCTTCACGGTGACCGGGCACTTGTCGGCTCCGGTGCACTTCGCGTTGGACCCGCTGACGGTCGGGTTCGCCGGCTTCGTGTACGGCGTCACCGAGTTCGACTGCTCCGACGGGCCGCTGATGCCGCCGTCGGCCGCGAAGCCGTTGCGCGCCTCGACGGTGAACCGGTACGCCGTGCCATTGGCGAGTCCGGAGATCTGGGTCGACGTCGACGAGGCGTCGACCGTCTTGGATCCGCCGCTCCACCGGACCACGTACTTGGTGACGGTCGTGCCGTTGCCGTCGGCCTTGTTCCAGCTCACCGTGGCGCGACCGTTCGGACCGTCGCCCTTGCCCTCGCTGGGCAACGAGGCCTTGACCCCCGTGGGCGCCTTCGGCTTCGCCCAGGGCGTCACGGCGTTGGACGCCTTCGAGGACCCGGTGCCGGTGCCGACGGAGTTCACCCCGGTGTAGGAGAAGGTGACCTCGGAATCGGGGTCCAGGCCCTGGAAGGTCGCCTTCGTGGCGTCGCCGCCGACCTTCATGGTCTCGCCCGAGGAGGCCCTGACGACGTACTGGGTGATCGGCTCGCCGTTGGCCTCTCCGGCGGTCATCTCCGGCCAGGTGACCTCGACCGCCCCGCCGAGCGCATTGCTGACGCGCTTCGCCGTGGCGGTGCCGCCCGGCGCCTTGGGCTTGCCCGCGGGGTGCTCGGCATCGGACCACTCCGACCATTCCGAGGGCTCCTCGGCGAGGTTCGAGGCCTGCACGCGGAAGCGGTAGTCGCGACCGTTGGTCAGACCCGCGAAGGTCGTCTTGGTGCCGCCGCCCTCGACGGTCTGCGAGGAGATCGTCTGGCTCTCGGTGTCCTGGATCTGCACCTCGTAGCTGCGGATCGCGGAGCCGCGGTTCTCCGGCGCGGACCATTCGACGGCGAGCTGCTGGTCGCCTCGTTCCGCGCGCGGCGGGGCGGGCTTCTCCGGTCGCACGTCGGGGCGCGCGACGGCCGACGGCACCGATGCCTTCGACGTGCCGACGTCGTTCTTCGCCTCGACCTGGAAGGTGTACTCGGTGTCGTTGGTGAGCCCCGTGATGGTGCAGGAGGTCGACTCGCACTCCTGGGTGACGTCGCCCCCGGTCGCCGCGGTGACGGTGTATCCGGTGATCGGGGCGCCGTTGTCGGCCCCGGCCTCGAACTTCAGCTCCACGGTGCCGTCGCCGACCTCGCCGATGCGAGGGGCGGAGGGCGCATCGGGGACGCCGCGCACCACGATCCGGATCTCCCCGGTCGCCATGCGGTCCGGGTCCCCGGTGTCGTCCAGGACGCTGTAGCGGGCGTTGAGGATGCCGTTCCAGTCCGCGTCCGGCGTGATCGCGACCTTGTCCCCGTCGATCTCGATGTCGCCCTCGCCGGAGGTGATGGCGACGTTCTCCAGCGTCCGCTTGCCGCCGGGGAAGGGATTGGAGTCGTTCTCGAGCACCGGGATGGACTTGGTCGTCCCCGCGTCGATCGTGCCCTCGTCGAGGACGGCGGTGATCTTCGGCCGGGTGGAGCTGGTGACCGAGACCTGGAAAGTCGCCTCCACCGGGTCGTTCGTGCCGTCGGTGACGGTCACCGGCACGTCGACCACCGTGCCCTTGGCGGCCTTGGTGGTCGCCGAGGCGACGAGGGTCTTGTCGTCGATGTCGACCGTCACCCCGGAGGTGTCCGGGACGGTGCCCAGGGCGAAGGTGAGCTCGTCGCCCTCGGGGTCCTCGGCGCCCTTGGTCAGGTCGACCCTCGTCTGTCCCTCGCCCTGCTCGGCCTCGACCAGGGCGCCCTGGAAGGTGGGCGGGAGGTTCTCGTCCTCGGGCGCGACCTCGACGGGGATCGCGAGGGTCGCGGTCGCCGCGGTGTCGTCGCCCACCGCCCCATCGGTCACCTCGACGCTGATGGTGTCCTTGCCGGAGTAGCCCTCGGCCGGACGGTAGCGCAGCGTCGTCTCGTCGGCGACGAGCTCGCCGCCGTCGGAGTGGGGTGCGCTGACCAGCGAGGGGTCGGTGATCTGGGCGGCCTCGGCGCCGGGACGCACTCGGACGTTTTTCGGATCGGCCAGGTCGATGCTCGCCTCGGCGCCGGCCTGGACCTGCACCGGATCCCCGACCCACACGGGCGCCTGCTTCGCGGTCCCGGGCACCCACACGTAGCCGGCCGAGCTCTTGTCGTCCTGGTCCGTGATGATGTAGCGGACACGCTGCTGCTCCTCCTGCGGGGTGATCCGCAGGTTCCCGTCCTCGCGCAGCTCGATGCCCTCGTAGCTCCCGTCGAGCTCGACCTCGAGGTCACGGGTGGAGCCGTCGGGGTCGTAGTCGTTGGCGAGCACGTCCAGCGGGATCACGTCGCGATTCGGGTCGAGCACGTCCTCCACCGGCACGAAGTCGTCGACGGCGACCGGGGCGAGCAGCGGCGCGTTCTCGGCGACCTTGACGGTCGCGGTCGCGCTGGACTTCAGCTGCTGGTCCGTCGCGGAGTAGAGCACCGTGTGGGTGCCCTCCTCGGCCGGCGTGGTGACCGTGACGTTGTTGTCCTCCGCGTCCTCCTCGGGCTCGACCACCTCGATGTCGCTCGTCGCCTTGACGTCGTCGCGCACGATGCCGAGCGCGTCGCCCTCGGGGTCGGTGTCGTTCTCGAGCACCGGGATCTGGACCTCGCGGTCGGGGCGCACCTCGACGGTGTCGTCCACGGCGTACGGGGCCTGGTTCTGCGAGGTGGGGGCCGCGACGCCGACGAGCACCTCCGCGGTGCCGATCGCGCCGTGGCGGTCCATCACCTGGTACCGGAAGCGATCCGTGCCGACGGAGCCCTCGTGGGGGATGTACTCGATCCACTCGCCGTTCGCCTCGGTCACCTCGCCGAGCGTGGGCGCCGGGCTCGCGATGCCGGTGAGCATCACCGAGTCCCCGTCGGGGTCGATCCCGGTGGTCTTCACGGGGATGCGCACCGGCGTGCCGGCGACGGCACGAGCGGTGAGGTTCTCCGGCCGTGGCGGGGTGTTCTCCGCCTCGCGCGGGACGATCGTGACGTTCACGCGCGCGGAGCCTGTGCGACCGGTCTCGTCGATCACCTCGTACTGGACGACTGCCTCCCCGGAGGCGTCGTCGTCCGCCCGGAAGCGGAGCGTGTCCTGGTGAGTCTCGGCGCTGCCCTTGCCGTCGGCGCCCGAGGAGTCCAGGATCCGTCCGAGGTGGAGGTCGGATCCCGTGGGCGAGACGTCGTTCCCGGTGACGTCGATGTTGACCATGTCTCCGGCGCGCACGACGGCCTCGTCGGGGACCGCCTCCGGGTTCGCGAACTGCGTGTCCGTGCTCACGACCATCATCCGGATCATGCCGGTGGAGGTGCCGACGGAGTTCGAGACCTCGTACGTGACGGGCACCGGCTCCTTCGTCACGGTCGCCCCGGGCTCGGCCTCGATCCGGACGAGATGGTGGTCGACGACGGTGGCCTTCAGCCCGCTGTTCTCGGGCACCTCGAGGGAGTTGACCACGAGCACGCCACCGGTGGGGTCCACGTCGTTCTGCAGCGGATCCACGAGCGTGTCGGTGCCGGTGGTGACGGTGCCGAGATCATCGACGGCGACGGGTTCGAGCTCCTCGGAATCCGGTTCGACGACGTCGATGCGGATCAGTCCCAGGGAGGTGGTGCTGCCCCCGCTGGCACCCACCGTGTACTCGAGGTAGTGGGTGCCGGGCTCGGCCCCGGTGACGTTGACGGTGCCGGCGTCCAGCGCCGGATCGACCTCGAGCCCCTCGGCCTCGCCGACGCTGATCAGCTCGAGCTCCCCACCATTGGGATTCAGGTCGTTGACCAGGGGTTTCAACGTGGTGGTGCGGTCGGCGACGACGCTGACGTGGTCGGCGGTGGTGACTGGGGCGAGGTCGCTGTCGGTCACCGACTCGATCTCGAGGATCCCCTCCCCCGTCTCGCCGTTCTCGTCGCGGAAGGTGAGCTGGACCTGCTTCGTGCCCGGGGAGAGCCCGGCGTCGTCGAAGGTGACGAGCCCGTCGGGGGTGAAGCTGACCAGGTCCTGAGGCTCCACGGTGGCATTGGCGAGGTAGAACGCGTCGCCGTCGGGGTCCTCCCAGTACGGCTGGATGTTCACGCTGACCTCCTGGCCGGCGCGCACCTTGACCTTGGCCTTCGACTCCTCGATCGGCTGCGGGGCGGAGTTCTCCCCCTCCGCGCGGACCTCGAGCGTGACCGTCGCGGTCGCCGTCCCGCCGCGGCCGTCGTCGACCTCGTACGTGAAGGTGTCGGTGCCGGAGGCGTCCTCGGCCACCTCGATCTGCAGTTGCGTCCCGCCCGTGATCGGGGAGACCTGCCCGGCGCCGGGCTGCTTCCCCTCCACGTCGACGGTGAGCACGTCCCCGTCGGGGTCGACGTCGTTGCGCGTCACGGGCAGCACGACGTTCTGTCCGGGGCGGACGCCGAAGGTGTCATCGTTCGCAGTGGGAGGACGGTTCTCCTGGTCGCGCTCCGCGGCGATGTTCTCGATCGTGGTGGTGAGGGTCTCCTCCTCCTTCTCCTTCGACTGGTCGGTCTGGAGCTCCTGATCGATGACCCAGTCGTCGACCAGCTGCATCGAGTCCATGATCTCCCAGGACAGACCGAACTTCTGGTCGTTGAGGACCACGAGGTCGTTGTTCTGCCGCAGGGACAGGTCGGCGCCGGAGTCGGCCTCGGGGATCACCTCCTGGACGGGCTCCTTCCCCTCGCAGGCGCGCACGTAGCGGAGCGAACCGCCCCAGGCCCCGTAGGCGCAGCCCCCGGCCTGTGCGGGCGGGACGACCTCGGTGCCGGTGCCGCCGGCGCGGAACTCCTCCGCCTTGCCCCCGTCGAGCGGGATGCGGAACAGGGAGTCGGCGGTGGCGAGCACGACGTCGTCCGACTCGGGACCGGCCTGCTGGATCTCTCCCAGCTCGAGCGAGGAGATGCCGTACTCCTCCAGCGGGTAGTCCTTCATCTCGGTGCCGAGCCGCAGCATGCGGTTCTCGCGGTCCATGATCACGGGGACGTCGCCGACGACGGTGAGCTCGACCTGCTCCGCGTCGGTGGAGACGTTCCCGGCGACGAAGGGCTTGTCCGCCTTGGTCTCGCGGGTGTTCGCGGCACGGGGGAAGCGCAGGAGCTCCTCGCCGTCGAGCAGGTAGACGTCGCCGCTCATGGAGACCGCGACCGGCGGGGCGCCCTCGCCGGTCTCGTGGACGGGCTCCATCGTGCCGGGGTTGAAGGCCGCCGCCTCCTCCGGGGAGAGGATCCAGACCCTGCCGTCCGGGGCGGCGATCACGACGCGGTCCCCGCCGAGACGGACGGTGGAGTCGGGGGGCAGCTCGACGAGACCGCCCCGGGAGACCGAGGCGGTGTTGATGGGGGTGATGCCGCGCGGGCCGGTCTCGAAGACGGTGTATCCGGACTGCAGGATGTCCAGGTCCTGCCCGGTGGACGAGAGTCGGGCATCGAGCTCGCCCGCGTCGACGTTCAGGCGCCCGATGAGGCCGCGGTCGCCGTTGCTGACCCAGACGCCGCCGTTGGAGACCTCGACGTCGGAGGAGGAGAGTCCGTCGTAGCGCAGGGCGAAGCCCGTGAGGACCAGTGCCACCACGGACAGGACCGCCGTGGAGACGACAGTCGTGCGCCGGAACCGGCGCCGCTTCGGTCCCGCGGTGACTGACATGCTCGAACCCCCAGGTGAATGACGTGCTGCACGCGTGCACGGCTCGCGGACCTGCTGCATCCCGCGCGGATGACCCCCGAGATCCGGCCTCGCACACGTGCGACCTCCGACAGGGTACCGTCCCTGCGGACCGAGGGCCATGCGTCGCCGGTCATGGCCCGCCTGCCCTCGGTGTGCGTTCCCCGACGCTCCAGGTCACGGCGCAGATGCCCGCGAGCGAGGGTCAGCGCCGCCGCTCGACCAGGGAGCGGGTGAAGGTCTGGAGGGCGTCGCGGACGGGCCCCTCGGGCAGCTCTCCGAGGATCGCGACGGCCTCGTCGGCCGTACGCTGCGCCAGCTGCCGAGTCTCCTCGAGCGCCTCGTCCGCGCGCAGCAGCTCGACGAGCTTCCCGAGCACGGCGTCGTCGCTGAGGTCGCCGTCCAGGAGGCGCACGATCTCGAGGCTGTGCGGGTCCTGCGCCTCGGCGGCACGGCGCCGTACGAGAAGCGTCGGCATGGTCGGGACGCCCTCGCGCAGGTCGATGCCCGGGGTCTTCCCGCTCGTGGCGGCGTCGCTCTCCAGGTCGAGGACGTCGTCGGCGAGCTGGAACGCGACGCCGACCTTCTCGCCGTAGCGGCGCATGATGTCCCCGGAGCCCTCGGGAGCGCCGGAGAGGGAGGCGCCCAGATCGCCGGCGAGAGCGAGGAGCGAGGCGGTCTTGTCCGAGAGGACCGAGATGTAGTGCTCGAAGGGGTCGTCCTGCGAGCTCGGGCCGACGGTCTCGTGGAGCTGGCCGAGGCACAGCCGCTCGAAGGTCTCCGAGTGCTGCCGCACGGCTTCCGGGCCGATGCTGGCGCTCAGTGCGCTGGCACGCGCGAACAGGAAGTCACCGGTCAGGATCGCGACGTTGTTGCCCCACAGGGCGTGCGCGCTGTCGGTGCCTCGTCGGGTGGGAGCGGAGTCCATGACGTCGTCGTGGTAGAGGCTGGCCAGGTGGGTGAGCTCGACGAGCACGGCCGCGTCCTGCACGCCGTCGGCGTCCGCATCACCGAGCGAGGCCGCCAGCAGCACCAGCATGGGACGCACCCGCTTGCCGCCGGCGTCCATGAGGTGACGGGCCGTCCACCGCATCATGTCGTCGGAGCTCGCGACGGCGTCGCGCAGCCGCTCCTCGATCGTGCCCAGCCGCTCGACGATGCTCGACGCGAGCTGGTCGTCGATGTCGGGGACACCCGGCAGCGTGGACGGCATGACACTCCTGGAGCTCGGACCGGCTCGTCGAGGAGCCGGCGTGCGGACGGCGCACCGGGACGGTGCGGCACGGTTGACGAGTCTACCGGGGCGGTGAGGCCCGGGAGAGGCCGGAGGGCCCGCGAGGTGACGGGCGGAACTGCTGGGCGCGTCCTAGTCGAGGACAGCCGCTCGCCCCGGGCTCTCCCGCGCGGCATTCGCCCCTCAGGCGCCGGCACCAGCACTGTTCTCGGGCATGAAAAAGGGAGTGGAGGAGGCGAACACCCAGTTCAGGGGTTCCAGCACTCCTCCACTCCCAGTGAAGATGTCCGGCGGCGACCTACTCTCCCACACCCTCCCGAGTGCAGTACCATCGG
>Ga0308157_10002496_pt1 | contig 30008 bp, 23 predicted proteins | sample PhyBR1_FD_201035 | JGI IMG/M metagenome (GOLD analysis project Ga0308157, IMG submission 201035) | Phyllosphere microbial communities from UC Gill Tract Community Farm, Albany, California, United States - DLSLB.R1 | ecosystem: Host-associated > Plants > Phyllosphere > Unclassified | place: USA...
CCTTGCTCTCCCCAAGGTACGGCCCCAGCCGTTCCCCTGCGTAATCTATACTCTGCGGCTACGAAATCCGCAATCGGGACCTCTGGATGCCACGTTTTCGCCGCTGGCTGCGCTGGCTGCTGGCCCTCTCTGTCGCCCTCGCCCTGGTGGGTGCGATCGCCGTCGGCTCGCTCTATTACGTTGTCTCTTCAAAACTGCCGGACGTGCAGGCACTGCGCAATGTTGAATTGCAGGAGCCCATGTATGTCTATGATAGTGAAGGGAAATTGATGTCGGTATTCGGCGAGACCCGCCGTTACCCGGTGCAGATGAAGGATGTGCCGGATCGCCTCAAGCAGGCCTTCCTGGCCACCGAGGATGCCCGTTTCTACCAACACGACGGCGTCGATTACAAAGGCATTGGCCGCGCGATCTGGCTGATCGCGCGTACCGGTTCCAAGGACGGCGTGCCGGGTGGATCGACCATCACCCAGCAGGTTGCGCGGCAATTCTTCCTCAGCAGCGAGGTCAGCTACACCCGCAAGTTCGCCGAGATCCTGCTGGCCAGGAAGATCGAGAGCGAGCTGAGCAAGGATGAGATCTTTGAGCTTTATCTCAACAAGAGCTTCTTCGGCAACCGCGCTTACGGCATCGGTGCTGCCGCCGAGTACTACTACGGCAAGAAGCTGGCCGAGCTGGACCTGGACGAGATGGCCTCGCTGGCCGGCATCCCCAAGTTCCCCTCCAGTGGCAATCCGCTGAGCAACCCTGAGCGCGCCCGCCAGCGCCGCGACAACTATGTGCTGCAGCGCATGGCCGACCTGGGTTACGTGACCCAGGCCGAGGCCGATGCGGCCAAGGCCGTGCCCATGCATGCCAGCCCGCACGAGCCGCCGGTGGAGGTCTACGCGCCTTACGTCGCCGAGCTGGTGCGCCAGGAGATGATCGCCAAGTACGGCGCCGACGTCCTCAACAAGGGCTACCACGTCACCACCACGATCAACGCGCAGATGCAGGAAGCGGCCAACCTAGCCGTCCGCGACGGTCTGATGCTGTACGACCATCGCCACGGCTGGCATGGCGTGGAGCAGCATTTCGACGTGGCCGCCGATGCCGATGCGGCCACGCTGGCACGTAATCTGGCCGGCATCCCGGCGCAGGCAGGGCTGTTGCCCGTGGTGGTGTCGGCCACCCATGCCGACGGCAGCATCACCGTGGTCCGCGCCGACCGTAGCGAACTGGTATTGCCGGTAGCTGCCAGCCGCTGGACCAACCGCAGCCCAGCCAAACTGGTGACCCGTGGCGACCTCATCCGCGTGCGCGCCGGCAGCAAGGACGACGAGTGGCTGATCGACCAGATCCCACGCGGCCAGGCCGCGCTGGTCTCGCTGGACGCTGAAAGTGGCGCGCTGCGCGCCTTGGTTGGCGGCTTCAGCTTCGCAGGCAACAAGTTCAACCGCGCCACCCAGGCGCGGCGCCAGCCGGGCTCCAGCTTCAAGCCGTTCATCTATGCGGCAGCGTTCGACAAGGGCTTCAACCCGGCCTCCATCGTGCTGGACGCGCCGGTGGTGTTCCGCGACCGTCGCGGCAAGACCTGGCAGCCGCAGAACGACGGCGGCGGCTTCCGTGGCCCGATGCGCCTGCGCGAAGCGCTCGTGCAGTCGCGCAACCTGGTCTCGGTGCGCCTGCTCGACAGCATGGGCGTGGACTATGCACGCAAATACATCAGCCAGTTTGGTTTTGAAGAAGCCGAACTGCCGCCGAACCTGTCGATGTCCTTGGGCACCGCATCGGTGACCCCGCTGTCGGTGGCACGCGGCTACGCCGTGTTCGCCAATGGCGGCTCGCGGGTTGATACCTGGATCGTGGATGAGATCAAGGACCGCGATGGCAACGTGGTCTTCAAGGAAAACCCGGCCATGGCCTGCCGGGGCTGTGGTGGCAGCGCCGGCCCTGGCGCCGCCCCCGTCAACCAGGTAGTGGACGGCTTCAACTTCGGTTCCGCAGCGGCACCGGTTGCCACTGCGCCTGAAGCCAAGCCGGAAACCGCTGAACCGGCAAAGCCAGCCAACCCCGACGCACGCACGGCCCCGCGCGCCATCGACGAACGCACCGCCTACCAGCTGGTGTCGATGATGCGCGACGTGGTCAAGCGCGGCACCGGCACCGCGGCCAAGGTGCTCGGCCGCGAAGATGTCGGCGGCAAGACCGGCTCGACCAATGATCACCGCGACGCATGGTTCTCCGGTTTCGGCGGCCCGTTCGTGACGACGGTGTGGGTTGGCCGCGATGACTTCCGCTCACTCGGCTACCGTGAATACGGTGGCAAGGCGGCCCTACCGATCTGGATCGACTACATGCGAGTTGCACTCAAAGACGCCCCCGTCGCACAGAACGATCCGCCGTCCGGGATGGTTGAAGCCAACCTCAACGGCGCCACCGAGTGGGTGAAGACCGAGGACATGGACCGCATGCAGGAGTTCGACTTCCAGCAGCAGGACCAGAGCACCAACGACGCAGCCTTCGATATTTTCTGATTGCTGCACCGGCGGCGGGACGCAACGCCCGCCGCCTGCCTACAATCGGGCCTGCATCCACCGGAGCCGCCCGATGCCACCCTTCCAGCCCTCCTCCCGGCGCAATGCCCGCGAACCGCAACTGATCGCGCAGGAGGCCGCGCGATTGATCGCGGACAGCGGTGTGCACGACTTCGAGCAGGCCCGCCGCAAGGCCGCAGCCCGGCTCGGCATCCACGAACAGGCCCTGTGGCCGAAGCTGGCCGACGTCGAACAGGCCTTGCGCGAACACCAGCTGCTGTTCGCTTCCACGCGGCAACCAGGCGCACTGCGCGAGCGTCGCGAATCCGCGCTGCAGGCGATGCAGTTCCTGCAGGCGTTCCAGCCACGCCTGGTCGGGCCTGTGCTCAGTGGCGTCGCTGGCGACAGCAGCCCGGTGACGCTGCAACTGCACTGCGACGACAGCGAGGCGGTGCAGCGATTCCTCCATGAGCAACGCATCCCCGCCGAGGAGCGGGCGTGGCTGCTGAAGCTGGCTGGACAGCCGAGCAGGCAGCACTATCCGGGCTGGGAATTCGCTGCCGATGGCATCGCCTTTGAACTGGTAGTGTTGCCCGAGGCTGCACTGCGACAAGCCCCGGTCTCACCGGATGATGGCAAGCCGGTCGCACGCGCAAGCCTGGCACAGCTCAGGCAACTACTGGCGGCGGATGCGGGGTGAGCCGGACAGCAATGATGCCAGCGCGAACGTAAGCCCAGCTCCGTGCGCGCTACAACTCACGCCATCACCCACCTGTATGGTGAAAAAACAGCCACCGCTCGCGCGGCTATACGGCGCAATGCCTGCAAGCACTTATCCACAACTTGTTGTGGCTCCACCACACAAGCCATGTGGATAGCGAAAGAACAACAAAGCGCGCCGCGACGGCTTCTTTGGATTGATCAACAGTCCGCATGTCGCCGGACGAGCGCGTAGCAACGGGCGGCGAAGCGTACCCAGGGCTTTGGACTGATGATCGGCAAGGCTTTTGCCGAGCATGGCGCGGTCCCGGCGCTACTGATCTGTTCTTGTGGCGCGTCGTAAGCGGCGAAGCGCGGAAGGCCAACGACTTCCTCTTGCCAATCCAGCCTTGCGTGCAGCAAAGGGAGGGAGCTTGGTGTCGAGTCATTCCCGGCAAAGAGCCTTATCGGGAAAGCCCCTGCCGAGCATGGCTCGACACTACCTGGCGAAGCCTTTGTCGAGCTTGGTTCGGCACTGCCTGGCGAAGCCCCTGCCGAGCATGGCTCGGCACTACCTCGCGAAGTCCCTGCCGATCAGGGCTCGACACTAGCGTGCTTATGTGGCCCGGTCCGATCTCGCCACGCCACGTCACTATCACGGCCAAACAAAAACCCCGCCGAAGCGGGGTTTTGTCGTGATGGAGACGGCGCATCACTGCGCCGTTGCCATTACTTGTAGTCGCGCACGTCGTGGCCGGTATAGACCTGACGCGGACGGCCGATCTTCATTTCCGGATCAACCTGCTGCTCCAGCCAATGCGATACCCAACCAGCGGTACGGCCCAGCGCGAACATGACGGTGAACATCTCGGTCGGGATGTTCAGTGCCTTGTAGATGATGCCGCTGTAGAAATCGACGTTCGGGTACAGCTTGCGGGCAACGAAGTACTCGTCCTGCAGCGCAGCCTGTTCCAGCTTGATTGCAACGTCCAGCAACGGATCCTGCACGCCAAGCTGACCCAGCACCTGCTTGGTCATCTCACCGATGACCTTGGCGCGCGGATCGAAGTTCTTGTAGACGCGGTGGCCGAAGCCCATCAGGCGGAAGCCCGAGGTCTTGTCCTTGGCCTTGACCACGGCGGATTCGACGTTGTCAGCCGAACCGATCTCTTCCAGCATCTTCAGCACGGCCTCGTTGGCGCCGCCGTGTGCCGGGCCCCACAGCGCGGTGACGCCAGCGGCGACCGATGCGTACGGGTTGGCGCCGGTGGAACCGACCAGACGCACGGTCGAGGTCGAGGCGTTCTGCTCGTGGTCGGCATGCAGGATGAACAGCAGATCCAGTGCCTTGACCACGTCCTTGTTCAGATCGTACTTGCCATCAGCCGACTCGAAGGTCTGCTTCAGGAAGCGGCTGACGTAGTCCAGCGAGGTGTCCGGCTTGTTGGCCGGCAGGCCAGCGCCGTGACGGTAGATCAGTGCCGACAGGGTCGGTACCTTGGCGATCAGACGCACTGCTGCCTGGCGGCGCTGTTCGGCGTCGTCCAGATCCAGCGAAGCGTGGTACTTGGCCGACAGCTGCGCGATCGAGGCAGTCAGGATCGCCATCGGATGTGCGTCCTTGGCGAAGCTGCCGATCAAGGTGTTGATCGAATCATCAACGCCGGCTTCAGCCGTCAGTTCGGCTTCGAAAGCCTTCAGCTGGTCGGCGCTCGGACGATCGCCATTGATCAGCAGGTAGGCCACTTCGACGAAGCTGGACTTGGCAGCCAGCTGCTCGATCGGATAGCCGCGATACAACAGCACGCCGTTGTCACCATCGATGTAGGTGATGGCCGACTTGCAGCTGGCGGTGGCGGTGTAGCCCGAGTCGTAGGTGAAGAGACCGGTTTCCTTGGTCAGCTTCGAGATATCGACACAGTTATTGCCCAGGACGGGTTTGACGACAGGCAGAACGACCGACTTGTCGCCGGCGTTGAGCGTGACCTGATCAAGATCGGACACAGTGTGCGCTCCTCAAGTGGAAGGCGCCTGTCCTGACGAATGGGGTGCGGGCAGGCGCGTGAAGGAATTCCGCAGTTTTCCACTGCGGTTCCGACGATTATCGCACAGCAGCATTTGCAGATAGCGAAGACAAAAGTCTTATAGCCCGGGCTTTGCCTGCGACACAGCGTCGCGCTGGCAAAACGGCCAGATTCCGCAAGGGTTCAGCCGCACGACGGAAAGCACAAAACAACGGCCGCGCAGGGCGCGGCCGTTGTCGGGACAGCAACAACCAGTCCGATCAGCGCGCGTAGCGCTTCTGGAACTTGTCGATGCGGCCGCTGGTATCGATGACCTTGTGCTTGCCCGTGTAGAACGGGTGCGAAGCCGAGGAAATTTCAACCTTGACGAGCGGATACTCTTCGCCGTCTTCCCACTTGACCGTTTCCTTGGAGGACATGGTCGAACGGGTGAGGAACTTGAAATCGGAAGTCACGTCGTGGAAAACGACGTTGTTGTACGCAGGATGGATATCGGCCTTCATGGGCTCGCACCGTGTGGGCTGGTGGTCAAGACCGCCATTATAGGGCCAGCTTGCGGTTCAAGCAAGCTGGCCCCAAACGGCCCGGGATTACAGGCCCAGCGCCCGCTTTACCTGGGCCTCGAACCGGGACTGGTCGTAGCCGAGCAGCAGCGTCGCATTGTCGGGCATGCCCGTCTGGCGGTTCCAGTCGACGATGGTGGCTCCGCGGCTGCGGGTACCGGTCGTCTCGATGTCCAGCGGACGCTGTTCCACGCGATTCGCGCCTTCGGGCTGCAATGCCCAGGCCATGGCCAGCGCGTCGGCCGCATACCAGTACTCGCCACGGCTGTCTTCCGACCACAGCCGGGTCTGCCGCGAAATCAGCTCGTAGAACCTTGCCTTGTCGGTATCGGCCGCGAGCCACTGCTCAACGTCACGGTGCAGCAGGCCGTGGGCGATGGTCGCTTCCCAGTCGGCCACGTCCGTCTGCGGGAACTGGGTGAACACGATGTGCGCCGCTTCAGGGTCGAAGGCAATGTTGAACTCGGCCACCGGGGTGATGTTGCCATGGCCGGTGAATGCGCCGCCCATCACCAGGAAACGCTTGATGCGCTGGGGCAGGGTCGGGTCAAGCTTGAGCGCCAATGCGATGTTGGTCAGCGGGCCCAGCGCCACCAGCACCAGTTCACCAGCGTACTGGTGCGACAAGCGCAGAATGGCCAGCGCAGCGTGCTCCGCCTCCACGGCGCGTGCAGGCAACGGCAGGTCGACATCACCGAAGCCATCACGGCCGTGCACGTGGGCGGCGTCCTCAGCCGGATAAACCAGCGGGTCGGGCGTGCCGGCAAACACAGGCACGTCTTCACGCCCTGCCACTTCGCACAGCTTCAACGCGTTGCGCACTGTGTACTCAAGCCCGACGTTACCGGCTGCCACCGTCAATCCCACCACGTCATGTCGTTCATCGGCGAAGGCCATCAGCAGCGCCAATGCGTCGTCCACACCCGGGTCGGTATCAATCAGCAACGGTATCTTCTGGGTCATTGTCTGCTTCACTTCTGGTTGGCCATGGAGTCTGTCACCTCATCCATGACAGTGGAAGCATCCAATCAGGCCGATGCGTAGCGCACGGCGCCACCGATCCAGCGGTTGACGATGCGGTCAGCCAGCTCCGGCGCCTCGCCGAGCAGGCGCTCGGCCAGCTCGTGCACGGTCGGCAACAGCCCCGCATCGCGGGCCAGGTCAGCCACGCGGAAGGCGGCCAGGCCAGTCTGGCGGGTACCCAGCAGTTCGCCGGGACCGCGCAGCTCCAGGTCCTTTTCGGCAATCACGAAGCCATCGGAGGTCAGCCGCATGGTCTCCAGCCGCTCGCGCGCCATCGCCGACAGCGGTGCCTGGTACATCAGCACACAGCTCGATGCGGTGGCACCGCGCCCCACCCGCCCGCGCAGCTGGTGCAACTGGGCCAGACCAAGCCGCTCGGCATTCTCGATGATCATCAAAGAGGCGTTGGGTACATCGACGCCAACCTCGATCACGGTGGTGGCGACCAGCAGGTCGGTTTCGGCCTGTTTGAAGGCGCGCATCGCCGCCTGCTTCTCCGCCGCCTTCATGCGCCCGTGGACGAGACCGATGCGCAACTCAGGCAGCTGCGCCGACAGCGTCTCGAAGGTGGTCTGCGCGGCCTGCGCATCCATGCGTGCATTGCCGGGGCCAGCATCTTCTTCGCTCTCTTCGATCAACGTGCAGACCCAGTACACCTGCCTGCCCTGCTGGCAGGCGATGCGGATGCGTTCGACCAGTTCCGGGCGACGTTCGGCACTGATGGCGATGGTCTGCACCGGCGTACGCCCTGGCGGCAGTTCGTCGATGGCAGAGACATCCAGATCCGAATACGCCGCCATCGCCAAGGTGCGCGGGATCGGCGTCGCCGTCATCACCAGCTGATGCGGAACCACACCGGCGGTTGCGCCCTTGTCGCGCAAGGCAAGGCGCTGGTGCACGCCGAAGCGGTGCTGCTCATCGACGATGGCCAGCGCAAGATCGTTGAACACAACGCTGTCCTGCATCAGGGCATGCGTACCGACAACCATCTGTGCATGGCCGCTGGCGACGTCCTCAAGCACTTTGGCGCGGGCCTTGCCGGTGACTTTGCCGGCCAGCCAGGCAACACGCACATCCAGCGGTTCCAGCCAGCTGCGCAGATTGTTCAGGTGCTGCTCGGCCAACAGTTCGGTTGGCGCCGCCAGCGCAACCTGCTTGCCGCGCTCCACCGCCAGCATGGCAGCCAAGGCGGCAACCACGGTCTTGCCCGAACCGACGTCGCCCTGCACCAGCCGCAGCATCGGATGCGCACGTGCAAGGTCCTTGCGGATCTCGTCGAACACGCGCTGCTGCGCGCCGGTCAGCTTGAACGGCAAGGATTCACGCAGTGCTTTGACCAGACCATCGCGACCGCGCAGCGATGGCGCGCGGTGCTGCTGCAGGGCGATGCGCTGGCGACGCAGGCTGAGGTGATGGGCCAGCAGCTCTTCCATCGCCAACCGCCGCTGCGCCGGGTGCGTGCCCGCGCCCAGAGCACCGATGTCGGCGTCGGCGGGCGGGCGGTGCATGGTCAGCAAGGCATCACGCAACGACGGCAGGCCCATGCCGGCAAGCAAGGCTGGCGGCAGCAATTCCAATGCAGCAGCGTCAGGCAAGCGGTCCAGCGCCTGCCCGATCAGCTTGCGCAGGCTGGCCGGGCCAATCCCCTCCACCGCCGGATACACCGGGTCCAGTGCCGCGCCAAGCGCGGCGTCTTCGCCGTCGCCGAGTACGTGATAACTGGGATGCACGATCTCCAGTCCATTCTGCCCAGCGCGTGGCGTGCCATAGGCGCGCAGGCGCCGACCTACCGCGAACTGCGATACCTGGGCGGCGCGGAAATGGAAGAAGCGCAGCACGAGGGTCGCGCCGGAGTCGTCACTGATCGCCACACGCAGCACCGGCCGGTAACGGAATCCCCGTTCCACCGCCTCCACCCTGCCCTCCACCTGCGCGGCCATGCCGGCTTTCAACGCGCGGATCGGCAGCAACGTGGTGCGGTCCTCGTAGCGCAACGGCACGTGCAGCCACAGGTCCTGCAAGCTGGTCAGGCCACGCGCTTCCAACTTGGCTGCCACCCGCGGCCCCACCCCGGCCAGGCGGCTCAGCGGTTCGGTGGATAAATCGAGGGTAGTGAGGTCACGACGTGCAGACATTGCATAAGGATGCCGTCATGCGTCGCAAACAGAAACCCCGGCGTGCTTGGACGCCGGGGTTTCCTACTCATCAATTGCTGGTTTGCTACTGCTTTGTCGATCGGCGCCTTCAAGCAATCCGTAGTGCCGAGCCATGCTCGGCAGGGGCTTCCCCGGTAAAACCTCAGCCGAGCATGGCTCGGCTCTACGGAACTGTCCTCACCCCAACCCCTCTCTCGCTGGGAGAGGGGCTTGAAGCGTCAGAACTTCACGGTCATCTCCAAGCCGTAGGTACGGGGGTCGGTGATGGTTGCGCCGACTACGCCGAGCGGGTCCCGACCGTAGGTGTTGAGACCGCGTACGTACTGCTTGTCGAAAACGTTGTTGGCGTACACCGCCCAGGTCCAATGCTGCAACGGCGAGGTCCAGCCAATGCGCACGTCGGTGCGTTGCCGCGCTTCGCCGATGTCGAGCAGGCTGCTGATGCCGCAGTCACCTTGCAGGGCCGAGCCGGCGTTGCAGCGTGTTGCTCCCCGGTAGGCCTGCCGCAGCGAGAACCGCAGCTGGCCATTGCCACCCAGGTCGGCCAGATAGACCGCACCGGCCGAGGCGGTGAAACGTGGCTCACCTGTTGCCGCACCGTCCAGATTGACGCCTTCAGGCGTCACGTAGTTCTTGTACTTGGAATCGATCCACTCGGCAGCGGCGTCCAGGGTCAGCCCGTCGGTGACTTTCCAGCGCATGTCGAAGTCCACGCCGGTGGCCTCCAGGTCGCTTGTGTCGAACACATAGACCGGAATGTCGACCGGGTTGTTCGGGTCCGGGTCGATCAGGCGGATCGCTTGGCGGTTGTCGTACTGGTAGTGGAAGGCAGACAGGTTGTAGGAGAACCGATTGAAGCTCTGCTTGATACCGATTTCCAGATTCCAGACATCCTCGTTCTCGAATGCCGGACCGATCTGCAGCGCATTGAAGCCGCCGGCCTTGTAGCCCTTGGCCAGGGAGCCGAACACCATGGTGTCGTCATTGAGGTGGTAATCGACGACGAAACGCGGGCTCCAGTCGCTCCAGCTTTTCTTGTCGCGGACCAGCTTGCCTTTGTTGACCATGGCCGGCGGATCGATGAAGGCCATGTCGAAGGTCAGCAGTTCACGCGTGATCGGAATGCCCATGCCGGCCAGCGCCTGGAAGAAACCAAGTGCCTCCAGCGTGTTCAGCTTCGCCTCCAACCCCGGTGCATTGCGCGGCGTGTTGAGCCAGGTGAAATCCTTCTCATCGCGGGTGTAACGCAGACCAAAGGTCAGGTTGAGGCGGTCGGTGGCCTTCCAGATCACGTCGCCGAATACCGCATAGGACGTCGTCCCAAGGGTGTTGGCGAAACGCTCGTTCCACTTCTCGCCGACCAGCGAAATCGGAATGCCGTTCATCTGCGCCAGCATCGAGGTGAAGTTGAACAGGCTGCCATCTGGGATACCCAGCTGATAGGCCACGCCCATGTTGCGGATGATGTTGTCCACCGCCTCGGTATTGGTATTGACCTCACTGGTCTGTTGCGCGTCCTCGTCGAAGTAGCTGGCACCGGCAACCCAGTCGAAGCGCTCGTTGCTGCCGGAGAACTTGAACTCCTGGTAGAAGGTCTCGTTGCTTTCGGTGTTCTTCGAGTCCACGTACAGGTCGAAGCGGTTGGTGCCATCTTCCTCGGTGTGGTTGGTCGAGTCGTACTTGCGCCAGGAGCTGGTGGAGGTGAAATTGCCCCAGGACAGCGCGTGGTCGACGATCAGGCTGACACCATCGAAGGTGCGCCATTCGGCATTGTCGGCATCGCTATAGGTCTTGATCTTGCGCGGGTCCAGGTAGTCATCCGGATCCACCGGCACGGGCGGCCGCGCAGGATAGGCGGGCAGCGCGACGATGCCGGTGGTGACACGGCCGTTCTGGTCCAGGCTCTCGTGGTCCCAGGTAACGTAGGCGGTGGTGTTGTCACCGAAACGCGTCTGCCAGGCAGCGCGCGTGGCCCAGACATTCTCGCCACCCAGGTCCTTGCCCGTCGCACCGTCCTGGAACCAACCGTCACTGGTATTGATCAGGGCATTGAAGCGCAGCGCCGAGTTGTCACCGGTCGGAATGTTCCACATCGCATCGGCGTATTTCTTGCCGTAGTTGCCCACCCGCACCGTGGCACGCGCCTCGGTCTCGGCCTGCGGCCGGCGGGTTATCAGCGAGATCGCACCGGCGGCGGTATTGCGGCCGAACAAGGTCCCCTGCGGCCCCTTCAGCACCTCGATGCGCTCCACGTCGACGAACGGCAACAGCACGCCACCGCCGCGCCCGCCGTAGACGCCATCGACGAAGATGCCTACTGCCGGATCGGTACCGATGCCGAAGTCATCGGTCTCCACGCCGCGCAGCTTGAAAGAAGGCTGGGTTGGCTGCAGCGCATCGATCACCAGGCCCGGCACGAAGGCATCGATGTCGCCGAGGTTCTCGGCGGCTACGTCGTTGAGCAGGTTCTGGTCGACCACCTGCAGGGCGATCGGCACGTCCTGTATTTCCTGCTGCCGGCTCTGCGCGGTGACGGTGATGCGATCAAGCGTGGTGGCAGCATCCTCCGTCGCCGACTGTGCCATTGCCGGGGCAACTGCCCCCACCACCATCAGCCCGGCCATGGCCCGCTGCAGTCCGACTACCAGACTCCGTTGCTTCACTCGCATCGCGTTCTCTCCCACGCAGTGAGGTGTATGCCGGCATCAGACCGCCGGCGGGCCCGTGTTGCCTGGCTGGCCTTCGCCAGCCGTGTCGCAGTTTGTTTCCAGCGCATTGATCCATTCCCGGATCAAGGTCACGCCTTCGCTGTGCACCACCGCCCGCCCAACCTCGGGCATCATCACCGCAGGGTCATCACTGTCCATGCGGTAGGCGATGATCGAGGCATCCGCATCGCCCGGCTGGATGTCGTAGCGGCGGTTGCCAGTGCCCTTGCCCGCTGCAATCGGCTGCTTGCACATGCCCAGCTTCAGGTGATCCCGGGTGGGTGCGTCCAGCCACAGGCCCGAGGTGATGGCCGGGCCGGTGCGGCTATGGCAATGGCCACAATTCACGTCCAGATAAGCACGTGCACGCGCCTCCAGCGGAGTGGCAGGATCGGTGGCATCGGCCGCACGCGGCAGCTGCATCGGTGCTGGCAGGTCTTTCAGGTAGCCGAGCCTGGCCAGATGCGCGAGCTGGTTGTCGTGGCCGCTGAGGTAGTCGAAATCGCGATTCAGGTTGCGTGCCTTGGGGCCGATCGGTAACAACTTGCGCGAGCGGTTATCGGTGATATGGCAGCCACCGCACTGGTTCTGGTCCGGCACCTGATAAGCAAACGCTTCGCGCGAGCCGTCTGCGGCAACCAGCTCCAGATCCACGCTGGCGCCGGTGCGCTGCAAGATCGCTTCGGTCTGCTGCGGGTTCCAGACATAGGGCAAGGCTACCCAGCCTTCCTTGCGATGGACCAGCAGCCGGGTCTCGATCAAGCGGACCTTGGACAGGTCCAGGCTCTCTTCACGCAACGACGATTGCGACGGCGGCGTACGCGCAACCGACTTGCCATCGGCTGCACCGCTCGCCGGCAGCGGATAGTAGAAGGTCTTGCTGAGAATGGTGCCGACCGGGAAGTCGAAGGCATGCTCTGGTCGATAACCAGCGGCCTGCCCCTTGGGCATCCACACCGTGCGCAGCTTGTGTGCGTAGTCACTGAACAGCGGTGTGTTCAAGTCATACGGTACGACACCTTCATTGAGCGTCAGCTTGCCGTCGCGGACGCGCAGCACATGCCACTCATCCAGCGTCGCTGGCTGGCCCTGTTCGAAGAAGTGCACCGCAGCCGGTTTGCCACAGCCGGCCAGTGCCAGCAAGGCAGCCACCACTACCATTCCCCGCACCATCAGCTTGCGCATGCGCTGGCCTCAACCACGCTTCAGGTCGATGGCCGGCAAACGCGGCAGATCACACTCGAACGGCTTTGCGTCCTTGCTCGGATTCTTGTAACCGCCAGGACCATCGGCGTTGACCACACCACTGACATTGCGCAGGCAGATCTGTGGGCCAACCTTGACCCCGTCAACCATCCGCTCCTTGTTGTAATAGCCGTCCCACAGCACGTCCGGGAAGCTGCCGGTCAGCCCGTACATCGCCACTTTCAACGCTTTCAGGTCCAGTCCATCCGGCGAATCACCACCACCAGACAAGGTGTTGTTGTGGATATGGATGCGCTCCGGGTAAGGATCGAAGTTGGCCGAGGCGCTGCTGTCCTTGTAGCCGGTGGAGTACACACTGGAGACGATGATGTTGGCGGTAGCGTTGTCGCGTACCTCGTTGTCGAACACCTCGATGTCATCGTTGGAGTTGATGACGATGCCCGAGCCGGCCGGCACGCTGGCCACCGGCGTGCCCTTGGCCCCGAAGTTCTCGTGGTTGTTGGCAATGACCTTGTTGTTGAAGACGCGGATGTTGCCGCCCTGCTGCGACAGGCCCGGCATGTTGAACACCAGGATGCCGCCGGTATTGCCGGTGGCGACGTTGTCGTAGACATCAGCGTTGCGGGTGTTCTCGACCTCGATGCCGGCTACGTTCTGCTCGGCGCGACTGTTGCGCACGATCACCCCGTCGGACTGGCCAACATAGATGCCTGCATCGGAGGCGCCGATGGAAATGGTGTTCTCGATCAGCACGTTTTTGGTCAGCACCGGGTAGATGCCATAGGCGCCATTCTTGGTGCTGGGGCCACCGCTCCATTGCACCTTTACGCCACGGATGGTGATGTTCTCCGACTCGCTGATCTTCAGCCCATCACCCTTGGAATCCTCGATGGTGAGGTTCTCGATGGTGAAGTCGTCACCATTGACCAGCAGGCCTTCGGCACCAGCCTTCTGTCCCTTGAAGCTGAGCACGGTCTGGTCCATGCCCGCGCCGCGGATGGTCACCCCGTCAGCGCGTAGGCTCAGGCTGCGCTCGAACTGGTGGCGGCCAGCCGGGATGTCGATCACGTCACCGGGTTTGGCGTCGAGCAGGCGCTCCTGCAGCGTGGCCGCGAAAGCGGCATCAGCGGCCGCCACGGTAGGTGCCGGTTCGGCCTGCTTCTGGCAGCCGGCCGTCAGCACGGCCAAGCCAGTGGAAACTGCCCAGATGATGCTGCGCTGCATGATTCCGACTCCATACGCCGGCAGATGTTGGACTGCAGTCTCACCTTCAGGCAGTGTTCACGCGAAGGGCAAGAACGGCATACTTGGGGGGGCAAAGCGGACAAGCTGGAGGGGCTTGAATGCAACGCAGGATCGGCAGCGGCGATCGCCTGAGCATCGCCAACGTTCCAACCAACATGCTTTGCGGCCTGTTGCTGCTGGCCGAACAACGCGGCGTCAGCAGCGACAACTGGTTCAATGGGCTGCAGTTGAGCGCCGCGCAGCTCAACGATCCGAGTGCCCGCATTTCCTACCGGCAGGCAATCGAGGTGATACGCCGCGCCCTGCCAACCTTTCCCATCGATGGCGTTGGCCTGGCCATGGGTGGCAACCAGAACGGCGGCAACTTCGGCCTGCTTGGCCTGGCGATGAAAACCGCCCGCACGTTTGGTGACGCGGTACGGATTGGCCTGGATTACCAGCGCAACCTCGGCCCACTGATGAGCCTGGCTTTGGAAGACGGCGGCAGCGACAGCCTGGCCATCGTCGCCACCGCACCGGATGAAGCCAACGACCTGCTGCAGTTCCTCTGCGAGGAAATGTTTTCCAGCATCGTGATGCTGGGCCGCGAGCTGGCCGGCAACGAGTTCAGCCCGCTGCGTCTGGAACTGGGCTACCCGGCGCCGGCCTGCATCGACCACTACCAGGCCTTGTTCCGCTGTGAACTGCGCTTCAACCAGCCACGCCACGCCCTGGTATTGGACCAGCGCTGGATGCAGCTGCCGTTTGCCAGCTACAACCCGGTGACCTCGCAGCAGGCCTTGTCGATGTGCCACGCGCAACTGGCAACGCTGGCCTCGCGCGGTGAAACCACTGCTGCAGTCGAGCGCCAGCTGCGGCCACGGCTGCGTGACAACCCACAGATGAGCGAAATCGCGCTGGCCCTGCACCTGAGCGAGCGCACGCTGCGCCGGCAATTGGCCGACGAGGAAACCAGCTTCAGCGAAGTCCACGACCGCGTGCGCACTGAGCGCGCACTGGAACTGCTGCAGGATCCTGAGCTCGCGGTTGCCGCGATCGGGAACCAACTCGGTTTCAATGATGCGCGCGAGTTCCGCCGCGCCTTCAAACGCTGGACCGGGCAGACCCCGAGCGGAACCCGCTTACCGCCAAACTGAAACGCAGATGCCCGGTTTCCCGGGCATCTGTTTCACCACCGGATCCGTGTTGCGGATCAGTCGATGATCATGATCGCGTCGACTTCGAACGCAGCGCCCTTCGGCAGACCCGACACTTCAATGGTCGAGCGGGCCGGGAACGGGGCCTGGAAATATTCCTGCATCACCGCATTGACCTTGGCGAACTCGCCCAGGTCGGTCAGGTACAGGCCAAGGCGCACCATCTTGTCCAGCGAACCACCGGCTTCCTCGGCCACGGCCTTGAGGTTGTCGAAGGCACGACGGGCCTGCGCGGTGACGTCGCCAGCGACGATCTCGCCGGTCGCCGGGTCCAGCGGGATCTGGCCGGAGAAGTACACGGTGTTGCCGGCGCGCACGGCCTGCGAGTACGGGCCGATGGCGGCCGGGGCGTTGGCGGTGTTGATGATCTGGCGGGACATGGACAACTCCAGTCTGGAAAAAGGTGGGCCATTGTAACGTCGCCTCCTTGGCGGGCAGCTGACCAGACCGGGCGGACTTTGGTCAAAATATCACCACCAGACTGAAAGCATTGCGGCGCAAGGCTTGCCGAGGTTTATCCACAGCTTGTGGTCATCACAGGGCACAGCCTGTGTGGATAGCGTGGCCGGCAAGCCAAACGCGGCTTTGCAGGAGTAGCGTCAGCCGAGAAGCAGATGGTCCAGCAGATTGCGGGCAAGCCTGTGATTCCAGCGACGCCAGCTTCGCGGCTGACGCCACTCCTACGGCGCTCTACCGGCAGAGCCCCTGCCGAGCATGGCTCGGCACTACAGTGGATCCATCCACAGGTCGTGGACAAAATATCACCATGTTTTGCAGAGGCTTGCAGCGCAAGGGCTGCAGAGCCTTATCCACAGCTTGTCTATGCGGCAGGACACAGTCTGTGTGGATAGCGCGGAATACAGGTAGAGCCGAGCCATGCTCGGCTGGGGCTCTACCGAAGAACCAGCTGCTGGGTTTGTGGGAGCGGCGTCAGCCGCGAAGCGGATAATCCATCTAGTTGGCCTGCATGCCTGCTCGATTCATTGGCACCAGATTCGCGGCTGACACCGCTCCCACAAGTGGCCTGCATTGCCGGTAGCACCTCTGCCGAGCATGGCCCGGCGCTACGCGACAGCTACGGCCTGCGCGGTCGGATTGGGGGTCGGTTCGCCAATCCAGCGCAGGGTATTGCGGTCGGTATGCGCGAACGGCTCGTTGCGATCCGGAATGACCAGCATCGTTTCCTGTTGGTAGGACCAGCTGCCGTCGTCGTTGATGGTGACCTGGATCTCGTAGCTCTCGGTTCGGAAGGCGTGTTCGAGGAACGGGTTGGAGCTGATGCCATTGGTGGTCGAACCACGTTCGGCACGCAGGCGAAAGCTCTTCGCGTCGGCGCTGGCCTTGCCGACCGCCATCGCGGTCTGTCCGCGCGGAATCGTGAGCGTCTGGATGATCGTGCCGGTCGCCGGCTCCCACAACCAATAGCCGACCTGATCGTGGAAGGTTTCCACTTCACCGGGCTTGTTGATGCGCGTGTGGTAACGCAGTCCATAGAACAACTGCGGCCCGTTCGGCTGTGCGTCTATCGGCTGCAGCTCGACACGCTCGATGTATGCCTGGTGCTCAGGGCCATCTGCCTTGGGATTGACGTCCATGCCGCGTTCGCCGATCCATGTTCCCGCCATTGCCGCCAGTGGCCCGAGATTGGCCAGCGTGTCGGGATCAGCGGTGGGTTCGGTGTAGATGTCTTCGGGGAACGTGGTCATGGGGAAGCGCAGCCTTGTTGGTGAATCTTGAGGTGATCCGCACCATCGTACGCAGAATGTACTGGTGCGGACGTGCCGGGCATGGCGCGGCACTACGGTGGATCCATCCACAGGTCGTGGACAAAATATCACCATGTTCTGCAGAGGCCCGTGGCACAAGGGCTGCGGCGTTTTATCCACAGCTTGTGTATGCAGCAGGACACAGTCTGTGTGGATAGTCGAATACAGGTAGCGCCGAGCCACGCTCGGCTGGGGCTTTACCCGCAGATTCGACAAGGCTCAGCAGGAGCGGCGCAAGCCGCGAAGCAGATCATTTTTCAGATTGCGGGCAGTCTGGATGTTCCAGCGCTGCCAGCTTCGCGGCTGATGCAGCTCCCACAAACAGGTATCGGTAGCGCCCCCTGCCGAGCGTGGCTCGGCACTACATGTGCTTGCCCACAAGTAGTGGACAAAATATCACCATGTTTTGCAGAGGCCCGGGGCACAAGGGCTGCGGCGCTTTATCCACAACTTGTGTATGCAGCAGGACACAGTCTGTGTGGATAGCGGAGTACAGGTAGCGCCGAGCCATGCTCGGCTGGGCGTTACCGAAAAACCAGCTGTGGTTTTTTGGGAGCGGCATCAGCCGCGAAGCGATGGTTCAACAGATTGCAGGCAGTCCGGCGATCTTTGCTGCGCCAGTTTCGTGGCTGACGCTGCTCCTGCAGGTTGTCGGTAACGCCCCTGCCGAGCATGGCCCGGCACTACATTGAGGACTTTGCCGAGCATGGCTCGGCACTACCCTACTGGCGGCGGACAGCCTGGACCACCTGCAGGCGGCGCAGCCGGCGCATGACTTCAGCCAGATGGTTGCGGTCGCGGACCTGGATGTTGAAGCACAACACCGCCGCGTTGAAATCACGGTCCAGGTAATCAACCCGCTCGATGTTGGAATGACTCTGGGCGATTGCCGCAGCCAGCTGCGCGAGCACGCCGGTGCCATTCTCCACCTCCACCACCAGTGCGGTGTCGTAGTCGCCGACCACGCTGGTGTCCCAGCCGATCGGCACCCAGCGATCCGGGGTCTTGCGCAGCTCGGCCAGGTTGGGGCAATCCATGCGGTGCACCACGATGCCCTTGCCGGCGGTGTGGTAACCCATGATGTCGTCACCGGGAATCGGCTGGCAACAGTTGGCGAAGCTGACCACGCCACGCTCGCTGCCATTGATCAGGATCTTCTCCTGGGCACGCTGTGCGGGCCCGCCGGCACGCAGTTCGGCATAGGACATCAACGCCTGCGCAGCCTGGGTTGGCATCCAGTTGCCCAGCGCAACGTCGGCCAGGAAGGCCTCCAGGCGCGGGTAACGATGCTCATTGAGGAAAGCATCCAGGCGCCCCTTCGGCAGGCGCTCGATCGAGCTGTCCATTGCCTCCAGCGCGCGGTCCAGCATCCGGTGCCCCAGTTGCACGGCATCCTCGTGCTCCAGCTGCTTGAGCTGGTGGCGGATCGCGGTACGCGCCTTGCTGCTGACCACGAACTCCAGCCACTGCGGTTTGGGAGCGGCCGAGCGTGCGGTGATGATCTCCACTGTCTGGCCGCTGGCCAAACGGGTACGCAACGGCACCAGCTTCTTGTCCACGCGCGAGGCAACCGCACGGTTGCCAACGTCGGTGTGCACCGCATAGGCGAAGTCCAGCGCGGTCGAATTGCGCGGCAACGCCATGATCTTGCCCTTCGGCGTGAACAGGTAGACCTCGTCCGGGAACAGGTCGACCTTGACGTTGTCGAGGAACTCCAGCGAGGACCCGGCAGTCCGCTGCGAATCGATCAGCTCGACGATCCACGCATGTGCCCGGCTCTGTGCACTGTTGGGGCCGTCGCCGCCGAACTTGTAGGTCCAGTGCGCGGCCACGCCGCGTTCGGCGATCAGGTCCATTTCCTCGGTGCGGATCTGCACTTCGATCGGCGAGCCGTAAGGCCCGAACAGCACCGTGTGCAGCGACTGGTAACCGTTGGCCTTGGGAATGGCGATGAAATCACGGAAACGCCCGTCCAGCGGTTTGAACGCCGCATGCACGCCGCCCAGTGCGTGGTAGCAGTTGGGCACGTTGCGCATCACCAGGCGGAAACCGAAGACATCCATGACCTGGTCGAAGCTTTTGTTCTCCTCGCGCATCTTGGTGTAGATGCTCCAGGGCGTCTTGATGCGGCTGATCAGGCGGTGTTCCAGCCCTTCGCGCGCCAGGCGCTGCGACAGCTGCACTTCCACCTGTGCCATCGACTCGCGGCGCACCACCGGCTGGCTGCGGATATGTTTCTCGATGATGGCGTGACGCCACGGGTACAGCGCGCGGAAGCCCAGGTTCTGCAGCTCGGACTTGATCAGGTTCATGCCCAGGCGTTGGGCGATGGGCGCATAGATGTCCAGCGTTTCCATGGCGATGCGGCGCCGCGCTTCGGCACTCTGCGCGCCGAGGGTACGCATGTTGTGCAGGCGGTCGGCCAGCTTGATCATGATCACGCGCAGGTCGCGCGACATCGCCAGCAGCATCTTGCGGAAGCTCTCCGCCGCCGCTTCCTGGCGGTCGCGGAACTTGAGCTTGTCCAGCTTGGTGACGCCATCCACCAGATCGGCGACCGCCTGGCCGAACTCGCCGGCCAGTTCCTCGCCGGTCAGCGGGGTGTCCTCGATGGTGTCGTGCAGGATCGCTGCGATCAGCGTTTCAATGTCCAGGCCGAGCTCGGCCAGGATGCGCGCGACAGCCACCGGGTGGGTGATGTAAGGCTCGCCCGACTTGCGGGTCTGGCCGGCGTGCGCGGACGCCCCGACCTCCCAGGCGCGACGCAGCAGCGGCAGCTGCTCGGCGGGGAGATAGCTGGCTGCGCGTTCAAGTTGCAGTACATAGTCAGGTACCGCCCCGCCCGCTGGCGTGGCTACCTGGGCGGAAGGGCCTGGGTTCATGCCGAAAGACTATGCCAGCAGGCGCTCTTCGGCAAACACCAAAATGCAGAACAGCCCGCATGGGCGGGCTGTTCGCAGACACCATCAATCAACGCCGCAGGCGTGATCAATCGTCGTTCTTGGACATGTCTTCGTCGGCAACCACTTCCGCGGCAGCCCACTCCAGCGCTTCACGCTCGATGCGCTCACGCTCGGACTTCTCGACTTCCTCGATCAGCTCGTTGTCGATCTTGCGGGCAGCGATCTCGCGCAGCGCCAGCACGGTCGGCTTGTCTTCGCTCTCGCTGTTGTCGATCGTCGCCTGCACGCCATTGGCCAGCTGACGTGCGCGCTTGGACGCCATCATGACCAGCTCAAAGCGGTTGTTAACGACTTCCAGGCAATCTTCTACGGTAATGCGGGCCATGCGGGCTCCCGGCGACCTGCAACGGCCGCTCGATCGAATGTGGGAAAGGGGACGGAGTCTACGCCAGGCCCGGCCTGAAAATCAAGCCAAGCCCTGAACAGCCCCTTGCGGATCAATCACTTGCTCAGTTTTCGGGGGTCAAGAGCGAGGCAATCAGCTGGGCGTGGCGTTTCTGCTGCGGCTCACGACGCAGCCGGCTGGCGGCGAAGATCGAGCACATCTCGCCCACTGCGGTATCGAAATCCTCATTGACGATGACGTAGTCGAACTCGTCGTAATGCAGCATTTCCTCGCGTGCGGCCGCCAGCCGCTGGGCCATCACCGCCTCGCTGTCCTGGCCGCGCTTGCGCATGCGCTCGTCCAGCGCCTGCCGCGATGGCGGCAGGATGAACACACTGACCGCCCCCGGCACCTTGTCACGCACCTGCCGTGCGCCCTGCCAGTCGATCTCCAGCAGCACATCCTTGCCTGCCGCCAACTGCGGCTCGACCGACTGCCGCGCCGTGCCCTTCCAGTCACCGTGCACCAGCGCGTGCTCGAAGAAATCGCCGGCGGCGATCATCCGCTCGAATTCCTCGGCCGCGACGAAATGGTAGTGCCTGCCGTTTTCCTCGCCCGGGCGCATGGCCCGCGAGGTGAACGAAATGGACAGGGAAATCAGGGGGTCACGCGCCAGGGTGGCGTTGACGATGCTGCTTTTGCCGGCCCCGGAGGGGGCTGCGACGATATAAAGGGTGCCACGCATGGGGTGGGCCAGCGTCGGAATGGCCCGGCATTGTAGCGGCGTAGGCCGGTCCGTGCAGGACCGCGAGTTTCATGCCCAGCAGGAGCCTTGCGGGACAGATACCAACGGTAGAGCCGAGCCATGCTCGGCTGGGCCTTGCCGGGAACGCCCCTGCCGAGCATGGCTCGGCACTATCGGGGGCTGATATGGCTTTGCCGGGCATGGCTCGGCGCTGTTATTCCAGGTTCTGCACCTGCTCGCGGATCTGGTCGATCAGCACCTTGAGCTCAACGGCGGCGTTGGAGGTACGCGCGTCCACGGACTTGGAGCCCAGCGTGTTGGCCTCGCGGTTGAACTCCTGCAACAGGAAGTCCAGCCGTCGGCCGACCGGCTCACGCTGGCGCAGCACCCGGCGGATCTCACCGATGTGGCTACCCAGACGATCCAGCTCCTCATCGACATCAAGCTTCTGCAGCCACATCACCAGCTCCTGCTCGGCACGACCGGGGTCGATGGGATGCGGCAGGTCAGCCAGGCGCGCCGCCAGCTTTGCCCGCTGGCCCTCGCGGATGGCCGGGATCAGCTCACGTACTTCCCCTGCGATACGTTCCACGCCATCCACGCGCTCGCTGATGGCGGCCGCCAACTTGTCGCCCTCACGCTCACGCGCCTGCACGAAACCTTCGACCACTTCGTCCAGCAGCGACAGCGCCTCGGCCTGCAGCGCCGCGGCATCGGTGCTCTCCGCCTGCAGCACGCCGGGGTACTGCAGCAGCTCGGTGAAACCGATGCGCATGTCCGGGAAACGCGAATGCAGCCGTCGCGCCAGATCGCCCAACTGCTCGATCAGCACATCGTTGACCGATAGCGAGGTTGCCGCATCCGGCGCGCGCAGGCGCATCACCAGATCCAGCTTGCCGCGGCTCAGGCGAGCAGCAATACGCTCGCGCAGTTGCGGTTCCAATGCCCGCAGGTCCTCGGGCAGGCGCACGCCCACTTCCAGGAAGCGGTGGTTGACCGAGCGCAGCTCGCAGCCGAGCGTGCCCCAGGGGGTGATGCGTTCGCCGCCGGCATAGGCGGTCATGCTTCGAATCATTGGAATTCCGGTGCGTTGCAAAGGGTGAATGGTACCCTAGGCACCCCTGGACGCCGGCCCTGCGGCCGCCCGGGCGCCCCATCAGATCCCCTGTTTACGGACTCCCCATGACCTTTTCCCGTCCCAGCGGCCGCCAGGCCGACCAGATGCGCACCGTCACCATCGAGCGCTCCTTCACCCGCCATGCCGAAGGCTCGGTGCTGGTGAGCTTCGGCGACACCCGCGTGCTGTGCACCGCCAGCGTCGAGAACCGGGTCCCCGGCTTCCTGCGCGGCAAGGGCGAAGGCTGGGTCACCGCCGAATACGGCATGCTGCCGCGCTCCACCCACACCCGCTCCGACCGTGAAGCCGCGCGCGGCAAGCAGGGCGGCCGCACCCTGGAAATCCAGCGCCTGATCGGCCGTACCCTGCGCGCCTGCATCGACCGCAACGCATTGGGCGAGCGCACCATCACCCTGGACTGCGACGTACTGCAGGCCGACGGTGGCACCCGCACCGCTGCCATCACCGGCGCCTACGTCGCCCTGGTGGATGCGGTGAACCTGCTGATGAAGCGCGGCGAGATCAAGCGCAATCCCCTGTTCGGCGCTGTTGCCGCCGTTTCGGTCGGTGTCTACAAGGGCCAGCCGGTGCTGGACCTGGATTACCCAGAGGACAGCGACTGCGACACCGACATGAACATCGTCATGAATGATGGCGGCGGTTTCATCGAGCTGCAGGGCACGGCCGAAGGCCATGCCTTCCGCCGCGAGGAACTGGACGCGCTGCTGGTGCTGGCCGAAAAGGGCATCCGCGAGCTGTTCGACGCCCAGCAGGCGGCATTGGCGCAGGCATGAGCCGCCGCCTTGCCCTGGTCACCCTCGTCGTCGCCGACTACGACGAGGCCATCGCCTGGTACACCGGCAAGCTCGGTTTCCAATTGTTGGAGGACATCGATCAAGGCCGCAAGCGCTGGGTGGTGGTCGGCCCGACCGATGGCAGCGCAGCGGCGCTGCTGTTGGCTCGCGCCAGTGATGAAGAACAGCGCAGCCGCATCGGCAACCAGACCGGCGGCCGCGTTGGCTTCTTCCTCAACACCGATGATTTCTGGCGCGATCACGCCGCGATGACCGCGCAGGGCGTCGAATTCCTCGAAGCGCCACGCGAAGAACCCTATGCCACGGTCGCGGTGTTCCGCGACCTGTACGGCAACACCTGGGACTTGTTGGAGCCCAAGCAATGAAACTGGTATTGGCCAGCGGCAACGCTGGCAAATTGAAGGAACTGCAGGCCATGTTGGCCGACCTGCCGCTGCAGATCGTGCCGCAGCGCGAACTGGGCGTGGACGATGTGCCGGAAACCGGCCTGACCTTCGTCGAGAACGCGCTGATCAAGGCTCGCCATGCCTGCGCGGTGACCGGCCTGCCAGCGCTGGCCGACGACTCCGGCCTCATCGTCGATGCACTGGACGGCGCGCCCGGCCTTTACAGCGCGCGCTACGCCGGCAGCCCTACCGACGATGCCGCCAACAACGCCAAGCTGCTCGATGCGCTGCGTGATGTCCCCGCCGAACGCCGCACGGCGCGTTTCTACGCAGTGATCGTGCTGCTGCGCCACGCCAATGATCCGCAACCGCTGATCTGTGAAGGCAGCTGGGAAGGCCGCATCATCGACGAGCTGCGCGGCAGCAATGGTTTTGGCTACAACCCGGTATTCCTCGATGAAGCACTCGGCCTGACCGCCGCGCAGATGGAACCGGCGCAGAAGAACGGCCGCAGCCATCGTGCCAAGGCGTTGCTGCTGCTGGTACAGCAGCTGTCTGCGCAGCTTGCACGTTGAGGCACGATGAGCGCGCACTTCCATACCCATGACGACGCCTGTGGCTGCGATGTGGCAACCAGCGTCCAACTGGTTCCGCCACCGCTGGCGCTGTACGTGCACCTGCCATGGTGCGTGCGCAAATGCCCGTACTGCGACTTCAACTCGCATGCCGGCAAGGGCGACCTGCCCTTCGATGCCTACATCGATGCACTGATCCGCGACCTGGACCAGGACCTGCCACTGGTCTGGGGCCGGGTGGTCAGCAGCGTGTTCTTCGGCGGCGGCACCCCCAGCCTGTTCCCTCCCGAGGCGATCGACCGCTTCCTGCAGGCAGCCAGCGCACGGCTGCGTTTCGCGCCCAACCTTGAGGTGACGCTGGAAACCAACCCGGGCACCGCCGAACACGGCCGCTTCGACCGCTACCGCGCCGCTGGCGTGAACCGCATCAGCTTCGGCATACAGACGTTCAACGATGAGGCACTCAAGCGCCTGGGCCGCATCCACGACAGCAACGAAGCCGAGCGCGCGGTCAAGCTGGCCCAGGACGCCGGCTACAGGAACTTCAACATCGACCTGATGTACGCGCTGCCGCAGCAGACGCTGGCCCAGGCCGAGCACGATCTTGAGCGCGCATTCGCCCTTGATCCGACGCATATCTCGCACTACCAGCTGACGCTGGAGCCAAACACGGTGTTCTTCGCCCGGCCGCCGCAAGGCATCCCTGACGAAGACAGCGCCTGGGACATCCAGGAGCACTGCCAGGCCCTGCTGGCCGAACGCGGCTATGGCCAGTACGAGGTCAGTGCCTATGCCCGCGATGGCTGGCAGTGCCAGCACAACCTCAATTACTGGCGCTTTGGCGACTACCTGGGTATCGGTGCAGGCGCCCACGGCAAGATCAGCTCCGGCGCCGAGCAGCACGTGCTGCGCCGCTGGAAGCACAAGCACCCGCAGACCTTCATGGACACTGCTGGCAGCCTGGCCAGCATCGGCGGCGATGACGTGATCAGCCCCGAACGGCTGCCCTTCGAGTACATGCTCAACCTGCTGCGCCTGCATGAAGGTTTCAGCCTGCGTGACTTTGAATCACGCACCGGCCTGTCGCGCACGGTGCTGCATCCTGCGCTGCAGCAGGCGGCTGCCCACGGCTGGCTGGTTGGCGAAGGCGACCACTGGATTCCGACAGAACTCGGCCGGCGCTTCACCAACGACGTTGTAGGACTTTTCCTGACGTAAGAGGCAGAAAGTGGCGTATATGTCGGCAAGATGATAGAAATCTCGCCGCTAGGGACAGGGATAGATCATCAGATGTCAGTGACCGCATCACGCACCTCCAGCCAGGCACTGGCCCGGATTGCCGCCGCGCCGGTACCCGCGCGCGTGCGCGAGCTGCTGGCAGGCATTTACCACACCGCCGTCGAGGTGCTGCACACGCCCTTGCAACTGACGTTGGTGGACATGGAACGGGCGCTGTTCCAGCGCGCCGAGAAAGCACGCAACAGCCAGGTGCAGGCCGATATCTACGCGCAGATGCGGATCCTGCGCGAACACGCCGACAGCTTTCCCGGTAGCTTTCTTGATGCCGTCGCCGGGCAATTGGCGGACCTGAAGAACCTGCCGCAACCGGTCACCGACAGCGTCACCAAAAGCACCTTCAAGACCATGACCCTGGTCGAAGACACCGATATCGACCGCGACATCGTGCTGCACGACATGGCGCGCCGCGAGAGCAGCCGTGGGGTTGGCGCCTTGCAGCTGCTGGGGCAGCGCTTCGCCGTGCTGGCCGCGCAGCCTGCATTCGATGTCGAGCGCATGCCGATGGGCCCCTACGCGCTGTGCCGCGCGCTGCGCGACAGCGGTGAACAACTGCAACTCAGCCTGGAAACCCAGCTGCTGCTGTACCAGGTGTTCGAGCGCCAGGCGATGGAACGGCACACCGAGTTGGCCGACCGCCTCAACATCCTGCTGGCCCGTGAGGGCGTACTGCCAGGGCTGATCTATCGCCCCTATCTGGTACGGCCATCCGCACCGCGCGGCCAAGGTCCAGAACAGACCGCCGCTGGCAACCGCAACGCAGGCCCTGCCCCATTGACCAGTTGGCAGGGCCAAGGCCCGGCCACCTCATGGGCACGCCTGTCCGATGTCATGCCAATGGCTAACACCGGCGGAGGTGGCGGCGGCAACCCGGCGCAGGGAACTCCTGGCGGCGCAGGCAATGTCGCTGCCGGCGGGACTGGTGAAGGCAATGCCGCTGCCGGCGGCAATAGCGAGGCGATGGCGGCCGCAGCAGGACTGCACTCACTGCTGGATGCAGCCCGCCAGGCCCTGTCCCGTGCCAATGCTGGCAATGCTGGCGCGGCTGCAGGCAGCGGCAGTGCAGGCAGCAACGACGCCAGCAGCGCAGGCGCCCAGGCGCGGCTGTCCGATGCCGCGGCAGGGCTCACCCTGCCGAGCACCGCAGCCTCCCCCGCAGCACCGCAGGCGCCCCCGCAACAGGTGCCCAGCGGCGCGGTGATGGGTGTGCTCGGCAAACTGCAGGCGCAGGCAGCCACGCCCAGCGGGCGCCGCAACTTCAGCGACGTCCACGATGCCCTGCTTGCCCAGCTCAAGGCCGAGCACGGCAGCAATGCCGTGCTGTCCACCCAGGACGCCGACACCCTCGACCTGCTGGGCATGCTGTACAACCAGATCCAGCGCGAAGTCCGCAGCGAAGGCCCCGCTGCGGAACTGCTGAACCAGTTGCAGCTGCCACTGGCGCGCGCGGCGATCCTCGACCAAGAGTTCTTCCAGCGCGACCAGCACCCGGCCCGTGAGCTGCTCAATGCCGTGGCCGAATCCGGCGCGGTCTGGCTCAGCGACGACGACAGCGACCCGATGCTGCTGCACAAGCTCGGCGAGGCGGTGGAACAGGTCGTCACCGATTACCAGGGCGATGAGTCGGTGTTCGTCGAGGCCAACGAACGCATCCAGACCCACCTGCGCGGCGCCGCACGACGCGCCGAGGTTACCGAGCGCCGCCAGATCGAAGCCGCCCGCGGCAAGGAAAAGCTGGAAGCCGCCAAGCAGCTGGCCAACCGCACCATCGACGAACTGTGCCGCACCGAGGCCCCGCCGAAGTTCGTGCAGACCCTGCTGCGCAAGGCCTGGGCGGATGTACTGACCCTGACCTTGCTGCGCCAGGGCGAACAGTCCGAGGAATGGCACCAGCGCGAACACGCAACCAGGCGCATCAGCGAGATCACCCGGCTCCCCTCCGGCGGCGCACCCGACATCGGCTTTGGCGAGCAGATCGAAGAAGCACTGCTGCAGGTCGGCTACCACCGCGATGAAGCTGGTGCCATCGCCCGCCGCCTGTCATCTCCTGGTGGCGATGACGACGTCACCTCGAAGACCGAGTTGACCGCCAAACTCAAGGCACGCTCACGACTGGGCGAAGCCGGCGAGCGCGACGAGGAAGAAGAACACCGCAAGCGCACACAACCCGAACGCACAGCGGACGAAGAGGGCCATTACCGCCAGCTGCGGACGCTGCCGTTCGGCACCTGGTTCGAGTTCACCGTCAACCAGCAGGGCGACAGCCGCCGCCAGCGGTTGTCCTGGTACAGCCTGATCACCGACAACGCACTGTTCGTCAACCAACGCGGGCAGAAGGTCGCCGAGCACTCGCTGGATGGCCTGTCGCGGCTGATGGCCAGCGGCCAGCTGCGGATCGTCACCGAGGACCGTGGCCGCCTGATCGACCGCGCCTGGCAGGCCACCCTGCGCACCCTGCGCGCCATTGCCGGCAACGGCCCGAACGCGGCGGAACACGCATGATCACTGAAACCCGACGCGCGCCGCGCCTGCCCGTGCCAGCGCTGGTACCGGTACGCGACCAGATGACCGGGGCGATGATCGGCCGGCTCAGCAACATCTCCGAGACCGGCATGTTGCTGATCGCCTCGGTTCCTTTGCAGGAAGACGCGTTGTACCAGCTGCAGTTCGCCATCCCGGACGGCCGCGGCGGACAGGCCACCATCGACGTTGGCGTACACCTGCTGTGGCACGAGCCAGCGCAGGCCCCCGAACAGTCCTGGGTCGGCTTTCGCTTCCTGACCTTGCCCAAGGAGCAGCGCGAAACCCTCGCGCAGTGGATAGAAGACAGCCTTCCACCGGCCTGAGTGCCGAAACCGGCACAGCGGCGAGGCGCGGTTTGCGGCAGAATCATGGCCTGCATTCCGTACCGACAAGCGAGCCACCGCAATGAACCAGCACGATCCAGGCGCTTTGTATTCCCAGCATCTTGGCGAGATGATCCGCCGTGCCGACAAGGCCCTGGAACGCGGCGGCTTCGACCACCTGGTCGTCCCCAGCGGTACCCAGCACTACCAGGTGTTCGACGACCGCGACTACCCGTATGCGGTCAACCCGCAGTTCAAGACCTGGCTGCCGCTGACCAAGCTGCCCTACAGCTGGCTGATCCACACCCCGGGCAAGCGCCCGACGCTGGTGTTCTACCAGCCCTTCGACTACTGGCACGTGGTGCCGGGCGCGCCGAGTGGCTGGTGGGTGGAACATTTCGACATCCACATCATCCGCAAGCCGGAGGAAGCACTGGCGTTGCTGCCCGCCGACCCGAGCCGCTGCGCCATCCTCGGCGAGGCACAGAGCGCACTGGGCGGCTTTGCACCGAACAACCCGGCGGCGGTGATCAATTACCTGGAATGGCATCGCGGCTACAAGACGCCGTACGAAATCGCGCTGATGCGCCAAGCCCAGGTGCTGGGCGTGCGCGGCCATCGCGCTGCCGAAGCCGCATTCCGTTCCGGTGCCAGCGAGTTCGACATCCACATGGCCTATTGCAGCGCGGTCGGCCAGGACGCCAATGAGCTGCCCTACGGCAACATCATCGGCTTGAACGAGCACGCCGCCGTGCTGCATTACACCGATCTGGGCAAGCAGGCACCACAGCCACTGCGCAGCTTCCTGATCGACGCCGGCGCCTCGGCCCATGGCTACGCCAGCGACATCACCCGTACCTATGCAGCGGCCGGCCACAGCGAGTTCCAGTCCTTCATCGACGCGGTGGATGCCGCGCAGCTGAAGATGTGCGCGGCAGTGCGCGCCGGCTTCGACTACAAGCAGCTGCATATCGATGCACACTTGTCGCTGATGGGCATCCTCAAGGATTTCGGTGTGATCACGGTGTCGCCGGAAACTGCCTTGGCGACCGGCGTAAGCGCGGCGTTCTTCCCGCACGGCATCGGCCACCTGATCGGCGCACAAGTGCACGACGTGGCCGGCTTTGCAGCCAGTGAAGACGGCGGCCGCGTCGAGCGTCCGGCCGGCCATCCCTACCTGCGCATGACCCGCGTGCTGGAGCCAGGCATGGTGGTGACCATCGAGCCAGGCCTGTACTTCATCGACATGTTGCTGGATGAGGTGAAGCAGGCCGGCAACGCAGCCAGCATCAACTGGGACCGCGTGGATTTCTTCCGTCCTTACGGCGGCGTTCGCATCGAGGACGAGGTGCTGTGCACAGACGGCGACGCAGACAACCTGACCCGTCCGGAATTTGCCGCACAGGCGTAATGCAAGGGCGACATCAGTCGCCTTGTGATTGAACCCGGGCGCGCAATGCGCCCGGGAAGAGTGATACGACGGTTGTATTGGCGCCCGTTTTCGCCATCGCGCAACCCCTCGTCCATCTCCCCGAAGGAAGCAGAGCCATTCAAGCTGTGGCCATGGCTGTGGCTTTTGCTATTTCCCCTCCCTTACGCAAAGCGTAGGGGAGGGCCAGGGAGGGGTGCCTTTGCTTTGCTTTGCTTTGCTTTGCAGTTGCAGTTGCAGTTGCAGTTGCAGTTGCAGTTGCAGTTGCAGTTGCAGTTGCAGTTGCAGTTGCAGTTGCAGTTGCAGTTGCTCCAAAGCTCTTGATCTACCGGGCCCCTTCCGCAGCGACGCAGCTGGCAGACAAGACCCCGTACGGGGCGACGTGCAGGACGCACGTCGTTTTTCGACG
>Ga0308157_10002497_pt1 | contig 30004 bp, 30 predicted proteins | sample PhyBR1_FD_201035 | JGI IMG/M metagenome (GOLD analysis project Ga0308157, IMG submission 201035) | Phyllosphere microbial communities from UC Gill Tract Community Farm, Albany, California, United States - DLSLB.R1 | ecosystem: Host-associated > Plants > Phyllosphere > Unclassified | place: USA...
AAAAAGAGCAACTAACATCGAGTTAGGAAGCCGTTCTGCACAACCTAAAAACGATCAATTAGCTAAAAACAATGCTGTTTTAGCTGCTTTGGCAAAATAGTTTTTAGAAACAAAAAATTTTAAAGCATCCTTCTGATCAAAGGATGCTTTTTTTATGCCCTATTTTTAGATATTCAACACATTATTTAATAAAAAACATGAAAACTAAAAAACGCTTATCAATTTTCATCATTGTCTTGCTAAACGCATTCACAGCAAAAGCTCAATTCTCTAAAGATAACCATCAAACAAACCTAAATGCTTTTTCAACTATTAATGGGCAATGGATTTCAGTGACTCCAACAAATAATACACTGGGTTCTTCATATTATCAAGGATTGAATTTTGGCTTCGACGCAAATAATTACATCAGTATTACTAATCCAGTTTCCACAAACGAACTCTATTTTGGCAGATGGGATTATGCATGGAAAGGCTGGAACAGGATTTGGCATTCAGGAAACCTCAATAATATAGATACTGACTTTAGCGCCAAAGCATTGAACTGTTCCAAATTACTTTTAAATATTCCAGGTAGTACAGATCAGATTAATGGATTAGACATTGATGTGTATTCTTTTGGCACCAGCGAAAACGCCCTAAGAAGTTCGTTTTTTAAAGTTAGGGACATTGGGGCAGGCAACTATATTCCCTTTATTATACGCGGAGACGGAAATGTAGGCATCAGCGTTGCCAATCCAACTGTAAGATTGGATGTAGGAGGAACTATTCGGGCGCAAGAAGTAAAGGTATGTATAAATCAAGGCTGCGATTTTGTTTTCAGCAAAGATTACAAACTAATGCCGCTTGATGATCTTGAAAAATTTGTTAGCACTAAACAGCACCTTCCTGAAATTGCGCCTGAAAAAGATATGATTGCTAATGGATTAGAAATGAAAGAATTTCAGCTGAAACTATTACAGAAAACAGAAGAAATGACTCTTTACATTATTAATCTTAATAAAAAAATTAAGGAGCAGGATCAAAAGATAAGATCTCTTGAAGGAAGATTAAAACGCAAAGGATAATTTAACATCATCAATCTTATTAGCATCTTTCAGGCTGGAGGATGCTTTTTTTATGCGCTGATATTTTTCGAGATTATACCCCACGGGCATTTCTAATTCAAACACCCAAAGCAACCCAGGCTTATAATACCATCCCTTTCAAAAGTCTTCGACAGGCTCAGACTGCCTCCCCTAATTTAATGCTCCCCCTTACATCCGCATTCATAATTAAAAAATCTTAACTTTATAAGGTCACCATTTTTACGGAACATGAACACCAACGAAATATTAAAGCAGCTCGAATCTCTTGCTGATGAGAAAGTACGCAAACAACACATCAAGAACGGGGCGCGTGAGAATCTTTACGGCGTAAAAATGGGTGATATCAGAACCCTAGCCAAAAAGATTAAAACCAATCACGCCCTGGCACTCGAACTTTGGGAAACCGGAAACATCGATGCACGCATGCTGGCCATTTTAATCCTTAAACCAAAGGAGCTTTCAGCTGCCGAAATAGAGAAAATGGTGGCATCAGAACAGTTTGCCTGGGCTGCCGACTGGTTTTATAATTACGTGGTTAAAGAATATCCTGAAAAAGAACAATTTCGCGAAAAATGGATGAATTCAGGTGACAAGATGCTGGCCCGTGCAGGCTGGAGCTTAACCAGTGGTCGCATTGCCAGGGAACCCGAAGGTTTAGATATCCCTGCAATCCTTGACCGCATTGAAAGCGAAATGCCACAGGCTGAACCGGAAACACAGTGGACCATGAATACCGCTTTGGCTCAAACCGGTATTAACCACCCTGCTTACCGGGAAAGGGCATTGGCAATAGGCGAAAAGCTGGGTATTTATCGTGATTATCCGGTATCTAAAGGCTGCACTTCCCCTTTTGCCCCAATCTGGATCAACGCCATGGTAAGCAGGCAGCAATAACCTCATGATTATTCTGCCAGAGTAAAAACAAAGCAAATTAATTATAGAAAACATGAGGGTAATGATTACCGGGGCTACCGGGATGGTGGGTGAAGGCGTCTTATTCGAATGCCTTGAAAACCCGGCTGTAAAAGAAGTATTGATTGTTAACCGAAGGCACTATGATCTTCAGCATCCTAAGTTAAAAGAACTGATTGTGGGCAACTTCACCGAACTTGAAGTTTTTGAAAATCAGTTATCAGGTTACGATGCCTGTTTTTACTGCGCCGGAATCAGTTCAGTAGGTATGGATGAAGAAAAATACAACTTCATTACTTACCAAACTACCCTTGCATTTGCCAGTCAATTGATAAAATGGAACCCTGATATGGTTTTCAATTTTGTTTCAGGCGGACATACAGATAGTAGTGAAAAAGGGAAAATATGTGGGCGCGGATAAAAGGGAAAACCGAAAATGCACTGATGAAATTACCTTTTAAGGCAGAATATAATTTCCGCCCGGGTTTTATGAAGCCTTTTAAACACCAAAAAAATGTTAAAGCATGGTTTAAGCCATTGATATTTCTGTTTCCAATTTTACTGCCTAAAAAATCACTGTCACTCAAACAAGTTGGCCAGGCAATGATCAATGCAGTACTTAAAGGCTACCCAAAGCAGATTTTAGAAATTGCCGACATTCAAGAGCTGTCTGGCCAATAAGTAAGACAAAAGTTGTGTTGATTTTCAGTTAAACCAATGCTTTACAAATATTTTTGATTAAGCCCGGTCCTTCGTAAATAAAGCCAGTGTACAATTGAACCAGACTTGCGCCTGCATCCAGTTTCTCCTGCGCATCATTAGCTGAATGAATACCGCCTACCCCAATAATCGGGAAGGCTTTATTCGATTTTTCTGAAAGATAACGGATTACCTCCGTTGAGCGCACTTTTACAGGCTTACCACTTAAACCACCTGTTTCTCCCGCCAAAACCTGCTCTGTAGCAAGGTTTTCGCGACTAATAGTAGTATTGGTGGCAATAATACCGGCAATTTGGGTTTCAGCCACAATCTCAATAATATCATCCAGTTGCGCATCGGTTAAATCAGGTGCAATTTTCAACAATATCGGACGTGAAATATTGTTTTTATGATTTCGCTGCTGTAAGGTATTGAGGATATTTTTTAAAGGTTCTTTTTCCTGTAATTCGCGCAGGCCCGGTGTATTTGGTGAACTTACATTCACTACAAAATAATCTACCACATCAAAAAGCCTGTCGAAACATTTGATGTAATCGCTTACTGCATCTTCATTAGGCGTAGCCTTATTTTTACCAATGTTACCGCCTACTACAATATCAGGGTGTTTATCTTTTAGCAAACGTAAACGCTCGGCCATTACATCTACCCCTTTATTATTGAAACCCATACGATTAATCAAAGCTTCATCGTTTGGCAAACGGAACATACGTGGCTTATCATTTCCGGGTTGTGGCATCGGCGTTACTGTCCCTACCTCAATAAAACCAAAGCCCAGATTGCTCAGTGCTTCTACATACTCGCCATTTTTATCAAAACCTGCAGCTAAACCAACAGGATTTCTGAATTTTATACCAAAAACTTCTTTTTCGAGGCCTTTAATATGAACATCGAAGCTGCTACGGATAATGGTTTTACCCAATGGAAATTTATCGTTAAACCATTTTAACCGCTTTACTACAAAATAATGTACATTTTCGGGGTCAAACTTGAAAAATATTGGTTTAATAAGGCGATACATGCCACGAAGATAAATAAAATATAGAAAATGTAAAAGATTCATTAGTTCACTTGCAGCCATAATGAATCTAATGCCAGCCTTTAGTGCAGCAGGTGATAGTTGATGGTAGAATTAACAAACCATCAACTATGACACAAAACTATCAGCAACTGACTAATAAACGCATGCCCTTAGTACGCCGCAGTAAACTGCTCCTGGTGGTGCGCATTATTTTCGAGCTCATCTGCAATTACAAGCGCCAGATCTTCTACCGAAAGAATAGAGCGGCCAGCTTCGTTAAACACCGGACTGGTTTTGCCTAAACGATATTTACCGGTACGACCAGTGGTGATGCCGTGGTGCATCTCTATAGCTGGGCTAAAAAACAACCAATCCAGTTCAGTTTCTTTTTTCAGTGTATTGAAATAATCGCGAACTGCAGTAGCACCCGGCTTATATTCGGCAGGGAAGTTTGGTCCGTCTACAATTTGATGCCCATCAATTTGCAAAGTACCTGCCCCACCAATAAAGATATAACGTTTAACACCCGATGCTTTAACTGCAGCCTGAATGGCCTCTGCACCTTTAATAGTATCGTTATACAGATTTGGGTTTGTCCAACCGGCGTTAAATGCACTCACTACCGCATCTGCTCCGTTTAAAGCAGCCGCTAACTTTTCTGTATCCAATACATCTACAGCTATTTTAGTTACTTTTTCATCCTGGTTTTCAATTTTGTCTGTATCCCGCGCAATGGCGATTACTTCGTTTCCACGGTTTACCAGTTCGTTTAAAATGGCTTTGCCTACAAATCCTGAGGCGCCTATTAATGCTATTTTCATGTTATTAATTGATTACACAGATTTTTGACAATAGTCTTATCTGTTTATTATTTATTAAATTTCTATTTATGGCAACATAATTATTCACAATTGGCTATTACTGATTTCAAGTAAATTGTAATATATTTTATTACAGTTTAGTTCAAATTTTTTTAATCAAATCCTGAGCTGAAATCTTTAAGAGACTTTTGTGATAAATCCTTAATTAATGCATTTTCGGCATCACTATATAATTGGTTCAATTGTTTTGTAATTTGTTTTCCCACCGGGCAATCTGGATTGGGTTCGTTTTTACTCTCTCCAAGCAAACCTTTTTGTTTTACAGCCTTGTATACCTCCCCTAAATTAATATCAGCAGGCTTTTTGGCCAAAGTAGATCCGCCACCTTTTCCTTCTTTGCTTTGCACAAAGCCATGTTTATGCAGGTTGGCCAGCTCTTTGCGTACCAAAACCGGATTACAATTAATACTGCCTGCAATGTATTCAGAATTCAATAGCTGCCCATTCACTTTATCGAGGAGTGTTAAAATGTGTAACGATATGGAAAAATGACCACTATTCATACTGTAACTTTTATTATTACAGAACAAAGGTATTAAAAAATTTAGTAAAACAAAAAATGTTAAATCTTTATTCCTAATTCATCTAAAGCATATCTTTGCAGCCGAAACTCGCTTTATATTAAAATCTTGAAAAAGTTCTTAAAAATCTCCGCCATTACGCTTGCTGCATTGTTGGCGCTTTTATTTATTATCCCTTACTTAATTCCACAAACCATTAACAAAGAGATTACCCAAATCATTAATAAAAACATAAAAGGCGAAGTAAAGTTTCAAAGTACCAATATTTCTTTTTTCAACCACTTCCCTTCGCTGACCTTAAATTTAAACGAATTTTTGCTTAAAGGGTCTGCCCCTTTCCAGCAGGATACGCTCATTTACACTAAAAAACTGGCATTGGGCATCAACCTGCTTTCCCTATTCTCCAAACAGGTTAAAATTGATGAGTTTTATCTTGATGATGCGCGCATAAACATCCTTACTGATGAAAAAGGTCATGCCAACTACAACGTTTACGAAAGCAAAAAAGAAACTACTATACCGAAAGAAGAAAGTACAACAGCCATAAAAATTGAGGGTATTTTCATTAATAATAGCAGTCTTACCTATAGCGACAAATCTATTCCGATGATTATCCGCACCCAGGGACTAAACTATAGCGGAAAAGGCGATTTAAGCCATGCCATTTTCGATCTGAAAAGCAATCTTTCAATCAACCAAATGGATGTTTACTATGCCAGTACCCCTTATCTGCTTAAGAAAAAAATAAACGCCAAACTGATTACCAAGGTAAACACCAACTCGCTGAATTTGATTTTTGACGAGAACAACCTGATGATCAATTCACTACCCATCCGCTTTGTGGGTCATTTTTCTTTTCTTAAAGATGGTTACGATATTGACTTTAGAACTAACGCAAAGGAGACCGATCTGCAAAATATTTTTACAGCCTTACCTGCTGAAATTGCAGACAGGCTTGAAAAGACCAAAATTAAGGGTTATGCTGAAATCAACGCCTCGCTGATTGGAAAATACCTGGCGGCAACACATACAATGCCAACGCTTGCTTTTAACATGAAAGTGCGCGAGGGCAACATATCAAACCCCAATGCTCCCGAGCCGGTAAGCAACCTTTTCTTAAACCTCAAAACCAGATTACCCAGCCTTAACCCCGATAGCCTGCTGATCGATATGGACAGCCTTTACTTTAACGTAGGTAAAGACTATGTAGCTTCGGTTACCAAAATAAAAGGTTTATCAGCTCCAGAAATTTATACTGATACCCGTTCTGATATCGATTTAGCCAAATGGGCAAAAGCGCTAAATATGGACCACCTGCAATTGAAAGGCCGTTTGAATATCAACCTAAAAGCTGATGGAAAATACACCAAAAAAGTACAGCGTTCAGGCATCAGACAGGTAGATACAGTTATTGCTACCGTACCCTGGTTTTCGTTAAAAGCGAGCCTGAAGGGTGGTTATTTCAAATACCCGGCCTTACCTGCTGCCATTGATAAAATCAACTTCAACATTAACGGCTCCAATACCGATGGCGATTACAAAACCACGAAACTCGCGATCGAAAACATCGATATTCAGGCATTAAATAACTATATCAGGGGATTTGCCAAATTGCAAACGGCAGAAAATATGCCGGTTGACATCCAGCTAAAATCGTTGATTAACTTTGCCGATATCAAAAACATTTATCCGGTTAAGGGTTACGAATTGAGCGGGATCATGCATATCGACTTGCAAAGTAAAGGTCCATACAATAAAATCAAGAAACTTTTCCCCGTTACCACGGCCAGCATTAAGCTGAATAACGGCCGGATTAAAACCCCAAATTTCGATCAGCCTTTAGAACAGATTGAAATCGATGCTGACCTGACCAATAACGATGGAACCTTAAAAAACACGAGGCTAAACATCAAACCCATTGCCTTTCAAATGGCAGGCCAACCCTTTATGCTGAAAGCTGATGTGCATAATTTTGAAAATATTGCCTACAACGTTTCCTCTAAGGGAACAGTTGATATTGGAAAAATGTACAAGCTTTTTGCCGTTAAAGGGTATCAGGTTAATGGAATTATCTTCGCGAATGTTTCCTTTAAAGGTTTACAACACGATGCCATGGCAGGGAGATACGGTAAACTCCAAAACAATGGCACCATGAGTATTAAAGACCTGAATATCCAGTCTGATTTATTCCCTAAAAGCTTTTTAATCAAAAACGGTGTATTCTCTTTCCATCAGGACAAGATGAATTTTGACGAATTTAATGCCACGTATGGCCAGTCTGATTTTAAACTGAACGGCAGCCTGAACAACGTAATCAATTATGTTTTAAACGATAAAGCCAAACTTGAGGGTAATTTTAAACTGAGCAGCAGGCAAATTTTGGCTGATGAATTTATGGTTTATGCTGATGGTCCAGCCACCAATCCGACCGCTTCAAATGGGGTAATCTTAATTCCCGACAACCTGAACGTTACTTTTTCGGCCAATGCCAACGAGGTAAAATACAATGGTCTCCATATTAAAAATGCGAAAGGCACCATGCGCATCAACAATGGCGCACTAACCTTACAGCAAACGGGGTTCAACATTGCTGGGGCTCAGGTAGGTATGGATGCCTCCTACAAAAGTACAAGCCCGAAGAGTGGTTTATTTGATTTTCATTTAGCCGCCAAAGAGTTTGATATCGCCCGGGCTTATAAAGAAATTAAGCTGTTCAGGGAAATGGCCAGCTCGGCCTCAAAAGTTAAAGGTATTGTAGGCTTAGATTACCAATTATCTGGTAAGCTTAACGACCAGATGTTTCCGGTCTTTCCATCGCTGAAAGGTGGCGGTGTACTGAGCCTTAAAAAAGTAAGTTTAATGGGCTTCAAAATGATGAATGCTGTGAGTAAAGCCACCAAAAGAGACAGCTTAACCAATCCGGATTTATCAGATGTACAGGTAAAATCGACCATTAAAAACAAGATCATTACCATCGAACAAACCAAAATGAAGGTAGCCGGTTTCAGGCCGCGCTTTGAAGGCCAGGTGAGTTTCGACGGACGTTTAAATTTAAGCGGACGTTTAGGCCTTCCTCCTTTTGGAATATTTGGCATCCCGCTGAGCATTACCGGTACGCAGGAAAAACCTGTGGTTAAACTAAAAAGAAATAAGGAAGGAAAACTGGAAGAAACCCCTGAAGGGAAATAAGGAAAGCTAATTCCTGGCTGCCAGCCTGCACAGGCAGCCAGGAATTAGCCATTATTTATTATAACAAATTGTTAATCTGTGCATATTGCAACAGCATAATGGTTTTGCCATCCTTTATTTCGCCAGTGGCAATCATATGCAACGCTTCATTAAAATCAGTTTCTAAAACTTCAATGTTTTCCTGCTCATCATGATGCCCACCCCCGGTACTAACCTTCATGTCTTTGGTATATTCGGCAACAAAAAAATAGAGTATTTCGGTTACCGAACCCGGCGACATATAAGCTTCAAATACTTTTTTAACTTCTTTGATCTGGTAACCCGTTTCTTCTTCCGTTTCACGCTTTATTGCTGTTTCAGGATTATCCCTATCCAGCAAACCTGCACAGGTTTCGATTAACATGCCATCGTCGTTTCCGTTAATATAAGTCGGCAAACGAAATTGTCTGGTTAAAATAACAGTCTGTTGCGCCTTGTTGTAAAGCAAAATCGTTGCTCCATTCCCCCTGTCGTAGGCTTCGCGGTTCTGAGTTTCAATGCTGCCATCTTTTTTACGGTATTCGAAAGTAATTTTGTTTAGCGTATACCAATTATCTGATAGGATTTCTTTGCTGATTATTTTAATGTTTTCGTTGTTCATAGGCTAATTATAGTGGTCAAAAATAAACAAAAACCAGACTCAAAAAAATCATCCTGAAAGCCATAGCGGGTAAGCTCGCCGAAACTCAGGAAAGAGCAGTTCATTTCTATTTGAGTGCCAGGCTTAAAAAAGCCTTTTAAAATTTGTACTTTTGCAGCCGAAATGATTTCAATAAATAATTTAACATTCCTGATAGGATCGAGAGCCTTATATGATGATGCCAACTGGCACATTAAACCAGGCGACAGAGCGGGCTTGATTGGCGCTAACGGAACAGGAAAATCGACACTTTTAAAACTGATTGTAGGCGAGTATGCCCCAAGCTCGGGTACTATTTCAATGTCGAAAGACCTGAAAATAGGTTACCTGAACCAGGATTTGCTTTCTTACGATTCGCACCATAGCATTTTGCATGTGGCCATGGAGGCTTTTGAGCGCCAGAACCAGCTGCACGATGAAATTGAAGAATTGCTTAAAAAAATCGAAACCGATTACAGTGAAGAGGTTTTATACAAACTAAGCGATAAACAACAGGAGTTTGAGGCTTTAGACGGTTATAACATCGAATACAGGGCTAACGAAATCCTGGCGGGTTTGGGTTTCAGTACTGCCGACCAGCACCGGCCGTTAAATACCTTTTCAGGAGGTTGGCGGATGCGTGTAATGCTGGCTAAAATCCTTTTACAAGACCCCGACATTTTATTGCTCGATGAGCCAACCAACCACATGGACTTACCCTCTATTAAGTGGCTGGAAAACTATTTAATGGGCTTTGAAGGTGCAATAGTAATTGTATCGCACGACAGGTATTTCTTAGATAAGATAGTTAACCGTACTGTTGAATCGCGCAAAGGGAAATTAACCGTTTACGCCGGCAACTACAGTTTTTATGTAGAAGAAAAAGCGTTGCGCGGAGAAATCCAGAAAGGTGAATTTAAAAACCAGCAGGCTAAAATTAAACAGGAAGAACGCTTAATTGAGCGTTTTAAGGCCAAAGCATCTAAAGCAAAAATGGCCCAATCGCGAATGAAAGCTTTAGACAGGATGGAACGCGTGGAAGATGTTGATGATGAAAACCCAACGGTTAACTTCAGTTTCAAATTCACCAAACCATCGGGCAGGCATGTGGTACGCATTGAACATGCTACCAAGCATTACCCCAATGTACACATCCTCGAAGATGCTGAAGCAGTAATTGAAAAAGGCGATAAAATTGCCTTGATTGGTGCAAACGGTAAAGGTAAATCAACCTTATTGCGGATGATTGCCGGAACCGAAAAATTTGAGGGTTTCTGCGAAACCGGTCATAACGTTTCTACCACTTTCTTTGCCCAGCACCAGTTAGAGTCCCTGCACTTAGAAAATTCGATTTTAGAAGAGCTACAGGCCTTTGCTCCTAAACATACCGATACCGAGCTACGTGGTATTCTAGGCTGTTTCCTTTTTACCGGAGATGATGTTTTCAAGAAAATCAAGGTACTGTCTGGAGGAGAAAAATCGCGTGTGGCCCTGGCCAAATCATTAACTACTGATTCGAACTTCCTGATTCTGGATGAGCCTACCAACCACCTCGATATCCAGTCGGTTAATATTTTGATCCAGGCATTAGATCAGTTCGAGGGTACTTTTATTGCCGTATCTCACGACAGGTATTTCCTGGATAATGTAGCCAACAAAATCTGGTTTATCGAGAACGAGAAGATTAAACAATACCCGGGTACTTACGAGGAATACGAAGAGTGGAACAGCAAACGGGTAATTCCGGTATCTAAACCGATTCCGGTTAAAATGCCCGAAAAGCCAAAGGAAACACCAAAGCAGGCTACCCCTAATACAGCCAATCAGTTGAAAAAGCTGAACGATGAATTAAAGAAAATCGAAGCACTGATTGCTGAACTGGAAACTACGGTTAAAAATATCGAAACCGAACTGGCTGATGAAAGTGTTTACGGCAACGCCGATAAACTCGCCGAAGCCAATAAACGCTATCTGGCTGCCAAGCAGGATTTAGATAACAGCCAAACCAGGTGGGAAACCCTGGCTACCGAAATTATGGAGCTGGAAGGTTAATCCCATCACAATATACCTAAAAAGCCACAGTTAAACCTGTGGCTTTTTTGTTTGCCGTGCTCAACTTGTTCCGGCACCTCTTAAAGATATTTCGGCAGCTGGTTTAACAATCCCCGTGAAAAGAATCCGGTAACGATCAGGTCAGTGTAGCCACCGCATGGAAATGCCGGAAAATCAGCTCCTGCAAAATTCCTTTTTATCTCTGCCGAATACTGCGTAGCTTTAGCCATGCAAAAACTAATCGCAGTACTACTTCTCTTTATTCCGGTGCTAAGCTTTGCCCAAAACGACAAAACATTTACCAGCGAAAACAAAATTTATCTCCCAAATATTAAAACCGTGCTGTGCTACAACAGCAATAAAGAGCAGAGCTTACCGGTTATCATACTTAATTCGTCAGAAACCATTACTTTTTCTTTCGATGATTTATTGGCCGGTACTAAAAACTACTGGTATACCATTGAGCATTGTACTGCAGAGTGGAAACCCTCATCGATCTCCACCATCGATTACCTGGGCAGCTTTAACGACGACCGCATTATCAATTACCGTTACTCCTCTAACACCACCCGAAAATATACCCACTACGAACTGAGCCTGCCCAATACGCAGATTCAACCCAAAATTGGTGGCAATTATGTATTAAAAGTTTATTTGGATGGTGATAAAAACAAGCCGGTAATTTCACAACGTTTTTATGTTTTGGATAATCAGGTGGCCATTGCAGCAGAAATAACCAACTCCTTACAGGTAGCTAACCGGAATAGCAAGCAAAAAATTAATTTCACCGTTAACCATGCCTTCCCCATCCCTAACCCCTACCAGGATTTAAAAGCGGTTGTAATGCAGAACTTTAATGCCAACACCAGTCAGGTTAATTCGCGGCCATCTTTTGTACGCCCCAACCAACTGGTGTATAACGATTTAAACACCAACGACTTTTGGGGCGATAACGAATTTAGAAAGTTCGATACCAGGAGTTTAAGGTACAAAGCCGATAATGTGAAAGATATTTACCGCGATAAAGAATCTGTAAACGTGATGCTTTTCCAGGATGCTCCCCGCAGCACTGGTGCATTCGGCAATCAGTTTGATGAAAACGGTAACTTTTTTATCCGCAATACCGATGGCCGCGATGATAAAACGGAGGCAGAATATATGGGCGTACTGTTTACCCTGAACGCAGCTGCCCCAGGTGCCAATGGTGATGCTTATGTAGTGGGCCGTTTTAACAATTACACCATGAGCAACGAAAACAAACTGTTGTATGATGCCAGCCGGAAACAGTTCTATGGCAACATCATCCTTAAACAGGGCTTATACGACTACGAATTTGCCTGGTTTGATAAAGATGCCAAAACAATGGAAACCAAACCATTTGAAGGGGCTTTTTTTCAAACAGAAAACAGTTACCAGATTTTTGTGTACTACCGCCGTCCCGGTGCACGCTGGGATACTTTAGTCGGTTTTACCAACCTCAGCAATAAAGTTACCGACCGAAGATAAATAACCGTTGTAAGCACATTAACTGTCAACTTGACTTTTAATATTACAATGCTTATCTTTATTGTTACATTAATTTTCTTTGTTTTATCTGCTGTTCTTTACTTTAGCAAGTAAGGTAAGCAAATAAACACCCAGACAATAAGTGTTTCTAACCAATAAATATGTTTAAAAAATTAATTGCCGTAGCATTATTAGCCAATCCTTGTGCGCAGATTTTTGCACAAAGCACCAACAGCCCGTACACCCAAGCGATCAATGGGACCAAGTTAAAATTTGATATGCAGGCCATCCCCGCAGGCAAATTCAAAATGGGAAGTAAAACCGGTAAACCCGATGAGCAACCTGTACACGAAGTTAAACTCGATGCTTTCTGGATCGGAAAACACGAAGTAACCTGGGATATTTTCGAACCTTTCTTATACCGCGATTACGAAAAAAAGGCCAGCGAAGGTGCTATTCCCGCTGAGGTTGATGCCGTAACCCGCCCCACCAAACCCTATCTCGATATGACCTTTGGCATGGGTAAAGAACACCAGCCAGCCGTAGCCATGACCCAATATAACGCCATTCAGTTTTGCAAATGGCTCTATGTCCGCACCGGTGTGTTTTACCGTTTACCAACCGAAGCCGAATGGGAATATGCCTGTAAAGCCGGTGCCGAAACCACTTATAGCTTTGGTAACGATGCGGCCAAACTGGGCGATTATGCCTGGTATAAAGACAACAGCGATAACAAAACGCATCAGGTAGGACTAAAAAAACCAAATGCCTGGGGCTTATTTGATATGCATGGTAATGTTAGCGAATGGACCTACGACCAATATATTGCCGATTTTTATGCTAAAAGTGCTGGTAAAACAGCCGAAGACCCGGTGGCAATACCCGAAAAACTTTACCCCAATGCGGTTCGCGGCGGCTCTTACGATGAGACACCCGAAAACTTAACTTCAACAGCAAGGCTGGCTTCAAACCCAACCTGGAAACAGCTAGATCCGCAAATCCCTAAAAGTAACTGGTGGTTCCCGGAAGCACCTTTTGTGGGCATGCGTTTGGTAAGGCCGGTAAAAACTCCTTCTAAGGCCGAAATTGATGCCTACTATAACAAATTACCCATCAAAGACTATTAAAAAATCAACCTAACCACAATAAAGAACTAAACACATGAAAAAACCAATTAACCAACAAGATCGTCGCGATTTTTTAAAGGCAACAGCCATGCTTGCCGGTGGAGCCATGTTGAGCAGCATCCCACTGGCCGGGGCCTACGCTTCAGGATCGGACACCATTAAAATAGCCTTGATTGGCTGTGGCGACCGGGGTACCGGAGCTGCATTTCAGGCTTTAAGTACTAAATTTAACATTAAACTGGTAGCCATGGCCGATGCTTTCCAGGATCGTTTGGATGGCAGCTATCAATCTTTAAGCTCCAAGTTCGGTGCAAAGGTAGATGTTCCCAAAGAACGTCAGTTTGTAGGTTTTGATGCTTATTTAAAAGCCATTCCATTAGCTGATGTGGTGTTGTTAACCACTCCTCCGGGCTTCCGCCCTATCCATTTTGAAGAAGCTGTAAAACAAAACAAGCAGATTTTTATGGAAAAACCGGTTGCTGTTGATGCGCCGGGTATCAGAAAAGTACTGGCAGCTGCCGAAGAAGCAAAAAAGAAAAAATTAAACGTGGTGGTGGGTTTACAACGTCGCTATCAAACCAATTACCGCGAATCAATCAAACGCATTAACGATGGTGCCATTGGCGATATCATGGCAGGCCAGGTATACTGGAACAGCGGTGGCGTTTGGGTTCGTCCGCGTACGGCCAGCCAAACCGAAATGGAATACCAGATGAGAAACTGGTACTACTTTAACTGGTTATGTGGCGATCATATTGTAGAGCAACACGTACACAACATCGATATTGCCAACTGGGTAAAAAATGCACATCCCGTTTCGGTACAAGGTACCGGCAGCCGTGCCTGGCGTACCGGTAAAGATTATGGCGAAATTTACGATAACCACTCTATCGAGTTAACCTATGCCGATGGCGCAATCATCCACAGCCAGTGCAGGCACTTCGAGGGTATCAGCAACCGTGTTGATGAAAGTTTCCAGGGAACCAAAGGTAAAATCTATCTATCAGGCAGCAACCAGGCCATTATGAAAGATTACAGCGGTAAAGAGTTGTACAACCACAATACCAAAGGAAATGCCAACCCATATCAAACCGAGCACGATGAGCTTTTCGATGCGGTTTCGAAGGGAGAGTATAAATTCAGCAATGTAGATTATGCAGCCACCAGTACATTTTCAGCCATTATTGGCCGTTATGCTACTTATTCAGGGCAGACCATTAAATGGGATGAGGCACTGGCATCAAATATCAGCTTAATGCCTGAGCGTTTTGCCTGGGATGCCAACCCTAAATTAATGCCTGATGAAAAAGGTTTATATGCTATTGCTATGCCCGGACAGGCCAAAGTGATTTAAACCATAGCGTAATGCTCTATAAATTGCTTTTCCTGCTTGTGCCCCTATGTTTAGGTTTTGCGCTCCGGCAGGAGCTCAAACCTTACAAAATCAGTGGGTATGCACAGGGAACAGATTATGCCATTACCTATTACGCCAGCGATAGTCTGGCTACCAAACAGGGCATAGACAGCTTGTTGAATGAGATTGATTTATCCATGTCGCTTTACATAAAGGGATCACTGATCAATCAGTTTAACGCTTCAAAAAGCGGGGTTAAATTAGATCCTTTCATGAGCGCTGTGCTGAAAAGAAGCTTTGAAATTAACCAGGATACCAAAGGTGTTTTCGATATTACGGTAGCACCTTTGGTACAAGCCTGGGGTTTTGGGCCTAAAGAAAACCGGACAGAACCCAATCCGGCAACCCTCAAATCCATACTGGCCAATGTAGGCATGCAGTACCTGAAATTAAAAGGGGGCAGACTTACCAAGCTGAAACCGGCTGTACAAATTGATTTAAATGGAATTGCACAAGGCTACAGTGTCGACCTTATTGCTGCTTACCTGAACCAAAAGGGCATTAAACAATACGTGGCCGAGCTGGGTGGCGAAATCCGCATTTCAGGACCTAAACCTGACGGCCAGGCCATGAAAATCGGTATTGAAGGGCCTGACAAAGCGGGCACTCCTGTAATCAGGCACATTGCAGCCATCAATACAGGCGCCATTACCACTTCGGGCAATTACCGGAAGTTTCACCAAAGCGGCAAAAAGAAAATCTCACACCTCATTAATCCCAAAACCGGGTATCCGCTGGATAATGAAATGATCAGTGTAACCGTTTATGCCAGCGATGCCATTACGGCCGATGGTTACGATAATGCCCTGATGGCCATGCACCTGAAAGATGCCCTGGCTTTTGTAGAAAAGCGGAAAAATCTCGAAGCTTATTTTGTGTACCACAAAAAAGATGGTACCGTTGCAGATACCCTCACTACAGGGTTTAAAAAATTGATTACCCCCTCCCCTCAGTTTAAAAACTAAACGATGAAAAGAAGCGAATTTATCAGAAACAGCCTGCTAACTGCCGGAGCGATTACCACAGGTGCAGGAATTACCCATACTTTTGCAGCCGAAAAACAGACCACCACTTTTGGAGACCAGGTGTTTAACCTCGATTATGCCCCGCACCAGGGCATGTTCGAAAACCATGCAGGCAAAAGCTTTTTAGATCAGATCCAGTTTATGTACGATAAGGGTTTCCGTTCTATTGAAGACAATGGCTACCTGAACCGGCCTGTTGATGAACAGGAAAAAATCGGAAACCTCCTTTCGAAACTCGGGATGCGCATGGGCGTATTTGTAGTGGATGGCGGCGATAACTGGAAAACCTCGCTGACTACCGGTAAAAAAGAATTTAAAGACAAATTTGTGGCAACCTGCAAAAAATCGGTCGAGGCCGCCAAGCGCTGTAATGCCAAATGGTTAACCGTAGTACCCGGTTTTTACGAACGCAATTTACCTTATGGCAACCAGTTTGCCAACGTAATTGATGCCATGCGTGCTGGAGCTGAGATTTTTGAACCGCACGGCTTAATTATGGTACTCGAAACCCTAAGCGATACCCCGGAACTTTTTCTGCAAAAAACCAACGAAACCTATGCGGTTTGTAAAGCCGTTAAAAGTCCGTCATGTAAAATCCTGTATGACATTTACCACATGCAGCGTACAGAAGGCGATCTGATCAAAACCATCGACCGTTGCTGGGATGAAATTGCCTATATACAGATTGGCGACAACCCGGGCAGGAAAGAACCTACTACCGGAGAAATCAACTATAAAAACCTGTTTAAACACCTGCACAAAAAAGGCTACAAAGGCGTTATGGGCATGGAACATGGCAACTCGAAAGGTGGTAAAGAAGGCGAACTGGCGGTAATTTCAGCTTACCGCAATGAAGATAACTTTTTATAATTAAACCCCTCATTGCGGGGAGAAACGAAAAGCCTTCCCGCAATGACGGATTTCCAATACCTCCGGTTGTCTCTGCACCGGGCGTTATTCCTGGTCAACCTTTAGCACCCATACCGAAACACTCCCTGCATGGCAGTAAAATTCGGCACGGCCATTCTCATCAATGGTAATCTCCTCTTCCCTGTTACCCAAAGCATCAATAAACGTTTTGCCCGCAAAATGTGTCCCCAATTCCATTTCCTTAAACCCTTCATCACCGGTACTTAAAAGCACGGCTAAACCACTGTTTTCATGTTCCTCATCACCGCTGCGGGTCCAGCCAACACAATCGCCATGGTCAAAATAATCACGCTGTTCGCCATAAGCCAACGCTGTACGAATTTTACTCATGGTTTCAACCATGGGGATGGCAGCCAGTTCGATATGCACATCTTCACCTGCTTCATTCTTATCGTCATAAATGCCCCCGTACAAATCAGGGAAAAATAAACACGGAATGCCCTGAACACGCAATAAAATTAAGGCATAAGCCAGCGGCCTGAACCAAAATTCTACATACGATTCCAGCGCCTGTAAAGGTTGCGAATCGTGGTTATCGACAAAAGTAACCGCCAGCTCGGGTCTAATCTGAACCAGGGTGCCATCAAAAATGGTACGCATGTCAAATTCGTTACCCGTCTTACTGGCCAGGAAAAAATTGTGGTGTAAAAGCGAATCAAAAATCTGTGTGCGGCCGCCGGTGGTTTCAATATAAGCCAGTTGACCTTCAATATCCGCTACATTCCAGTCTTCTGCTACAATAAAGAATTCGCGGTTGTATTTATGGTTCAGGTGGTCAATCCATTCAATAATAAAACCGGGGTTAATGTGTTTAACTGCATCTAGCCTGAAACCATCTACCCCGGTGGTTTCTACCACCCACTCGCCCCAGTGCTTCAGTTCTTCAATAACCGCAGGGTTGCGGTAGTCAATATCATTAAACATCAGGTAATCGTAATTGCCAAATTCGGTCGAAGGCACCTCTTCAAAACCTTCTCCATATGTATTTTGAATCGAATAAATGGCCGTTTCCTGCAGGTCTTCTGCCCAATCCACCCCGCTAAAACATTCGTGGTTCCATATAAATTCCGAATATTTACCCTGTCGTCCCGGGAAGGTAAACTTGGTCCAGGCCGCTATCTCAAAAACATCACTGGTAAACTCATTCCGGTTATCGGGGTTAACCCTCCGTACGGCTATTTTTTCCAGCTCATCGCCCCCGGCCTTGTGGTTAAACACCACATCAGCCAAAGCACCAATTCCCTCCCGGTGCAAAGCCTCAATGGCTTGTATGTATTCGTCTTTTGAGCCATATTTGGTATTTACACTGCCTTTCTGGTCAAATTCGCCCAAATCAAACAGGTCGTAAACTGCGTAGCCTACATCGTAGGCCGCATTATTCGATTTGTAGGCCGGAGGCAACCACACGGCGGTAACACCCAGCGATTTTAAGTAACCGGCTTCTTTGGCTACTTTGTTCCATAAATGATGTTCTTCGTTATAATACCAATGGAAATATTGGATAAGGGTCTGGTTCTGCATTAACTGGCGTTTTTGTTTAGATAACATGTTTGAGGTGCAATTGTTTTTTAAGTGTGTTAACCAAACGTAAATTGACCGGTTAACCAGTCAAAATCTCATTTTCATGTCGTTTTACCCTACATTTTACTTATTTTTGCGGACAAATGAGCTTAAAAAAGAAATTTGCCAGAGAGAGTTTTACAATCATGAACGAATTGGTGTTACCAAACGACACCAACACGCTGAACAACCTGATGGGTGGCCGCCTGCTTCACTGGATGGATATTGCAGCGGCAATTTCTGCCCAAAAACACTGCAACCGCATTGTGGTAACTGCATCTGTTGATAACGTTTCTTTTAAGCAACCCATTAAACTGGGCGACGTAATTACCATTGAGGCCAAAGTCACCCGCGCCTTCAATACTTCGGTTGAAGTACGTTTGGATGTCTGGGCAGAGAATATTCCCAGTGGTGCCCGACAAAAAAGCAACGAAGCTTATTACACTTTTGTAGCCGTTGATCAGAGCGCGCGGACCATCCCCGTACCCGAACTTATACCCGAAACCCCCGAAGAAACCGACTTGTACGATGGAGCCCTGCGCCGCCGCCAGTTACGTCTGGTTTTAGGTGGTAAAATGGATCCGAATGATGCCAGCGAGCTTAAAGCCCTGTTCTTTAAAGCGTAATTTTTACATTAAACTTCTTCTTGCTTAATCTGTTTGTTTTATTTTAGCAGCTTACCTTGCGCTGAAAATATGACAACCTATACCATACTTATTATTTTAAGCGGATTGGTGATCTTCTCCTATCTGTTTGATTTGGTGGCCAGTAAAACCAAAGTACCGTCGGTTTTACTCTTACTTTTATTGGGCATAGGCCTGCGGTTTCTGGTTGATTATCTTCAGATCCATACCTTCAATTTTCTCTCTATTTTACCTATGCTGGGTACTGTTGGGCTAATCCTAATTGTTTTCGAGGGCTCCCTCGAGCTGAAATACGACCAGCATAAAAACAAAGTTATCCGCACGGCTTTATTATCGGCATTAAGCGTTTTATTAGGTTCCATTGCTGTTATTACCGCTATTATTTATCAAATCACGCATCAGGATTTATACACCTGCATGGCCAATGCAGTCCCCTTTAGCGTAATCAGTTCTGCCATTGCCATCCCTTCGGCTGCTGCCTTGGGCAATAAGGACCGCGAGTTTGTAATTTACGAATCTTCTTTTTCCGATATTCTGGGGGTTATTATCTTTAACTTTGCCATTACCAACCATGGCTTTAGTACTTCGGCAATAATTGGCCTCGGCTTAAGCACTTTTTTAATTGTACTCCTCTCGGCCATTGCCTGCGTGGTGCTGCTTTATATTATGGGCAGGCTGGTACACCACATTAAATTCTTTTTAATTATTGCCATCCTCATACTGGTTTACGCCATTGGCCAGTCGTACCATTTATCATCGCTGGTGCTCATTTTAAGTACGGGTTTATTCCTCAACAATGCCGATACCATCCGGAACGCCTGGTTCAGGAGTGTATTTTTGTATAAAAACCTTTCGGCTGATTTATCGCAGCTTTACCAGCTCTCAGCCGAGAGTGCTTTCATTTTACGCACCTTCTTCTTTGTAATATTTGGCTTTACCATGAATCTGAACGAGCTAAACAACCAGAATGTACTGGCTAACGGTTTCTTCATCCTGCTCGCTATTTACCTCATCAGGTTAGTGTTTCTAAAAATAATTAAAAAAGAAAGCCTGAGTCCAATTTTATACATTGCTCCGCGTGGTTTAATCAGTATATTACTTTATTTGCACTTGCCTGATAGCCTGAAAATATCCGGCGTAGGCACGCCGTTCCTATTCCTTGTGGTGTTGGGATCCAGTATCATTATGACGCTGGGCATTACCCTAAGCAAAAGAAAAACAGCCGAAATACCTAAGGTTTAAAGCTGCCTGAAATGGCTTTGAGCTGTTGCAGCTCGGCCAAAGTGTTGGGGTTGGCCTGGTAATAAATAGAATAATAACTCAGCTCGTTTACCTGTTTGGGAGCTTTATCACTGAACTTAAAACGTGCAACATTAGGGTTAATGGCATGAATAGGTAGAGCGATTGCATTGCCCAATGCAGTAAAAATAACCGAGAATACAGTGGCCGATACGTCTTCCTTAAACGTGGGTTCTTCTTTGCCCCATTTATCTACCATTTTACCACTGGCATCCATTTTATATTCTTCAGCACGGTCTTCGCCGATTTTAATCAAACTAAAACCTTCATAGCCTTTTTTGACCATCCTGATTTGTACTGTTTTAATTTCATTAAGCAGCACCGGAATAAGCGTACCTTCATGATTTAAAACCACCTTTACCGAATCTACCCTTTGTAAAATACCTTTGTACTTAGCCTTTTCGGTTTTAACAATGGCGATATAGGGTCTAATGCTTTGACCCATGGCCAGGGTAGCGGTAAGCAAAAGAGAGAAGGTAAAAAAGATGGTTTTCATATGAAAGCGTTATGATTGCTCAAGATAGTAAGATCTCATGTAAAAGCATAATGCATGGAGCATGGCCTTAGGCGCTTAGTGTTAAGCTTTAGTTCGTTAAGTGAAAACTCCAAACTGAAAAGTCTCAACTCCAAACTGCCTAACTTCCCATTTCCAGGATCTTATCAAACTCAGCTGCTTTTAAAAGCATAACCGAAAGACGGCCCTGGCGCACCAGCGAAATATCAACCAAACTTGGCTCGGCTTTAATCTGCTCTAAGGAAACCGGATTTTTTAAGCTTTCAACAGGCGATAAATCAACCACTACCCAATTGGTATCATCGGTAGTGGGATCCTGGTAAAACTCTTTTACTACCTTGGCAATTCCCACCACGTTTTTACCCTCGTTACTGTGATAAAAAAGCACTAAATCGCCTTCTTTCATAGCTTTCAGGTTGTTGCGGGCCTGGTAATTGCGCACGCCATCCCAAAAGGTGCGGCCATCCGCATTAAATTTCTCCCAGCTGTATTTAAAAGGTTCTGATTTTACTAACCAATGATTCATTTTTTGTGTATTTAAAGTGTTTTAAGGCCCATTTTCACCCAATCTGTTGACAAAAGCGTTGACAAAATTTCAGCAGAATATGTTATCTTTATATAACTAAGATTTAAGCGTATGAAAACAAAAAATGCTAACAAGTCTGAAAATATGTTCATTAAAGAGTGGAATGGCACTGAGTTCAATCTTTCTATTCTTGCAAAAGTAACAAACTCTAATAAACCTTTCATATATTTTTATTGGCCAAATAAACATAACGGTGGAATGTTGGATCGGGCGAGAAAAGGGGGCGTTGGAGGCTTTAATGACAGTCGTTTAAAGGTTAAAAAATGCAGGCTATGCTGTCTGTACCGTCCTAGAATCACAAGATTGCGCAAGAACTTGTTGGCGAAATTATGTGTACCGCCAAGAAATTGTATTATGCTTTCAAATGGATTGAAACATTATCGGTTACGATTAATAAAAACCCATATCAAACAATTAGTGAGTGTTAACCTAACCTCACCCTGCGGCTGTACAAGCAGCCTCTAATAATTAATTTATTTTCAAAGAACTTCAATACCGTTATTTAATCAATGATAATTTGAATGCAGCATCCGGCTATATACGTGCAAGTTGTATCTACTTAGCGTTTTTTCTGATGCTAATAATCTACCAGGCTTATCCATTTACAATCACTGCAATGTTCCGCCAGAAATTGTATTTGCTTTCAAATGAATTGAAACATATAGTTTACAGTTGATAAAAAACTATACAAACAATTAGTGAGTGTTAATTTAACCTCCCCCTCCGGCTGAGTACAAGCAGCCTCTAATAATTAATTTATTTTCAAAGAATATTTTATAACGTTATTTATTCAACGATCAGTTGAATGCCTGCTTTTGCAGCTTTATAGCCTATTTTTTCTTTTAAACTGTAATAGCTCCAATTTTTTAGTAGGAAAGCATCATCTTTAGCTATTTCTTCTTTTTGCTCTTGGTTAATAAGTAACAATGTTGCAGCCTGATATTTCAAACAGAGGTCAATCAGCATTCGGCTATATAAGTGCAATTTATATTCTACATAACGTTTTTCCTGGTGCTGATAATCTACGAGACTTTTCCTTTTACGTTTACTGCCATGACCGCCACGATTAAATTTAACAGCTTTTTGTACCCGATAGATGGCAGCCTGTATAGCTAATCTGCGATGCAAAAACTCTTCCTTTGTACCAATCCTATGTTCATATTTTCCTATTTTAACAGTAACAGGGTGTTCTATGGACAGCGAAGCTTCTGCTATAACAGTGTTGTCTAAGGTATGCTGTTCTTTATCCACCTGAATGGCTGCCAGTAGAAATATCTTCCCCTTATCCAATTGGATACTGCTAACGCAAAGCTTTAAAGTTCCATTCATAATCTTTTCAAGCATTATTTTTTTATCACTCCTGTCTTTTCCCAAATATGTTATAAACGGAATTTTGAAAAGTTTAAAAGAAAAATTCCTTTTGTCCGGAGTGTAAGCAAACTTGGAGATTACACTAGCTTCAAAGGGCATGGGAATATTCTTTTTATAGTTCCTTAGCGATTTTTCGCCTTTCCAATAAGCTGATTTTTCTTTGTTAAAATAAGAAATCAGGGTATTGTTGAGGTTGCTTAGGATATTAGTTGGTATCTGCCCTTTAAAGTGATTGGAAAGTAACCGATAAGTGGTGTTTTGGCGAGAGGACTTTAAAATGCCATTTTCTTCTTTTTTTTCATCAGCGATTTTGAGCTTGATGTCTTCTGTTAAATAAAAGAAATCCTTCACCTGCTCCTGAACAAAGTGATGGCTCATTATCATATTTGCGGATCGGTACGTGATCCATTGCCAGTTGTAAAGCTGATCCTTCATCTTTTTAACTTCCTCTTTGTCCTCGGAAGCAATCAGTAACTGAATTTTTCGCGTGATTACCATTTTATTACTTTCCATAACGTTACAGTTTTACTTTCTTGATTTTGGTACGTGCCCCTACAAATACTTTCTGAATATAACCCTGATCCAGATTCAAGGCGTTAGAAATTTCTTCGAAACTGTATTGCAATTCATAGCGCATGTGGAGGATTGAAGACTGCTCCCCATTTAAATCACCTTCAAATCTGAATCTGTAGTTTTTTCCAACGATGTCAAGCTTTTGGCTATCTGTAAAAATGGCTTTAAGCGATTCCAATGTTTTTTCAACTTTTATTGCAACCTGATAATCTGAAATCCCACCTATGTGCCAGGCGATGCGGTCATAGTTGAAGGAATATTTTAAGCATAACCGGACAAATAACTGCTGATCCTGGGTGAGTTTCGGAATCAAAGCTTCTAACTTAGTCCACTTTTCTTTCAGTTCCTTTTCAAGTTCTTCCTGATAAAGAACCTCCGTGCCCCCATCAAATTCAGGATCATATCCAAACATAAATTCATCATAATTTTCGATTTCATCCAGTCTTAGCATATTCCGCTGAAACCTGTTGGTCGAAGTTTTATAGTATGCTTTACAAGCATTTGAAGTAAGCTTTTTTAGAAATATTTCGATTTGGCCTAAATCGTTAATGCTTTTACGGACTAGCCACAATCTTAGGAACGCTTCATTAACTATGCAATCGGCATTAATGTCATCTTTGATGTATCTTAAGCCCTTATGATATAAAGAGTGGTAGAAGCGCTCGTAAAAAAACTCCAGTCCCTTTTCATTACCCTGCTGAAATTTATTGAAATAATACTGCTGATCGTCAATGCTGTTGCTTTTCATTACTCGTATTGGATTATACAAGTCCCGAAGATGGTAGATGCAAAACTATAGCGGACTCTATCACCGTGCTACAAGGTTCCGACGCCTTCAGAAACGGTTTACGATAGAGCCCATAGCGCTATAGCCATACGAAAGTACGCATAAATTCACTATGGGCATTAAATCTATCGTCTCGTTCTGATTCAAATTGTCGGAATTTGTAACCGAGACTCTTCTATTAATACCTCTTATTATAAATACTAAATGTTCTTTTTTATCTCACATGTATTGATGGTGACTGATACCTCAAATATAAGTAATTGTTTTTAAATACACAATAAGTCTTTCAAAAAATCACGATTTAGAATTGTCCATTTGTATATGGAAAATACAATATCAACACTTAGCGCGAATATTATAGAGCTTAGAGACGCTTTAGGGCTATCTCAAAAGGATTTTGCCTTGCTCGCAAATATTTCCCGAACAACTTTAGGCAAAATAGAGTCCGGACGAGCTAATTTCAAAATAAGCAGTTTGGATGGGATATTGATTTTTACATCAATTAAGCTAGAGGACCTAAGCAAACCATCTTTTGCCCCGCCAAAAAATATACGTGAAAAGTTATCGGAAAAATATAAGTCCGAACCTTCTGTATCTGTTATTTTAAATGAAGAACCTTCTATACCATATTGTATAAAATACAAGCTCCTTAAAACAACATTCCTTGATACACCGAAGGAGACGAATCAGATTATTAAGTTCTTTTTTGAAAAATATGGCTGGGCACTTAAAGGAAATTCGTTGCATGCGGCATTAAAAAGAATTCCTGAATTAATAAAAATCCAGCCACATCCGAGTAAGCGGTCAACTAATCTATATTCGAAAAGACACGTTTAATAATTTTGCCCCCTAAAACAGATAAATTAACCCATCTGCCCGAAGTATTGCCCAATGGCGATACCATCAAACAGCATTGGCTAGAAGCCGTTATCTGCTTTACACTGAGTATTTCAGCGAAAATGGTTCTTCCCCAATTTTGGTGGTCAATCCGGTGCTAATACTAGTCTTTTTCTGAGTAAATCGAAGCTTGCCCTTCCATACATTTGACGTTTAATAGTCTTCAGTTTGTTAACATTACCTTCAACTGGACCATTGCTCCAATGTAGATTGATAGCATTTTCTATGGATTGAAGGTCAGATAACAATCCTGTGGCGAAACTCTTCAACTCTGCAATAAGCGAATGGTTAGCTTCTGTGACCCACGCATTCAATTCATTGCCCGTTTTAGTTTCAATCAATCCACGAAATTTTTTCACCAATGACCTAGTACTTTTTAATTGAGTTGATGATTGGCACAGTTTGGATATGAGCTTTTTTTGTGTGCTGCTAATTTTGCTTTCAGGAGCTAAAAACGCCATGGCAGCAGCTGAAGGCTTAAAGAACGAGCATGCGTGCGGAGGGAGTTTTGTTTGGCGTGCCTTTTTCCTACCCTGATATTATAGTAGGTCAGTGATTCAGACAATGTGCTATACGCCCCGGGATACCCCTTTTGCTTCAGTTCTGTCCAAAGTGTTTTAAGATGAATATTAGGATCTGCCTTCATTCGCTCTTTGATGTATTCAAAATAGGCCTCTATCATTCCCCGTTCTCCGTAGGACTTCCGCATCAGCACATCCGTCGACAGGTATTTCCTGACGGTATTCCTATGCATTCCCAGCGATTTTGCAATTGCGTTATTGGACAGTCCTTTGGCCTGTAGTTTCTTCATCTCGTCAAATCGTTGTTTGATAACTCCCTCGGTAGCGGCCAGCTTCTTCCCCGCAGGAAAGTCTTTTGGAACCACCAGTGGCTCATCAACTGTTTTAGGAGCCACTGCTCTACTGAGTCTGGTGTACTCACGTACCATTATCCTTTTAACTGCTTCTCCAAGATTTTTAAACAGATGCCAACGGTCCGTGACGTGTATAGCCTGGGGGCTCCCTTTGTAGCTGCCCGCATACATTTACCGTAACGGTCCCGGCCGTTCCTTTGATAAAACCATAGCAATAACCCGGATAGTTATACAAAGGTGAATTGGCTGCCGATGGGGTCATGGTAATACCTATATGGCTTCCCAACGGGCCAAGATCCAAATAGCCATCGGCACGGTTACTGGAAACCCGCTTAACCAGACCGCAGCAAAGCCTAACCAAAACAAAGCTACTGTGCTAATTGTAGAAGACAACAGGGAATTGAGAGATTTCATGAAGCAGTCGTTAGCCAATGACTACGAGGTACAGGTGAGCGAAAACGGTTTACAGGGTTGGGAAATTGCCAGTACTACCCTGCCCGATTTGACTATCAGCGATATTATGATGCCGGTAATGGATGGATTAACCCTTTGCAAAAAGCTTAAAACGGACGTGCGTACTTCTCATATTCCGGTTATCCTGCTTACGGCTAATCGGCACAGGTACATCAACTACAGGGTTTGCAGCATGGTGCCGATGTTTATGTAACCAAACCTTTTAGCCACAAAATTCTTCAGCTTAATATTCAAAACATCCTGGCTTTAAAAAGGGCCATGCAAAAAAAATACAGCGAGCAGCTGCAATTGCCGGCAATTACGCAGCAGCCAAATGCTTCTGCCGACCAAAAATTATTATCGAGGCTACAGCTCATTATTGAAGAAAATTTAGCCAATGCCGATTTCGATATTGCTGCTTTAACTTTAGAGATAGGGATGAGTAAATCGGTACTTTATAAAAAGTTTAGTGCCCTTACCGATCTTTCTCTAAATGAGTTTATTAAAACACAGCGTTTAAAACATGCGGTTACACTGCTCCAGCAGGGAGAAACTTCTATTCTCTCAGTAGCCTTACAAGTGGGCTTTAATGATGTGAAATATTTTAGCCGCGAGTTTAAAAAGGTTTATGGCATTACCCCAAGCCACTACATTAAAAATTAAGGTATAAAAAAGTAAATCGTCATTGCTCGCCGGCTGAAAAAGCCTGCCTGCAATGACGATTCCCTATAAAAAGCCTAAGCCTGGATATTATTTAATCACTTTAATCTGGCCTTTCATTACCATATAATGGCCTGGATAGGTACAAATAAAAGGATATACACCCGGCGTTTTAGGCATCGCAAAATAAATTGTATCCGACTTTCCTGGCTGCAGCAATACCGTATGGACCAATACCTTAGGACTGCCGGGAACAAAATCATACTTTTCGCCATCAAGCCCCATTTTCAGCGCCATTTCTCCTACCGCATTACCCGATCCGGGTGTGGTGAGCACAAAATTGTGCAGCATATCATCGGCATTGGCAAAGGTTAATTTTACTTTAGTTCCGGCCTTTAGCGTAATGTTGGTGATATCGAATTTCAAACCTGGTTTGGTCCCCAGTAAAATAGTTTTATCAGGTCCTTTAGCCCAGCTTTCGGGCTGTTGGGTAACATGCTTCGTGGCATCAGTATTGCCTTTAACAGTTCCACTGGCTGCAGGCATATTGCCCATCTGGTGATGGTCCATTCCAGCCATATCTTGCATGCCTTCCATGCTGCCTGTGGGTTTATTTTCGGCAGTCAATGTTATCTTCTCTCCGTCGGGAATCCTGTTTAAGGTATAATAACCGTAATTGTGCAACAAAGGGGTGTTTGCGTTTTCCGCTCGTAATCCTTCCAATCTGATTTCGTGAATGTAACCTTCTTTTAAACTATCCAGCACCAAACGCACCCGTTTATGATCAGCAGACACTACCACAGCTTTAATGTTGCGCCCCGATTGATTAATGACCGGACTCCCATAAATGTGGTGGTACTTATAGCTAAAAGTTGATAGTTTATAAGCGCCGGCATCGCGGGCTGTTTTTTCATCAACCGGCATGGTAAATTCCAGTTCGAAACCGTCGGGCTGCGCCTTTACGGTTTGTACCTCAAATGGCATAATACCCGACCAGGTTAAACGCTGCAGGCCATACTCTGCTTTTCCGGTCGATGACCAGCCTCTTGAGGTCATCCCTACAAACATACTGCCATCCGAGCCCCAGTTCATCCGGAGTATGCCAGAAGAAAATCCCCGGCGAAATGGAAATACCATACCCTGATACACACCTTTGACTTTCTCTAAAAATACCCGGTTAATGTTACTCTGCGATTGATCGCCTACAAAAAGTTGTCCTTTAAAAGGGCCCATATTGCCATTATCCGAATAATTTAAGATGCCAGATGTGGAGTTACCCATAATTGAATGCGGAATCCATACCGAAGGGGTTTTTAATCCCGGTACCCTTTTGGCTACTTCAAATTTAGGTTCGCCGGTATCGGGAATATCTTTTTTGTGCAGCTTAACCGGTGAACCAGACTCATCGGCCCAAACCAAACCGGCAGGATTGCCCACAAAATCGCCTTCCTCTACATGGGTAATGCTGCCCGAGCCTACCCAGTCGCCCTGATTTTCGGCGTAAAATATTTCGCCATCACCATTCAGCGCCAGGGCTGCAGGCGAACGGAAACCGGTTGCAAAGGGCTTTAACTTAAAATCGGGCGTAAATTTGAGCATCCAGCCATGCCATTTTGATAAACTGGCGCCATAACCAATCCAGCCTACGTTTAGCGTTACCACCATATTTCCATCCTTATCCAATATAGGGCCATAGGCATACTCATGGTAATTGCCCGATAATGGCCAGGAGTACATGGTGCGATATTCGTCGGCTTCACCATCACCATCCAAATCTCTCAGACGTGTAATCTCGGCGCGCTGGGTGAGGTAAATGTCTCCTTTAATATAATTTAAACCCAATATTTCGTGCATGCCATGCGCAAACAGACGGTACTTGGGCTGTTGCCCATCTTTCATGTAGGGGTTGGTAATGATCCATACTTCGCCTTTGCGGGTAGCCACAGCAAGCTCATCATTAGGTAAAAAAGTCATTCCGCCAACTTCAAGTGCAATTTCTTTTGGAATGGGAACGGTTACAATGGGATAAATCTGGCTTTCTGTTTGTGCTTTTACCCTTACAAGACTTGTACCCAAAAGCAAAAGCGACAATAAGTATTTAGTTGTTTTCATGTTTTGATTACCAGCTTAGCGAATAGGTTAATGAATCGGTAGGATTGGCCAGCAGTGCCAGCAGCTCCTTGCCATTTGGTGTTTTCCTGATGAAAGCCCTCGTACCATCAGCGAGTTTTATGGTATAAGCTTTATCGCCAATCGTGTAAGTGTTGTTTTTATGTGCTTCGATGGTTGGCGATGCTGCAATACGGCAATAAAGCGGTTGTTTGCTGTTACTGATACTAATGTTGCGGCTTAGTGTAGCACCGCCATCCAGAACAGCAATTTTATCAGTTACATCGGCGTTGTTAGCGGCATATAAAAACGTCGGCATTTTGCTTTTATCCAAAACGTAGCCTTTGTTCTCCAGGTCGTCAAAAGCGATCGAATCGGGCCAGGCGGCATCCTTATTGGCTAGCGCTGCAAGAGCGGGTGAGGCAGAAAGTGGTAAAACGGTACCTAAAGATTTGGCCAGCTGGGGTTCTCCCCTTTCTTTCCACATTTCTTTTACATCCATGAAATCGCCACGCCATACCTGTAGCAAGGCCCCTTGTTTCAAATCGTAAGCATAGTTTACCTTCTCGGGTGTACCTACCGAAATGACATGTGTACGTTTCTTTCCTTCAAACATCAGGAAGCTGCGTAATAAAT
>Ga0308157_10002498_pt1 | contig 30004 bp, 28 predicted proteins | sample PhyBR1_FD_201035 | JGI IMG/M metagenome (GOLD analysis project Ga0308157, IMG submission 201035) | Phyllosphere microbial communities from UC Gill Tract Community Farm, Albany, California, United States - DLSLB.R1 | ecosystem: Host-associated > Plants > Phyllosphere > Unclassified | place: USA...
CTAGTCGGTGAATCTTTTTGCGAGCGGACAACGAGGTTCGAACTCGCGACCTCAACCTTGGCAAGGTTGCGCTCTACCAGCTGAGCTATGTCCGCAAAATGTGCTGTTTTCTGAACGTTTCCGTTCTTTCCAACGAGTAAAAACTCTATACGAGAATTCGCATCCGTCCAAATCGAAACGCTGAGATCTGGTTCACAGAGCTTAAAAACCGCGGATCTACGGGGAAATTTGGTTTTTCCGTCACGACTAGGAGCGAAGCGGGGGAGGTGCATGCCATGATCGTGTGCATGACGTCTCCAAAATTAGCTCATCAGACCAACTCCGGGCGTATGTACAGTCGCCAGGTTGGTGGACCAGGGATTGTCCCATCCATCACCACAGTCATTGGGATGGATGCACTAGACCTCTCCGGGTGGGCTGGCTACATGGCGGCCAAAGCACTTTCTGAAGATCCGCAACTTTCACAAGCCGTCAATGACCCGCGACAGATGCGTTCGTTAGTCCGGTCCGCGTCAGGAGCTGCCGAGGTCTACCGTGATCACGCCGCAGCGCGCGGGGACCGAGTTCATAACTATGCAGAAGCCTATGCGTTGCGTGAACTAGGTCTTGAGCACGATCTTCTTGCTGCAAGGTCCGCTTTGGAAGAAAATCACGAACTGGGATATTCGCAGCATTTTGAAACGTGGTGGGCCGAGTATCAAGTTGAACCACTTGCCGCAGAGGTCACCGTGTGGAACGAAACTGTCGGCTATGCCGGAACGATTGACCTTGTGGCGAAAATCGGCGGGCGGGTTTGCATCGTAGATTACAAAACGAAGACCTCGGACCGAGAAGGAATCGTAAAGCGCCCCGACGATAAAGTCATTATGCAACTCGCCGCTGCCTGTAAGGCCGAAGAACAAATCGTCGACGCAGAGCGCGGCCTTTGGAAACCATGGGAGTACGGTACCGACGCAATGCTGCTCGCTGTTGCTTTGGGGGATACCGGCACCAGGACCTTTATGGCGCCGCCAGCAGCGCTCCCTGACTATTGGGCGAAGTTCTTCGTATTGAAGCGCCACTGGGAAGTGACGAATAAGATTGCTCAATCCCGCGCTTCACTGTCCGAAATCACGCCGCCAACTCAATAATGCAAGGTCGCGACCGCGTAGACTAGAACGGTTAGCATTCGCCCGTGCGAGAGCTCACAGAAATGTCAACGGCAGGGAAGGTACCAGCGAATAATGGCGATTTTGGGAATTCGGATCATCGGAGACCCCGTTCTACGCACGCAAGCGCAGGAGGTGACCGACTTTGGCCCGGAGCTCCAGAAGCTCGTCGAAGACATGGATCAAACGATGGAAGATGTCCATGGTGCCGGTCTGGCGGCCCCGCAAGTGGGTGTTTCGCTGCGGGTCTTCACCTATCAGATTGGTGAAGAACGCGGTCACATCGTCAATCCAGTGCTGGAACTGAGCGATGACTACCAAGACGATCAAGTTGAGGGTTGCCTGTCCATTCCGGGAGTTGCAGCTCCGGTTCCACGCCGCCGGTATGTGAAAGCGACCGGTTTTGATAAGTATGGCAACACGGTGCAACTCGAAGGTGCGGATATGCTGGCGCGATGCTTCCAGCATGAGACGGACCACCTTGACGGAGTCCTGTTCCTGGACCGACTGGCTCCAGAGGAAAAGAAAAAGGCCTACCGAACACTGCGCGCGGCAAACTATTCGAAAACCGCCAACGCCACCGTGCAACAACGTGCCGGAGCATTGGGCTCTAGCTTCGGCGCTGGATTGGGGAACTAGAACATGCGAATCCTTTTCGCCGGCACGCCGCAGGTGGCGGTCACCTCGCTGAACTATCTGCACGAAGCAGGATTTGAAATCGCCGCGGTGCTCACCCGCCCAGACGCCCCGTTAGGGCGCAAGCGCGTGCTGACTCCTTCGCCAGTGGCGGCCCGGGCAGCAGAACTAGACTTGCCGATAATTAAGGCAGCAAAAATTACCGAGGAAACTACCGCGGCGCTGCGTGAGTTGAACCTTGACGCTGCCGCGATCGTTGCCTTTGGTGGGCTCGTTCCTGAATCCGCGTTGAGCGTTCCAACCCACGGGTGGATCAATCTGCACTTTTCGTTGTTACCCCAATGGCGAGGCGCTGCTCCCGTGCAGCACTCGATTATTCACGGTGATGACATCACCGGAGCGGTCACCTTCCAGCTGGAAACTGGTCTGGATACAGGACCGGTCTTTGGGCAAGTCACCGAGGTGATCAACGAGTTGGACACCGCCGGCATCATGCTGGAGCGGCTCAGTGAGTCGGGCTCCAACCTGTTGGTTCAGACCTTGCAGGCCATAGATTCGGGACAAGCTGCCTGCGTGCCACAGAGCGGCTCGCATACCTATGCGCCGAAAATTACCGACGCCGACGCAGAACTCGACTTCCACCGTCCAGCCACTGAAATTCGCCGTCGCGCCCATGGGACCACGCCGTTCCCGGGCGCTTGGGTCAAGGTTGAGGGTCAGCGGTTCAAATTTGGTCCACTACGCGAGCACCGCGATATTAGCGATCTGTCCGCCGGTGAAGTGTGGATCGAACCGGGTAAACAACCCAAGGTCCTCATTGGCACCGCAACTTGGGCCCTTGAACCCACCCAGATTCAGCCTCCGGGCAAAAAGATGATGAACGCCTCCGACTGGGCACGTGGCGTGCTCACCCAGGGAACGAAAGTGAGCTTCGCATGAGCGAGCAGCAACGCGGGGGATTCCGCGATAACGAACCGAGACGTAATGAACAGGGCCGCACCAGAAATCGTGGTGGCTCCGGTCCTCGCCAATTCTCAAAGTCGGCACCGGGGCAGCGTAAGCGAGCAGCCAACCCTGCCCGATTGGTCGCTTTTAAAGTCCTGCGTGAAGTATCCAGCGCCGATGCCTACGCCAACTTGGTCCTGCCCAAACTCATTCGCGAATACCAGTTGGATCGACGCGACGCTGGATTCGCCACCGAACTGGCCTACGGCGCCCTGCGCAGCCAAGGATTTTATGACGCGATCCTTTCCACCTTGGTTGATCGTCCGTTGGCTGAACTTGATCCGGCGATTCTCGACGCGCTACGCCTTGGCGCGCACCAGCTACTGGCAATGCGCGTGCCAAAGCATGCTGCCCTAGATGAGACAGTGTCTTTGGCCCGTGCGCAGATCGGTGCCGGTCCTTCCGGGCTCATCAATGCGGTACTACGTCGGGTTTCAGCCCAAGAAGCCGAAGCCTGGACGCAGCAGTTGGCCGCCAGCGCCACCTCAGATTCACAGCGCCTTTCAATCGAGCACTCGCATCCGGACTGGATCGTGCGCGCCCTGCGCGGCGCACTGATCGCTCACGGTCGCGATGCGAGCGAACTAGAAGCACTTTTGGAAGCTGATAACCTCGCACCACTGGTGAACCTGGTTGCTTTGCCGGGTCTGGGTGATCTGGCACCAGCCTTCGAAGCTGGCGCCGAGCCGGGGACCTTACTTGCCGATTCTGCGACCTACAAGCATGGCGACGTCGCCCGCGTGCCCGGAGTCAAAGAAGGTACCGTGCGTGTGCAGGACGCCGGCAGCCAAGTGATGGCCCGCGCCTTGGCCAACGTGGCGCTTCCGGAAGCTGGCGAGGATCGCTACTGGTTGGATTTGTGCGCCGGGCCCGGCGGCAAGGCTGCATTGCTTGGTGCCCTCGCGGTGCAACGTGACGCCCGTTTAACGGCCAACGAACCGACCGCACACCGCGCCCGTCTTGTCGCCAATTCGCTCGATGCAGTCCCACACGACTACTGGATGATTACCGAAGAAGACGGGCGCCTCTTTGGCCAGGAAGACTATGCGGGGGACTACGACCGCATCATGGTCGATGCTCCCTGCTCGGGTCTTGGTGCCCTGCGTCGCCGCCCCGAATCGCGCTGGCGCAAGGCCCCGCGTGATATTCCCGAGCTGACCGCCCTGCAAGGTGAACTTTTGGATGCCGCCTTTAATGCTGTGCGCGTCGGCGGAGTTATCGGTTTCGTCACCTGCTCGCCGCACCAAGCAGAAACCCGACTGGTCGTCGAGGACTTCCTCAAACGCCATCAGAACGCTGCACTACTAGATACCTCAGCGGCTGTCTCATCGGTGATGTATGAGCGTTCGCCCGCCGCTGGACACGCACTCGGGGAAGGAAGCACCGTGCAGCTGTGGCCGCATGTGCACGGCACCGACGCGATGTTCATGGCGATCCTGACCAAAAAGTCCTAGTCACCTCTCCCGTCTCACCCAGTCACAAGGAGTACCAATGGGTCACCCAAGGATTAATCCTTCGATCTTGTCCGCTGATTTTGCCAACCTGGCCACCGAGCTGACGCGGATCCATACCGCCGACGCGGTCCACGTTGATGTGATGGACAACCATTTTGTCCCGAACCTCACCCTGGGTCTTCCGGTAGTCGAAGCGCTGGAAAAGGTCAGCAAGCTCCCCATCGACGTGCACCTGATGATTGAAGACGCCGATCGCTGGGCGCCTGAGTATGCGCAGCTCGGGGTGGACTCGGTCACGTTCCACGCCGAAGCTTCTTCCGCACCTATCCGTTTGGCACGGGAGTTACGCTCCGCTGGGTCCAAAGCCGCGATGGCCCTGCGCCCGGCAACACCCATTGAGCCGTACCTGGACATGCTCGATGAACTGGACATGGTTCTGCTGATGAGCGTGGAACCAGGTTTTGGCGGTCAAAAGTTCCTTGACTTGGTGCTACCCAAGATCAAGCGTACTCGTGCAGCGATCGAAGGCACCGGAAAGCCGATTGCACTGCAGGTGGACGGGGGCATTTCGCGCGACACGATCTTGCGGGCGGCGGAAGCTGGAGCTGATGTTTTTGTGGCCGGATCAGCGGTCTACTCCGCGCCAGATCCATCGGTCGAAATTGATGTATTACGCAATCTTGCACTGGGCGGTCACTAGAACCGGCGCGGATGTGCCACAATAATTTCTAGTAAACACGAATACGTGCTCCGGGGTCGGTGAAAGTCCGAACCGGCGGTGATAGTCCGCGACCCGCTACCAAAGCTTAGGCCAAGGGAACGGTTGAACTGGTGAAATTCCGGTACCGACAGTTAAAGTCTGGATGGGAGAAGCACGAATTTGATTTGTCTACTGGTACTGCCGGTGCCCCTCTAACGGGCATCTTTCTAATGCAGAGCCATAGGCCCATCAAATGCACACCCCCGGAGCCGCCGCTTCGAGAAGGGTGAAATGATGGATTTCCTGCGGTGGCTCATTGAAGCTTTTAACTCACAAATTGTTCTCGGCTCCTCGGCACTTCTTGTGCGCGAAGTAGTTGGCAATGTTTTTGGTCTGGCTAGTGCTGTCGGCGGAATGCGTCGCAAAGTCTGGGCTTGGCCGATCGGTATTGTCGGGAACCTACTTCTGCTCACGGTCTTTTTGGGCAGTCTTTTTGACACCGGCTACACGGCGAACTTATGGGGCCAAGCCGGTCGCCAGATCATGTTCATCGCTGTTTCGGTATTCGGCTGGTACCGCTGGAAACAAGCTAAAAACGGTACAGGTCATGCGGTAACTCCACAGTGGGCTTCCAATAAAGCTCGGCTTGCTCTGATTGCTGTCCTGATTCTTGGCACCATTGCACTGACCCCGCTCTTCCGGGTTCTGGGATCCTATGAGCCGGTATGGGCCGACGCCTGGACCTTTGTTGGGTCGATGCTGGCTACCTATGGCATGGCCAAAGGTTGGGTCGAATTTTGGCTGATCTGGGTAGCCGTCGACGCGGTGGGCGTGCCACTGCTGTTTTCCGCCGGCTACTATGCCAGCGCGTTCATGTACCTGTTCTACGGGGCCTTCACCCTGATCGGTTTCTTCATTTGGGCCAAGTCCAAGCGGGATGAAAAGCCTCGGATCGACACCGATTTACCCGATCCGACGATCAGCTCGCAGCGCTAGGGGCAGACTCAGATGGTTAATCCACAACAACTCGACGCGGCCCTGCGCACTGCCTTGGAAACCGCCGGGCGTGGGCACCGCGGCGCCAATCCGCTGGTCGGAGCCTGCATCCTCGACGCGGCCGGCAATATTATCGCCACCGGTTATCACTTGGGCGCCGGCTACCCGCACGCTGAGGTTGACGCGTTGCGCCGCCTAGGTAAAATCGCAAAGTCAACGGCCGCTGAACTGACGATGATTGTCACCCTAGAACCGTGCAACCATACTGGTCGTACCGGACCCTGCGCGCAAGCGATCGCCCAGGCAGGTATTGGCCAGGTCCATTACGCGGTCAGCGACAACACCGCGGCTAGTGGCGGAGCGCAGTACCTGCGTTCGCAGGGGATTACGGTCAGCAAATTTGCCGACGATACCGCAGCGAAAAACCTCAACCATCGATGGTTCCTCGCCAAAGAGGCGCAAAGACCTTTTATTACGGTCAAGCTGGCACAGTCCATGGACGGGCGGATCAATGCCCCCGACGGCACCAGCCAGTGGATCACGTCCGCCGCCTCACGCAACCACGCACATTCTTTGCGATCCCGCGTTGATGCGATTTTGGTGGGGACTAATACTGCGGTGCTAGACAATCCTCGGCTCAGCGCCAGGACGCCCGATGCTTTGCTGTATGAAAATCAGCCCTACCGACTAGTGATGGGTCAGCGCGAATTACCGGCGGATCTAGCGCTGATGCAAAGCCCTGACTGGGAGCAAATTCGCACCCACGATGTGCACGAGGTCATTAGCCGCGCCAACGAGCTTGGCATCAGTCACCTTTTGATCGAAGGCGGGGCGAGCGTGGCTTCGGCCTTTATCGACGCCGACCTAGCCGACGAACTTTACTGCTATCAAGCCCCCTTGATTATCGGAGCAGGGAAAACTTCGGTGACCCTACCGACCACCACTTTGTCTCAAGCGCACCGCTATCGGCTAGATGTGGCCAGCAACGAGTCACTCGCCCGGATGGGTGATGACATCATGCTGCATCTGGAACCACTTCCACACTCTCAGCCGACACCCACAAATTTTTAGGAGCACCATGTTTACCGGAATCGTAACCGGCCAAGGCACCATCGAGGCCATCGAATCTTTCCCCGAGCAGGACCTAGCAGTTCTTACCCTGCGCGCCCCAGGGCACACCGAGAATCTCGGGCTCGGCGGTTCCTTGGCAGTCAACGGGGTCTGCCTGACCGCGACCGAACTCGACGGCGAGACTCTAAAGGTAGATGTCATGGGTGAAACCCTGCGTCGCACCACCACCGGTGGGCTAACCACCGGGATCAGCGTGAATCTGGAGCGTTGTACCCAGGCAGGGGCTCGTCTAGACGGGCACGTGGTTCAAGGCCATGTTGATACGGTCGGAGAAGTTCTGGGACGTGAAGACCACGGCCAGTGGACCACATTCCGAATTTCGATCGACGATGCCTACGCGCCGCTGACCGCTGAAAAAGGATCCATCGCATTAGATGGCATCTCGTTGACCATCACCGGCGTTTCCCCAGCCACTTCCACCGGCGGGCATTGGGTTGAAGTGGGAATTATCCCGATCACCCTGGCCGAGACCACGATGGGTTCACGCCAGATCGGCGACAAAATCAACATCGAGGTCGATGTGCTGGCCAAATATGTGGCTCGCCTGAACGAATTTGGGGGACAAAAGTAATGGCTGGTTCCACCCTCGATTCCATTGAGACTGCTTTGGCAGCGTTGGCTGCCGGAGGCGCGGTGGTGGTGGTTGACGATGAAGATCGGGAAAACGAGGGTGACATTATTTTTGCTGCCCAGCACGCCACCCGTGAGCTGATGGCATTCACCATTCGTTACACCTCCGGGGTGATCTGCGTGCCGATGCCTGCCCCACGCGCCGATGCCCTCGGGCTTGCCCCAATGGTAGGGATCAATCAAGATGCCAAGGGCACCGCGTTTACCATCAGTACCGACGCGGCCGAGGGAATTACTACCGGTATTTCTGCAGCCGATCGTGCCCTGACCACGCGGTTGCTCGCCGATCCGCACGCTACCCCGGTTCAGCTCTCCCGCCCCGGGCACATCTTCCCCTTGCGCGCTGCCCCCGGTGGGGTCCTGGAACGACGCGGGCACACCGAAGCGGCGGTGGATCTGTGCCACGCAGCCGGTTTGGAGCCGGTGGGTGTGATCGGTGAAATTACCAATGATGACGGCGAGATGATGCGCCTTGATGACCTGCGACTTTTTGCCGCCGAGCACCAGCTTCCGCTGATCTCCATCGACGATCTGGCTCGTTGGCGCCGTGTAAACGACGAGATTGCGCTGACCGAACCGATCAATCTGCCCACAGTATTCGGTGAGTTCACTGCTCGAGCCGCCACCGCAGAAGGCCACGAGCATATGATCCTGAGCCATGCCGGGCCTGACGGCAGTGCGCCGGGTAATTTGGTGCGCATCCACTCCGAGTGTCTGACCGGCGACATTTTTGGTTCGTACCGCTGTGACTGTGGTGAGCAGCTGCACGCTTCGATGGCGCAGATCGCCGCCGAAGGTGGGCATATTATCTACATCCGTGGCCACGAGGGTCGTGGCATCGGCCTGGCCAACAAGTTGCGTGCCTACGCATTGCAAGAGGCCGGGATGGATACTATGGACGCCAATCTGCATCTAGGCTTCCCGGCCGATGCCCGCGAGTATTTTGTTGTGGCAGCCATCCTTCGCTCCATGGGGCTCGATGCCATCCGATTGCTAAGCAACAATCCGGATAAACAAGCCAAACTGCGCCATGCCGGGATCGCAGTAGAGGACCTGGTCGCTCTACGTATCACTCCGCGCGAGCAGAATTCGGCGTATTTGCACACTAAGCAAGCCAGATTTGGCCACCGCTTGGACCTGCCAGATACGTTGACCGCCACCGAAGCCAACGCCTACCACGGCGCCTAGAACCCACCACTTCTCAAAGGAATCACTACATGAGCAAGCACGGAGCTCCAATTAACGTCGCCGATCAGCTCCAAGAACTGGCTGCGAGTAAAAAATACGCCGGTCTCAAGGTCGCGATCATCGCTGCTAGCTGGCACGAAGTCATCATGAACGGGCTCATCGATGGTGCCCAGCGCGCCGCCAAAGACGCCGGATTGACCGAGCAAACTACCTTGATTCGTGTTCCCGGGACCTTTGAATTGCCGGTAGCAGCGGCCAGCCTAGCCAAGGACTACGACGCGATCATCGCCCTCGGTGTGGTCATCCGTGGTGGCACCCCGCACTTCGACTACGTTTGCCTGGCCGCGACCCATGGCTTAACCAATGTGAGCGTGGACACGAAGACTCCTGTTGGTTTTGGCGTGCTCACATGCGATAACGAAGAGCAGGGGCTAGACCGCGCTGGCTTGGAAAATTCCAGCGAAGACAAGGGTTATGAAGCGTACTCGGCCGCCGTAATGACCGTGGCGGCACTGGCCTAACTACCTGGTGGCTCGTCACAATGGGCCACCGGAATATAGTTACCGCCCTGAACAGGGCTAAGATTGGTACCGTGAAAACTTTTGACGAGCTCTTCAGCGAACTATCGCTCAAGGCACAAGAACGCCCGGAAGGCTCTCGTACCGTCACCGAACTCGACTCTGGTGTCCATGGCATCGGAAAAAAAGTTGTCGAGGAAGCCGCCGAAGTTTGGATGGCTGCGGAGTACGAATCCGACGAGGCCGCTGCTGAGGAAATCTCCCAGCTGCTCTACCACCTTCAGGTTCTCATGATCGCCAAGGGCATGACCTTGGCCGACGTTTACAAGCATCTATAGCCGTCGCACGTCCGCGGCCAGATCCCAATGGATCTGGTCGCCGGGACTGCACGGCAGAAACAACGGCCAACGAAAATAATCCTTGGCGCTTGTTTATGGCTGAACGCCGCAGCGCCACACTGACGAAATGAGTCAACAATGCTCCGCGTAGCCCTACCCAACAAGGGTGCTTTATCTGAAATTGCTTCCACCATGTTTAAGGAAGCTGGCTATCTCCAGCGCCGCGATTCTCGCGAACTGGTTCTGGTCGACGAAGAAAACCAAGTTGAATTCTTCTACCTGCGTCCGCGAGACATTGCCGTGTATGTAGGCCGCGGCATCCTTGATGTTGGTATCACCGGTCGCGATCTCTACTTGGACGCCGATGTGGACGACGACGTTGAAGAGCAACTGTCTTTGGGCATCGGGAAGTCCACTTTCCGCTTTGCCGCTCCGGTTGGCGCCTTCAACGATGCACAGCAGCTTAACGGTAAGCGCATCGCCACCAGCTACGACATCCTGCTGCGCAACCTACTAAAAAAGGCCGGCATTGAAGCTTCGATCGTTCGCCTTGACGGTGCCATCGAATCCTCGGTCCGCCTGGGCGTGGCCGATGCGATCGCTGACGTTGTCGAAACCGGCAACACCATCAAGGCTGCCGGCATGGAGATCTTTGGCGACCCACTGCTGAAGTCTGAGGCTGTGCTAATCGGTCGCGTAGGCCACCAGCCTTCCGGTCTTGACGTGCTGATTCGTCGCCTCAACGGTGTGCTCGTGGCCCGCCAGTACGTCATGCTTGACTACGATGTTCGCCGCGAACAGGCCGAGGAAGCTTGTGCGCTGACCCCAGGTCTGGAATCGCCGACCGTTTCAGACCTAGCCAACTCGGATTGGGTTGCCGTGCGAGCAATGGTCAAGAAGTCGCAGACCAACAACATCATGGACGAACTGTACGACGTTGGCGCTCGCGCCATCTTAGTCAGCCAGATTCACGCTTGCCGCATCTAGTAGATAGGGAACGTACTTCAATGAGCGTTGCCATTCGTGTAATCCCTTGCCTCGATGTTGATGCCGGACGTGTTGTTAAGGGCGTGAACTTTGAGGGTCTTCGTGACGCTGGCGATCCGGTGGAGCTTGCCCGCCGGTACAACGAGGCCGGTGCTGACGAGCTAACCTTCTTGGACGTCACCGCGTCCAGTTCGGATCGCGAAACCACATACGATGTAGTGCGCAGAACCGCCGAAGAGGTGTTCATCCCGTTGACCGTCGGTGGAGGTGTTCGTGCCGCAGAAGACGTCGATCGCCTGCTACGAAACGGTGCGGACAAGGCTTCCATCAACACGGCGGCTGTTACCAGACCCGAGGTTATCAACGAAATTACCGAGCGCTTTGGCTCTCAGGTACTCGTTCTCTCGGTCGACGCTCGTCGCACCAACGATCCAAAGATCGCTTCTGGCTTTGAAGTCACAACTCATGGTGGTCGTACCGGTACCGGCATGTGTGCCGTTGCTTGGGCAAAGGAGGCAGCTGAACGAGGAGTCGGAGAAATCCTGCTGAACTCGATCGACGCCGACGGTACCAAGGATGGATTTGATCTGGAAATGATTCGCGCGGTCCGTGCTGCAGTTTCGGTTCCGCTGATCGCTTCCGGGGGAGCAGGCAAGCCCGAGGACTTCCCGCCAGCCATTGAGGCGGGCGCCGATGCGGTTCTTGCTGCCTCGATCTTCCACTTTGGTCCCAAGGACATGATCGCTCAGGTTAAGCAGACGATCCGCGACGCTGGCTACCCAGTTCGCTAGTCTTCGACCCAAAAATGCCCAGTCTACGTGGACTGGGCATTTTTCATGGGCACTAATCGTTGGCGATGAGTTCTTTCTCGGTACGCCAAACATCGATTGGCAATGAGTTACTCGGGACCGCGGCCTGTCCAGGAATTGCCTGCCACGGACCGCCATCAACGCTGAACTCGCCTCGGTAGAGCGTCGTTACGGTGACGCCGAACTTTCCGGTTTTGGTGTAGGAATGACTGGTCTTGGTCTCATCATGCAACGTGTGCGATGGCATCGCTTCGCCAGGGAAATTTAGGTTTCTCGTGCTTCCGTCACCGTAGTTCCAGTTCCACTGAATCGGGATCGCCTTGATTTTTACATTTTGATCTGAAATCTCTGATTTGAACTCTTGGACTTCCTTACTAGCCCAGAAATGAGTGTGCCCGTTGCGTAGCGAGAACTTGTTAGGAGAACTCTGTATCTTTGAAGCCTTGATCGGGTAACTGCGGAACTTCTCGACGGTAATTATGATCGCTCTTGGTGCTTCTTCGATCCGGCCATCTTCAGGTATCTCCATTTTCGGTGGATCTCCGGGGCAATATTGATACTGGTTCACCAAGCGACCATTGTTATCTAAAAGCTGACGAATGATCGGATACGTACCGTCGGGACAAGTGCTTTGATCGGGATTACTATCGCAGCCCTTGGTATTCTCCGTACCGGGGACGCACGTCTGATAATCGCGAATATGATATTTCTTTTGCTTGTTCGACACGCGCCTTTTGTTCTCGGCATTATCCTTTGAATCCGGATCAGGCGGCGGTCCTGCGGTTGGGGTGACGACTTTGGAGTCTTGCTCTTTCCGTTGTTCCTCGATGTCATTCCCGTCTATACCCAATCCCATGGGAATAGTCTGCCTGAAGGATGCTGGGACAATATTGGTTGGAGGAGAAGCGGCGGCAATCGGCAAGGTCAACATCATTGCCATCATTAGTTTTAAAAGAGCGCCCATCATTCCACTCCCATAATTTTATGGACCGTCCACCCTTTGTTGTACGACAAATCGAAGGCAAGTGACGTAGCATCTTGTTTCTGAAGCTTTTCGTGGACAACGCTCGGGGCAGAATATACTTTCCCTACATCCGAGGTGAATTCCACAGTGACGATTGCGATATTCTTTCCCGAAATGTGCGAATCGATGACCACAGCCTGGTGCTTTCCACCTACCTGCCACCGATGAGCCTTCTTGATCTCTTCAGCTTCGTCAATTATTGATTTGTAGCATATGGTGCAATCGTCTTCACTGATCCTTTCGATCTCTTTCGTGTCGGTCGAGTCAATTGCGTAATTTAGGAGATCGAAGTAATACAACGTGAAAGACTTGGCTCCGTCTTCGGTAAATTTTCTGGCTTCGGCCGGCATTGCAGGAAATGGAACATTTTGGGCGGGTCCTTCGGCGGAGCCTGGCTTGTACAACGAAGAAGGTGAGGGTTCACTTTTAGGTGTCGAATCAAGCGATTCTAGTGATGATTTGGGAGAGTTAGTGTTGGTCGACGAATTGTCAGTTGATTGCTCAATGCATGCTGACAAGATGAGCATTGCACAAAAAGCGAGCAAGCTGAATTTCGCTATTTTCATCAAGGTACCGCCCCACAACAAGATTGAGAATGAGATTGAAGCACATACTATGCCGATCCGCCTACGTTGAGTAGTAGTGGAAGAAAACTTGTGGGAAAGTTCAGCTTTGGCATTTGGCAAGCCTGCATCTCTTTGCTCAAAACGCAACAGGGACGCAAGATTTCAACTTATTTAGATTTGCCGAGCCGAACTTGAGATGAAATCACGGACTGGGCAAGTTGAGAAGGTCTATTTTCGAGAAATGTCAGTATTAGTCTGATTGACTGTGCGATAAATAAGCGCTGATTTGCTTGTCTGGCAAAGGTTAGTCTTCGTTATCGTTTGAACAAGAGCAGCTGGAACGTTGACTAACAATTCATGAAGATGAAGCGACTCGGCGAAGAATTTACAATGACAGTAAGATCAGCTGACGCATCTCGGAATGGTGCGATGTCTCTCTGAACGTCCAAATCTAACCTAAAGCCCAGGCTTGAAGCCCTTGACGATTTCGAGCGCAGTTTCTCCGCCTTCGAAGAGTACGAGGCTTTGATCGATGCGGCCGAATCCGTACAGCATCAGTTCCGTGACAGGGCCAGTGATCGACACTGCGTTGGGGGCCTTCTTGGCAACATGGCGCTGACCATCGGGGCGGGTGAGGATGATGCCAACAGGCGCTTTGCGGAAGAGCATTCGCGAGGCACGTGTGAGGTTCTGCCAGAGCATCTCGGTGTACTGCTTATCGAGGACGCGCGGTGCCCACTGGCCGCGAGCACGTCGTACGTCTTCGGTGTGAATGAAGTACTCAGAGAGATTGGCTGCCTGATCGAACTTATCGATGGCAAAAGGGGAGTACTTAGCTGGCCCGGACCGGAAGGTGCGAATGAGCGCGGCGTAGCCCTCCGGGGATTGCGCGGCGGCCGCCAGTTCCTCGATCTTGGCGTCAAGCTTTTTGGAGAGCGGTTTAAAAACTACGCCAGCGGCGAGAGCCGATCGCTCGCGAATCACGAGGTGCGCGACAAGGTGACGGGTTTCCCACCCGTCACAAAGAGTGTTGGCGGTCGGGCCCGCGGCAAGCAGGGTCTCGGCCAACGCAAGTCTGGAAGCTTGAACTAAGTGCATCACTTCTGAAACTAGCATGCAGTGCGCACTGAATTGTGCAACGCGCGAGCAGTGTCGCTTAAGTCCTGCGATGTGTCTAAGAGCGGTACGTCATGGGGCGCTGAAACACAGGTGAAACCAGTATGCTAAGAGGGATGTCTACTTCTAACGACGGCTCGAATCTGAGCCCCGAAACCCAAAGCCTGGATCCAGCGATCGCCGATCGACTCAAGCGAGATGAAAACGGACTGGTTGCGGCCATCGCACAACAATATGACACCGGCAAGGTGCTCATGCTTGGTTGGATGGACGACGAGGCGTTGCGACGCACTCTGAGCACGGGACGAGTGACCTTCTACTCGCGCTCGCGCCAGGAGTATTGGCGCAAGGGAGATACCTCCGGGCATTACCAGTTCGTCAAATCTGTTGCCTTGGACTGCGATGGCGACGCACTGCTCGTACAGGTGGATCAAGTGGGCGCAGCCTGCCACACCGGAACCGAATCCTGCTTCACCGACCGCGCCCTCGACGCGGTTATCGGACACCGCCCGGAATAAAAACACCGCACCGGCCGGCTAAATACGTAGAAGAAGAACACTGATGAAAACTTTGGGCAAAATTTCCCTTTCGCGCGAACAATTCCGCACGATGGCTATCGACCGACGCGTTATTCCCGTAACGATCACGGTGCTGGCTGACTCGTTGACCCCTATTGGCCTCTACCGCACTCTCGCTCAGGGCCGACCCGGCACCTTTTTGATGGAATCAGCAGCCCCGGGCGGGGTATGGAGCCGTTACTCGTTCATTGGCGTGAATTCGCCGGCGACCCTGAGCACCCGCGGGGGAGAAGCCTACTGGCAGGGCCATGCTCCCGAGGGTCTGCCCAACGGTGGCATCGGCGTTGAAGTTTTGCGCGATACCGTGCGTGCGCTGAAGACTGAACCCGTTGCGGGCATGCCTCCGCTGACCGGTGGCATGGTCGGCTTTGTTGGTTGGGACTGCGTGCGACACTGGGAGAAGCTGCCTGCGCCTCCCGTTGATGACCTGAAGCTGCCTGAACTGAGCATGAACCTTGTGGCTGATATGGCGGCGCTTGATTCGGCTGAGGGCACGGTGACGTTGATTGCCAACGCCATCAACTTTGATGGAAGCGACAACAACGTTGACCAGGCCTACGACTCAGCGGTAGCCCGCCTGCAGGCGATGCTCGACCAGCTCGGGCAGCCGGTGGAAGCTACCGCCTCGGTACTCTCTGGTACCGATGTTGCCCGCGAGACACTGATGGATGCGGTTACTCATTCGTGGGCCGAAAACGAATACCTGGATGCCCTGGCCAAATCCAAAACCGCGATCGTCGACGGTGAAGTTTTCCAGATCGTGGTTTCGCGACGTTTTGAGCTAGAAACTCAGGCCTCAGCGTTGGACGTCTACCGGGTGCTGCGGGCGACCAACCCCAGCCCGTATATGTACCTGTTCAACTTTGAGAACGAAGACGGCGAAGCGTTCGAGATTGTTGGGTCCTCTCCAGAAGCATTGGTGACGGTCAACGATTCGCATGTCGTCACCCACCCGATTGCCGGCTCTCGTCCGCGCGGTGCCAACTACGAAGATGACCAGCTTTTTGAGAAGTCGCTGATCAACGATGAGAAGGAACGCGCCGAGCACCTGATGTTGGTCGATCTTTCACGCAATGATCTGTCCCGGGTTTGCCAGGCCGGTACCGTAGAGGTCACCCAGTTTATGGAGGTTGAACGCTTCAGCCACATCATGCATCTCGTCTCCAACGTGGTAGGCAAAACCCGTGCGGACGTCGACGCCTATGACGTGCTGGCGGCCACCTTCCCGGCAGGAACCCTTTCCGGAGCGCCCAAGCCCCGTGCGTTGCAATTACTTGATGAGTACGAGCCATACCGACGCGGCATTTATGGTGGCGTCGTTGGCTACCTCGACTTTGCCGGCGATATGGATATGGCCATCGCTATTCGATCGGCCTTGCTCAAAGGCGGACGCGCCTACGTTCAGGCCGGTGGCGGCATCGTGAACGACTCAAAGTTTGAAGACGAAGCACTGGAAACCGTCAACAAAGCCGCCGCACCATTGCGCGCCGTCTGGGCTGCCCAGTCGATGCATGATGCGCACACCATCAACACCGAACTAGGTGAAAGCAAGTGAAAAAACTAACCAGCGCCCGCTATCTTGCCCTGCTCGGTGTCCTTGGCGCGTTGCTCGGCTTCTGGTCGGCCACACGCACCTGGATCACCGTGGACGTGAAAGCGACCTCGGTACAAATCCCGCAAGTAGTGATCGACGGGGCCGACGCAGCAGCTTCGGTTACCGCGGTCGCAGTGGTGGTGTTGGCCGGATCCTTGGCACTACTGATTGCCGGTAAAGTTTCGCGCTACATTATTGGCGGGCTCAGCCTATTAGCTGGGGCCGCGTCGATCGCTGCCGGGGTAGGCGCGTTGGCTGACCCGCAGTCTGTGGCGGCAACCGCGGTGTCAGAGGCCACGGGATTAGCCCAAAATGCCGGCGACTACGCGGTGACTGCGTGGCCGGCGGTAGCGATCGTAGGCGGCGCGATCATGGCCCTGCAAGCGGTGCTGATCTTCGTCTTCGCCTCGCGCTGGCCCACTAAAGCGAGTAAGTACGATCGTCAGGCCGCAAAAAAGGCTCCGGTGGCCAACGACGATTCTTCGCGCAACATCGCTAGCTGGGAGCAGCTTTCGGCCGGCGAAGACCCAACATCTGAGCCGCGTTCGTAATTTTCGGCGGTGATTCGCGCCACCGAAGCGAAACGAAAGCCCGGGTAAATAGGATGTGACCGGGCACAGATGGCAGAATAGTTTTTGAAGAGATACGTCGCGGGCTTAATGGCCCATCAACGACGCAGTAACAAACATGAGGAGAACGCGAGACATGTCGCAGAACACCGAGATCGATCCGGTATACACCGAAGAGATTGGCCACGGTAACTCCATTGCAGCGTGGAGCTGCGTGCTGATCATGACCGTAGGTTTCGTTGTAGGCGGCATTGCTTTCGCTTACCTAGCATGGCCAATTGTCTGGGTCGGCTGCGGCATTGTCATCTTGGGCCTGATCGCTGGCGCAATCTTGAAGGCAGCTGGTTTTGGTGTTGGTGGCGCCCGTAGCGGAGCAGCACACTAAATTGAGCGTTCTTGATGACATCATCGCGGGCGTCCGGGAAGACCTGGGCGCCCGTCGCGCAATCACCGATCTAGCCTCGGTCAAAACTGCCGCTGCGCAGGCTGCCCCGGCAGTGGACGCCTTTGCAGCACTAGGCGGTTCGGCGCAGCCCAGCTCGCGAGACACCACCCTGCGGGTTATTTCCGAAGTGAAGCGCAAGTCGCCGTCCAAAGGTGCCTTGGCTGATATCGCCGAGCCTGCAGTGCTCGCAGCGGAATATGAAGCCGGAGGTGCCTCGGTCATTTCGGTGCTGACCGAAGCGCGACGATTTGGCGGGTCACTCGCTGATTTGGACGCGGTGCGCGCTAAGGTGCAGATCCCGGTACTGCGTAAAGACTTCACCGTCGATGAGTACCAGATCTACGAGGCCCGCGCCCACGGTGCGGACCTGATCTTGCTCATCGTGGCGGCCCTCGATGATCGGCAACTGGCCGAGTTTTTGGACCTGACACATCAGTTGGGCATGAACGCTTTGGTGGAGACGCACACCGAAGAGGAAATTGCACGGGCACTGAAGGTCGGCGCAAAAATCATCGGCGTGAACGTGCGTAATTTGAAGACGCTCGACGTCGACCCAGCGACCTTTGGCAAACTTGCTCCCTTGATCCCTGCCGAGGCAGTGATTGTGGCAGAATCCGGAGTTGAATCAGCCGATCAGGTAAGGCAGTATGCCGGCGCTGGCGCCGATGCGATCTTGGTGGGTGAAGCGCTGGTGAAACACGCGGACCCGCGAGCCACCGTCGCCGAATTCATCACCGCTGGAACCCAAGCCAAACCGCAACGCTAAGCACAGCGCGGGGGCAACCAGTACTAACTTTCTCGTGCCCCGCTGGATCTTCCGGCGGGGCACGAAACATACCACGAATCAAGTTTCGTTCAAGAAAAGAGGGAATCGATGAGCACCCCGGAGAATTCCGAGCTAAGCCAGTCAATCGATGCACAGTCGCTCAGGCACGCCAGTGGCCCTTACTTTGGAGCTTATGGTGGACGATGGATGCCTGAATCGTTGATGGCCGCCATGGACGAGTTGAACGAGACCTTTGAAGCCGCCAAGAACGACCCAGAATTCATCGCCGAGGTCAAAGACCTCAACAAGAATTACTCCGGTCGACCATCGCTGCTCACCGAAGCTAAGCGTTTCTCACAGGAGTACTGCGGCGGGGTACGGATCTTCCTCAAGCGTGAAGACCTGAACCACACCGGCAGCCACAAGATCAACAACGTGCTCGGTCAGGCTTTGTTGGCCAAGCGCATGGGCAAGACGCGTATCATCGCCGAAACCGGCGCAGGCCAGCACGGTGTTGCCTCGGCCACTGCAGCCGCATTGATGGGCCTAGAGTGCGTGGTGTACATGGGTGCAGAAGACACCCGTCGTCAGGCACTGAACGTGGCGCGAATGCGTCTCTTAGGTGCCACCGTGATCCCGGTAACCGTCGGCTCGCAGACGCTGAAGGATGCGATTAACGAGGCGTTGCGCGACTGGGTCGCCAACGTTGAAAACACCCACTACCTGCTGGGAACCGCCGCCGGTGGCGCACCGTTCCCTGCCATGGTTCGTTACTTCCACGAGGTGATCGGCGACGAGGCCCGCGAACAGATTCTCGCGCAGACCGGTCGCCTGCCCGATGCGGTGACCGCCTGTATTGGCGGCGGATCGAACGCGATCGGCATCTTCCATGGTTTCCTTGATGACCCTTCGGTCGAAATTTACGGCTTTGAGGCCGGTGGTGACGGTGTTGATACCGACCGCCACGCGGCCACCATCACGCTGGGTCGTCCCGGGGTACTGCACGGGGCAAAGTCCTACTTGATGCAGGACGAAGACGGCCAGACCGTCGAATCGCACTCCATCTCCGCTGGTTTGGACTACCCAGGCGTGGGCCCGGAGCACGCTTATCTTTCGGACATCGGTCGCGTGAGCTACGAGCCGGTAACCGACACCGAAGCGATGGATGCCTTTAAGTCGCTGTGCCGCACCGAAGGTATTTTGCCGGCGATCGAGTCCGCCCACGCCCTGGCAGGCACCATCCGTGTGGCCCAGCGCAAGGTCGCCGAAGGGGTGAACCCAGAGGAAACCATCATCATCGCCAACCTGTCCGGCCGAGGGGATAAGGACGTGGGAACCGCCGCCGCCTGGTTCAACATGATCGACGAAAAAGACGCTGAAGCTGAAATCAACGTGGCCAATTCGCAGAACTCCGGCTCGCAGAACTCCGAGGAGAAGTAAATGACCCGTGTGATGAGTGCCGAGAAGATCGCCGCTGCTCGTGCAGAAGGCCGCCCAGCCCTAATTGGCTACCTGCCTGCCGGCTTCCCAGATGTACAGACCAGCATTGAAGCAGCCGTGGCGCTGGCGGAAAATGGTGTGGACATTATCGAGATCGGAATTCCATACTCCGATCCGGTGATGGATGGTCAGGTCATTCAGGAAGCCACCGTGCATTCCTTGGCCAACGGCTTTAAGGTTGCGCAGATTTTTGACATCGTGCGTGGAATTACCCAACGCACCGACGTGGCCGTGATGGTTATGACTTACTGGAACCCGGTACTGCGGATGGGCGTGGACGAGTTCTCGCGTCGCTTTGCCGAAGCCGGCGGAGCAGGGCTGATCACACCAGATCTTGTGCCTGATGAAGCCGGCGAGTGGATCGAAGCGAGCACCAAGTACGATCTGGAACGCGTCTTCTTGATCGCGCCGTCCTCATCTGAAGCCCGAGTGCTCAGCACCGTGGACGCCTCCAGCGGCTTCGTGTACTGCGTTTCGCTGATGGGTGTCACCGGAGCTCGTTCTTCGGTGTCTTCGGCGGCACAAGCCGTAGTCGACGCCGCCCACAAAGCCGGAGCGGAAAATGCCTGCGTTGGTTTGGGTGTCTCGCGCCGTGAGCACGTGGAAGAGATCGGAGCCTACGCCGATGGCGTGATTGTTGGCACCGCCTTGGTTGCTGCCCTACGCGACGGGGGAGTACCGGCCGTGTCAGAACTCGCCGCACAACTTAGCGGACGGGCCTAATGACATTAGCAACGCAGCTGGCACTGGCAGTGCCAGCCTCCATTCCGTCGCCTCCGGCGGAATTTTCGAAGTTTAGCATCGGCCCGCTGACCATTCACGCCTACGCACTGTGCATTCTGCTGGGCATTCTTATTGCCCTGTGGTTGACCAATAAGCGCATGCAGGCCCGCGGCGGTAACTCGGACATGCTCTGGGACATTGCCATTTGGGCGATCCCCTTCGGCATTATCGGCGGCCGTCTCTACCATGTGTTGATTACCGACCCGATGTACTACTTTGGATTGGGCGGTCAGGCAGCACACTGGGCCGAAATTCCACAGTTGTGGCTCGGCGGTCTGGGCATCATGGGCGCGGTGTCTCTGGGCGCCCTCGGGGCCTGGATTGGCTGTCGTCGCACCGGTGTGCGTCTGTCAGCATTTGCTGACGCGGCTGTGCCGGGGTTGCTGATTGCTCAGGGCGTTGGGCGTTGGGGTAACTGGTTTAACCAGGAACTTTTTGGTTCACCAACCACCTTGCCCTGGGGGCTTGAGATCGACCCGAACAGCTACAACTTCCCCGCGGGGCTTCCTGCCGACACGCTCTTTCATCCGACCTTCTTGTACGAGTCACTGTGGAACGTGCTGGGCGCGTTGGTCTTGATCGCGCTCGATCGCAAGTTTAAGCTTCGTCGCGGGGCGCTGTTCTGCTGCTACATGATTTGGTACGGCATCGGTCGAACCTTCACCGAGTCCTTGCGACTGGATCCGGCTGAAATCATCCACATCGGACCACTGGGTCTTCGTGTTCATCAGTGGCTCGCCATTGGACTCGTGATCGCCGGGGCGATCGCGCTGGCACTCGTGCTCAAAAAATTCCGGCCACAGCAAGTTGATACGTTCTTCCTTCCGGGCCGGAAGCCACAGGCAGAAGAACTAAGCCCGGCAGATCACGGCACAGCCGATCAGACCGGAGAAGCAACACAGTCTGAACCGAAACATGGAGACGGGGAACTGAAGTAGCCCCAGCGCTGCGATGTTCGAACTCTTGGCACCATTACGTGGCCGGCAAGCAACCTGACTTGCCGGCCACAGCCATACCGTTTACCGACGCCAAACTTCGATCAGCTGTTTCATGACGCGCTACAAGTGAAGTATGGCGAAATCTGGCAAAAAATTGAGGCCCAATTTTTAGATGCTAGCGAAAAGCGCCGGCAACATGTTTGAAACATAGCTCACATCCGAAAATTAGTAGACAACAACGGGTTTTAGGCTCCCAGCGAAACTTCTGGGCTTGCCCTCAGTGTGGCGTGGACCCCAGTGTTTAACATTTTCGAAACATAAACGGTCGCTCTTGAGAAACAAAAATTGCGTAACGTGTGATGTTGGCATCGTAGAAGGACCCTCAACCCCCTGGAGCGGACCTGCGATGCAGCACCACAATGAGGTGGGAAATGTTCCTCTCTGAAACTTCGACGCGCAGGCATACCCCGCCCGAGACACGTAGGTAGTTTCAGGTTGACGAAACATCAAGGCGGCCGGTCGCCCTTTTAAGGAATAATCCTCACGAGCAAAGGGTTCGGCGCGCCCGTCCTGCATGAACCACAGAAAGGCACGCTCATGAGCATGACCGGAGTCCCACTGAACGCCTCGCCAGGCTCCGGCGAGGCAGTCCTCTCGCCATATACACGCTTCTCAGCACTGCCTAGCGCCCAGGGCCTCTATGATCCTGCTGGCGAAAAAGATGCCTGCGGTCTGGCCATGATCGCCTCGCTGAAGAATGTTTCTAGCCACGAGATCGTCGGGCACGCACTCACTGCGCTACGCCGTCTAGAACACCGCGGCGCCATCGGCGCTGACGAAGGCACCGGTGACGGTGCAGGAATTCTGCTGCATATGCCAGATGCTTTCCTGCGTAGCGCAACCAATTTCCCGTTGCCTGCTGCCGGCGCATATGCCGTGGGTATGGGCTTTTTGCCCGCTGAAACCAAAGAGCGCGAGTTTGCTCAAGCTGAACTTGAGGCTCTGGCGCTAGAAGAGAACCTTTCGGTGCTCGGCTGGCGTGAAGTTCCAGTTGACGCGTCGGTGCTCGGTGCCTCGGCCCGCAAGGTCATGCCGTACATTACCCAGTTCTTCGTTTCCGGTCCTGCCGGTGCACCGGCCTTGAGCAGCCGCGAACTGGACGCCGCGGCATGGCGTATTCGCCGACGCGCACACAATAAAATGGGCATCTACTTTGCGTCCTTCTCCGCGCAGTCCATCGTATACAAGGGCATGGTCTCGACCGCGCAGCTCGAACCGTTTTACCCAGATCTCTCGGACACCGGCTTCGCCAGCCGTTGCGCGATCGTGCACTCCCGCTTCTCCACAAACACTTTCCCTTCGTGGCCACTGGCCCAGCCATTCCGCACCATCGCGCACAACGGCGAGATTAACACGGTCAAGGGTAACCGCAACTGGATGCGCGCACGCCAGTCCACATTGGACTCCACGCTGCTCGGCGAGGTCCCAGAAGAGCTGTTCCCGATCTGCACCCCAGGTGCTTCGGACTCCGCCTCCTTCGATGAGGTCGCCGAAATGCTGATGCTTTCGGGGCGCAACGTCACCGAAGCGATCATGATGATGATCCCGCAGCCGTGGGAAAACGACACCCAGATGGACGCCGATCTGCGCGCCTTCTACCAGTACCACTCGATGCTGATCGAGCCATGGGACGGTCCGGCAGCAGTGTGCTTCACCGATGGCCAGATGGCTGGCGCGGTGCTGGACCGTAATGGTCTGCGCCCAGCTCGCTGGTGGGTCACCGACGACGATCTGGTAGTACTGGCCAGTGAGGTCGGCGTGATCGACGTGGCAGAAGAGCACATTGTCTCCAAGGGACGTGTGGCACCGGGCAAGATGTTCGCCGTTGACTTGAATGCCGGACGCATCGTGGAAGACTCCGAAATCAAGGCCGAGGTCGCTTCGGCTAAGCCATGGCGCGAATGGGTTTCGCAGAACATGAAGACCCTCGAGGACTTCCCAGATCTGGAACACGTACGCCATAACTCGGCCTCCGTGCTGCTGCGCCAGCTCACCTTCGGATACACCACCGAAGAGTTGCGCATCTTGCTTGCGCCGATGGCCACCACCGGCGCCGAGCCGCTGGCCGCCATGGGAACCGATACGCCGATCGCCGCCCTGGCCGATCGCCAGCGCCTGCTCTTCGACTACTTCACCCAGTCCTTCGCTCAGGTCACCAACCCGCCACTGGATGCCATCCGTGAAGAATTGGTCACTTCGATGCGCACCACCATCGGACCAGATGGCAACTTGTTGAGCCTGGAGAAGGTTCCGCAGTCACAGATCGCCCTAGACTACCCGGTGTTGACCAACGACCAGTTGGCTAAGATCGTGAACCTGCGCGACGATGCTGGTTCCAAGCTCTCGCTGAAGGTTCGCGGTTTGTACCGTCCGGCCGGTGGCGAATCAGAACTGCGTGCACGCCTGCAGGAAATCTGCGAGAAGGTTTCAGCCGCGGTGAACCGTGGAGTGCGTTACATTGTGCTCTCCGATCGCGATTCTTCGGCCGCTTGGGCTCCGATCCCTTCGTTGCTGCTGACCAGCGCGGTCCACCACCACCTGCTCAAGAGCTCAAACCGTACCCGCGCCTCGCTGATCATCGAATCCGGCGACGCCCGCGAAGTGCACCACATTGCGGTACTCATTGGTTACGGCGCTGCCGCGATCAACCCCTACCTTGCTTTGGAATCCGTGGAGCAGATGGCTGAAGAGGGCCAGCTGCCGGGCGTCGACGGCGCCACCGCTAGCACTAACCTGCGTAAGGCGCTGGGCAAGGGCGTACTGAAGATCATGTCCAAAATGGGCATCTCCACGGTCTCCAGCTACTGCGGTGCACAGACCTTCGAAGCTGTAGGCCTATCTCAGCGCGTGGTCGATCAGTACTTCACCGGTACCACCACTAAACTCTCGGGCATCGAACTGGATGTGGTGGCCGCCGAGGCTGCCGAACGTCACGCTCGTGCCTACCCAGAGATCGACGGCAGTTCCCAGGGCAATGAACTGGAAACCGGTGGCGAATACCAGTGGCGTCGCTCCGGCCCGCCGCACTTATTTGACCCGCAGACCGTCTTCCGCCTGCAGCACTCTACTCGTACCCGTCGCTACGACGTGTTCAAGGAGTACACCAAGGCAGTGGACGATCAGGCCGCAGAGCTCAAGACGCTACGTGGATTGCTCAAGTTCAAGACCGAGGGTATTACCCCGATCGACATTGATGAGGTGGAGCCGGTCTCCGAAATCGTCAAGCGTTTTGCTACCGGTGCGATGAGCTACGGTTCGATTTCCGCCGAGGCTCACGAGACCCTGGCGATCGCAATGAACCGTTTGGGTGGCAAGTCCAACACCGGTGAGGGCGGCGAGGATCCTGAGCGTCTACTCGATCCCGAGCGTCGTAGCGCGGTTAAGCAAATCGCTTCGGGCCGCTTCGGCGTGACCAGCTTGTACCTGTCCAACGCCGATGACATCCAGATCAAAATGGCCCAGGGCGCAAAGCCAGGCGAGGGTGGCCAGCTGATGAGTCAGAAGCTCTACCCATGGGTGGCCAAGACTCGTCACTCCACCCCGGGTGTTGGCCTGATTTCCCCGCCTCCGCACCACGATATCTACTCCATCGAGGACCTGGCTCAGCTGATTCACGACGCGAAGTGCTCCAACCCGAGCGCGCGCGTGCACGTGAAGCTGGTCTCCGAGTCCGGGATCGGTACCGTGGCTGCCGGCGTGGCTAAGGCCAAGGCCGACGTGGTACTGATTTCCGGTCACGATGGTGGTACCGGTGCGTCGCCAATGAACTCGCTCAAGCACGCTGGCACTCCATGGGAGCTCGGCCTAGCTGAGGCACAGCAGACGCTGATCCTTAATGGTTTGCGTGACCGTGTCACCGTGCAGGTCGATGGCCAGCTCAAGACCGGCCGTGACGTGCTGATCGGCGCCCTGCTTGGTGCCGAGGAATTCGGTTTTGCCACCGCCCCACTGGTGGTTTCGGGCTGCATCATGATGCGCGTATGCCACCTAGACACCTGCCCAGTGGGCGTCGCGACGCAGAACCCTGTGTTGCGTGAGCGCTTCAGCGGCAAGGCCGAATTTGTGGTGAACTTCTTCGAGTTCATTGCTCAAGAGGTGCGCGAACTGCTCGCTTCGCTGGGGGCTCGTACCTTGGATGAAGTGATCGGCCGCGTTGAATTGCTAGAAACAGATGCCGAGCAAATTGGTGCACACCGTAAGGTGACTGGGTTGGCCCTTCAGGCCATCACCCACGAGCCAGCGGTAGAAGTTGCTGCGCGTCGTCGCCGTATTTTCCAAGATCACGGGCTGGATGCACACCTTGACCAGCGTCTGTTGGCTGCTGCCGCGCCTGCGTTGGCTGATCGTATCCCGGTCACCATCGACGCAGACATCGTGAACACCGACCGCTCGGTGGGCACCTTGTTGGGTCACCATGTCACCAAGACCTTCGCACTGGAGACCTTGGATGAGAACACCATCACGGTAAACCTTGCAGGCCGTGCCGGTCAGTCGCTCGGTGCGTTCCTGCCCGCGGGCATTAAGCTCAGCCTTGATGGCGACGCGAACGACTACGTCGGTAAGGGCCTATCGGGCGGCAAGATCGTCATCCACCCACCAAAAACCACTACCTCGAACCCTGAGCAGCAGGTAATCGCCGGTAACGTCGTGGGCTACGGTGCCACCAGCGGTTCGATGTTCATCAACGGTATGGTGGGCGAGCGCTTCGCGGTGCGTAACTCCGGGGCAAGCATCGTCACCGAAGGCATTGGCGAACATGGTTGCGAGTACATGACCGGTGGTGAAGTCCTGATTCTGGGCGAAACCGGGCGTAACTTCGGCGCCGGCTTCTCCGGTGGTGTCGCCTGGGTCGTGGACTTTGATACGGACAAGATCAACCCATTGGCCGCCAGCCAGGGCGATCTGTTGATCAACCCCGTCTCCGATGCCGAGGCACAGCGCATTCACGAACTGCTCACCGAGCACATCGCACAAACTGCTTCGCCACTGGCGCAGCGCCTCGTGCTGAACTGGGAAGAAACCCGCACCCGCATCACCAGCATCACCCCGCGCGACTTCGCAGCGGTGCAGCAGGTGCGTAGTGAAGCGGAAGCTAACGGGCAGAACCCTGATTCGCCACAGGTATGGAACAAGATTTTGGAGGTGACCCGTGGCTGATCCACGCGGATTCCTGAAGGTGACCGAGCGCGTCACCCAACCCAAGCGCCCGGTACCGGTGCGATTGATGGACTACAAAGAGGTCGTCGAACGCCAGAAAGACGGGACCCTGCAGCAGCAGGCCTCGCGTTGTATGGACTGCGGTATTCCGTTCTGCCATCAGGGCTGCCCGCTGGGTAACCTGATTCCGGAGTTCAACGACCTGACCTACCGTGGCCAGAAGGATGAAGCAGCAGCCCGACTGCTGTCCACGAATAACTTCCCGGAGCTTACCGGAAAGCTGTGCCCGGCCCCTTGTGAGTCCTCATGTGTGCTGGGAATCAACCAGCCTGCCGTGACCATCAAGCAGGTCGAAGCCGAACTGGCCGGACATCTGATGGACCAGGGCGACTTTGTCCCTGCTCCGCCAGCACGTCACACCGAACACCGTGTGGCCATTGTTGGCTCCGGTCCCGCCGGCTTGGCTGCCGCACAGCAGCTGACTCGGGCCGGTCATACGGTGGCCGTGTACGAGCGCGACGAAGCCATCGGCGGTCTGTTGCGCTTTGGCATTCCTGACTTCAAATTGGAAAAGCAGGTCATCGATCTGCGTCTGGCTCAGATGCGTGAGGAAGGCACGATCTTCCGCACCGGCATCGAAATTGGTAAAGACATCACCTGGGAACAGCTACGCCGCGACTATGACGCGGTGATCGTTGCTACCGGTGCTACCGTTCCACGCGAACTACCAATCCCAGGTAATCAGTTGGAAGGCGTACACCACGCCATGGAATTCCTCACCGATAACAACCGCGTTGTTGCCGGTACTTCCAGCGAACGCACCATCGATGCTAAGGGCAAGCACGTTGTGGTCCTTGGCGGCGGTGACACCGGTTCGGACTGCATCGGTACCGCTCTGCGCCAGGGTGCTGCCAGTGTCACGACCTTGGCGATCGGCAAGCAGCCGGGCACTGAGCGTAGTGAGATTCACCCGTGGCCGATGATGCCTGTGCTCTTTGAGGTGCAATCTTCGCACGAAGAAGGCGGGGAACGTACCTACCTTGCTTCTACTGTGAACTTTGTCAATGGTGAGGGAAGTGAGCAGAATAAGGTGATCGGTGTTACAGTTGCAGAGACAGAATTTGTTGCTGGCAAGCGCCTCCCGAAGCCTGGAACCGAACGCGTAATCAAAGCGGATCTGGTTTTGCTCGCCCTCGGGTTCACTGGACCGGAAGCTTCCGGCCTGGACGAACAGGTCAGTATCGAATTCGACAACCGGGGCAACGTCGCCCGAGATGGCTACTACATGACGAATACCGAATCGGTGTTCGTCGCCGGAGATGCCGGTCGGGGGCAGTCGCTGATCGTGTGGGCTATCGCTGAAGGTCGCGCTTGCGCCGCCTCGGTCGATAAGTTCCTCATGGGCACGACGATTCTTCCAGCACCGGTCGCTCCAACCGATAGAGCCATCAGCATCATTTGAGTGACGTAGGCTTAAATGCGGCGCATCCCGAAGTGGATGGGCCGCATTTTGCCTGTGTGGACAAGAAAGGCATTTGGCTGACGGAATGAGACGCGCAAAGATTGTAGCGACCTGGGGACCAGCCCTAGCAAGCTACGAAAACACTGTAGCGGTACTAAATGCGGGCGTAGACGTCGCACGCCTGAACATGAGCCATGGAGACCACTCCATGCACGCACAATCGTTGGCGAATGTGCGCAACGCAGCGGCAGAGATCGGCCGCGCGGTCGGCATCTTTGCTGACCTGCAGGGCCCCAAGATTCGTCTGGGCCGCTTCAAGGACAACGCAAAGTACATCCTTGAGGTCGGCGAAGAATTCACCATCACCATCGACGACGTAGAGGGCACCCGAAACCTGTGCTCGACCACGTTCAAGGGACTGCCAGAAGACGTAAAGCCGGGGGACTTCCTGCTGATCAACGACGGCAAAGTGAAGCTCAAGGCAGTATCTGTGGATGCCACCTCGGTGCGTTCCGAGGTTGTCGTCGGCGGCGAAGTCTCCAACAACAAGGGCATTAACCTACCTGGTGTTGCGGTGAATGTTCCTGCGTTGAGCGAGAAGGATGAGGACGATCTGCGCTGGGCGCTGCGCGCCGGCATCGACATGGTTGCACTCTCCTTCGTGCGCAACGCAGAAGACATCTCCCGCGTTCACGAGATCATGGACGAAGAAGGTCGACGTGTTCCAGTGATCGCGAAGATCGAGAAGCCACAGGCAGTGGCAGCTCTGGAAGAAATCATCGACGCGTTTGATTCCATCATGGTTGCCCGTGGTGACTTGGGCGTAGAGCTGCCGTTGGAAGAAGTTCCAGTGGTGCAGAAGCGCGCCGTTGAGCTGGCACGTCGCTGGGCTAAGCCCGTGATTGTCGCTACTCAGGTGCTTGAGTCGATGATTGAGTCGCCAACTCCTACCCGTGCAGAAGCCTCCGACTGCGCCAACGCCGTGCTCGACGGTGCCGACGCAGTCATGCTTTCGGGGGAGACCTCGGTGGGTGCTTACCCAGTTGAAACCGTGGAAACCATGTCCCGCATCATCTCTTCCACCGAAGAGCATGGTTTGGAACGCATCCCACGCTTGGGCTCCAAGCCTAAGACCACCGGTGGCGCTATCACTCGTGCAGCAGTAGAAATCGCCGATCAGGTCGACGCAAAGTACATCGTTGCGTTCACCCAGTCCGGTGACTCGGCTCGTCGCCTCTCACGCTTGCGACCAAAGAAGCCAGTTTTGGCTTTCACCCCGTTGCAGCAGACCTACAACATCATGACGTTGATGTGGGGCGTTCAGGCACGTTTGGTGGCCTACGCAGACCACACGGACAAGATGACCGCTCAGGTAGATGAGGCATTGTTGACTGAAGGCCTGGCCGATGTCAACGACACCGTCTGCATCGCGGCCGGTTCGCCTCCAGGACAGGCCGGCTCGACCAACTCCATTCGAGTGCACAAGGTTGGCGATCTGGCCGACGCAGGTCAGCTGGTTGACGGTAAGCCAATGCCGGCTCGCGAAAAGGTTGGGCCTTGGGCACCGGAGAATGTTTCAACTCCTGAGTCCCTCTAGCATCTCGCTTTTACGCTGATGCCTTAAAGTTCCGTTTTCGTTCATCTACAGGTGGACGGAAACGGAACTTTTTGTCTATGGACCTCGAAAACAAGTTTTGTGCACTCAGTCACATCTGCGTTGATTTTGGGTAGAAAAAAACCGCTGATCCGGAGGATTACTCCGAACCAGCGGTTCAAATTTGGTGCCCAAGGTGGGACTCGAACCCACACATCTTTCGATACCGCATTTTGAGTGCGGCGCGTCTACCGATTCCGCCACTTGGGCTGGCACTTTGACTACTTTACTAGAGGTTTTCCAGATTTCCTA
>Ga0308157_10002499_pt1 | contig 29997 bp, 21 predicted proteins | sample PhyBR1_FD_201035 | JGI IMG/M metagenome (GOLD analysis project Ga0308157, IMG submission 201035) | Phyllosphere microbial communities from UC Gill Tract Community Farm, Albany, California, United States - DLSLB.R1 | ecosystem: Host-associated > Plants > Phyllosphere > Unclassified | place: USA...
AGCATGCCATGCAGGATGACCAGTCGCTGGACCTGTTTGCCGAAGAGCTGCGGCTGGCGCAGGATCAGCTTTCCAGCATTACCGGGCAGTTCACGCCGGATGATTTGCTGGGGGTGATTTTCGGGCGGTTCTGTATCGGCAAGTGAATTCGAATCCAATGAAATCGATACCAGTCCATTTGGTCGAGATCTCACTATGAAATGAACCTGAGTAGTGTCCAGATCGTTCCAAAGTTTCCTATAGACATCTAGTTATTTTAGGTACACAATTTGGTACACGTGTTCGCGACCTGAGCAACACGTGTACCAAAGGAGTGTACCTATGCCGCGTCAAGCAACCCCCTTAACTGATACGAAGGTCAAGTCACTGAAAGCTCGGCCGGCGCGATACCGCGTAAGCGATAGTGCAGGCTTGATGCTGGAAGTAATGCCGAGTGGTGCGAAGATCTGGCGCTATCGCTTCCAGTTACACGGTGTGCGCCACCCGCCGCTTACGATTGGTAATTATCCTGAGATTGGCTTGGCTCACGCCCGCAGGCGCCGTGACGAGTGGGCAGCCCTCGTCGCGCGTGGTGAATCACCGAAGCGTGCAGTGCAAGCCGAGAAAACCGCTATGTTGAATACGGTTGGGGCTTTCGGTAAGTTGTGGTTGGACGAGCAGCTTGTAGGCAAGTCGCAGAGTTATGTCACCACGATGCGTCGGCTCATGAATAAAGATGTTTTCCCGATGCTTGGTAGTGTTCCTCTCTCAGAGGTGAAGCCTGCTGACATCATGGCCTTGTGCGACAGGATCAAAGCGCGTGGCGCACCAAAAATGGCTTTACTAACGCGTAACGCCCTGCGGCGAATGTACGATTTCGCAATCGCGCGTCAACTTGCAGAAAGTAATCCAGCTGCGGCGCTCGTGGCCCGGTTCATCGCAACGGAAGAGAGTAGGACACGTGTATTGTCACCACAGGAAATTGGTGTGGTCCTCAGAGCGATTCATGCTTCCGACATTCGGCGTTCCCTCAAGCTAGCTCTGAATCTTCTCTTCATTACGATGGTGCGCAAGGCTGAACTTACCGAGGCAACTTGGGATGAGTTCGACCTTGCCGCTCGGGTGTGGGACATTCCTGCTGAGCGAATGAAAAAGGATCGACCACATCGTGTGTATTTGTCGTGTCAAGCGCTTGCCATGCTAGAGGAACTGAAGGGGCACTCAGAAAAGTCCGCCTATGTGTTTCCAAGTACACGTGGTATCGATGACCGTCCGATCAGTAAGAGCACGCTGAATCAAGCTGTACGTGCGCTGTCCATTGATGTTCAACATTTCGTCTTGCATGACTTCCGTCGCACGGCTTCCACCCATCTTCATGAGATGGGGCACTCGTCGGATGCGATTGAGCGGACCTTGGCGCACAAAATCGTGGGCATAAAGGGTGTCTACAATCGTGCGGAGTACTCGGAGCAACGCCGTTTAATTCTTCAAGCTTGGGCAGATTTCGTTCAGGCTCAACTTGATGGCGGTACTGTAACACCGCTCTTTAAAGCGGCTTAGAACTTGGGGATTTAATGAAAGTAACAAAGCCAAAGTTCTTGAGTGAAGCTGAGAAAAGACTCAAAAAAATATCGGACATTCTCCACGATAAAAGCGTGGTTGGGTTCAAATTGTCAGTGGATTTATACAGCGACGAGTCAAACAAACCGAGAACATTTTCCTTGCAAGGTAAACGATCTGCTGATGGTGGCTGGAGGACATGTTCTCCAAATGATCGAGGATCCAAACCGAATAAATCGAGCGAAGCCTTGAAGGCAGAATTGGCGACGATTGAAAAGCGCATACATGACTACATTTCGCAAAACGCACTGGGGGCAGAATGGAAAGAATTGGAATGCTCAATTGTCCAGCTGCTGAAATTGGGGCTATCTATCGAAGAATTAGAGTATCGATGTGCCACGCCTGTCAACGCTCTTGCTGCCATCAGCTATGAGGCCCATTTTTGCTCACCAGTAATGGCAACGGTGTACGCTAAAGAGGGTGCCAGAGTTCTAGCGAAAAGTAATCTAGATCACGCAATGTACTGCGTGGATCGAGGGCTCTATTGGTCAAATCAAGAAATGTTTATGCCAAACCCTAATAATCGCTTTAAAGCGAGAGCCAGCACCGGAGGGCGAGGTAAAGATCTTCGTCGCGAACCGGTCAAAGACAAGGTCGCTGAATTGCTGATCGAGTTAGCGCCGAGAGAGGGATGGAAGTCCAGTACAACGGCAATTGAGGAGGTCGCTAACGAATTGATTGCTAGCCATTCCAATTTCGTCGAGAAGTGTTTTCTTAAGTCAGAGACGTTGCCGAGAACGATCCAAGATTGGATTCAAGCAGACCCATTGCGATTTGCGCACCGCATCAAGCCAAATAGCGTCTAACCATCGCGGCGTTGCGTCGTTCGCCATACTAACGTACTGTCTTCGACGATGTGCCCTGCCTGGGAGGCCGGGCATTAACTTACACGCTTACGTCAACCGTCATCGCCAATGCGCAGGAATCGCCAGTCCGAGCACTCGCGAAATGTTTTCAAGTGCCGCGATAATTTCGAGGTGCCGGTCCTTATTATAGGCTCCTCCAGAATCCCGCTGCGATAGAACGCTTTTCAACTCAGGAAGATTATGCAGGCCCAAAGCGTAGAGATTTCTCCACGTCAACTCGCCAAACAATTTGTATATGAGTTCGGTACTGTCTCGATCACTGACCAATCGTTTCGGACCCACTAACTTTACTAGAGCCTCTTCGGCCTCTTCTTTCGTTTCGAAAGTATATAGATGTTGCAATGGTGCACCAGCAGCGAAAGGTTAATTCGATGACTCGGCACAAAGAATTCCGCCGAGCAGATTGTCTAGGATATTGCACCTCGGAACTCCAGGCTGTCAACAACCATTGATCGGATTGGGCGCCTCGGGCTCATTGCATCTTGCCAAAAAGATAAGAGCCCATGCTGAGGAGGCTCTTACGTAGCTTAAAGTAGCACATTTTCCCGGCCTTAAATCGCAGGCTGCCAACTTCGCGAACGGCGGAGCACGTTCCGCCAAGATCGGTCGCGGAAGCACAAGGCCGGAGTCTGTTCTCCAGACCTCGTTGCAGGCGTCGCGATCAGTCATCAAGCTGCCGGCGAGACTTGCCGTATATCGCTTGTCGGCCCCTCGGCCGCATGGCTGTACAGCATCGCCCAAAAGGCGTCGTCTGGACCATACGGCTAAACTTATCCTAGCGGAGGGTTAGGTCTCACGAAGGATGTGCAGCGCGAGGGCACTAACACTTCTGAATTCACGTCGATTTTTTGGCGGCAACAGTGTTACCGTGTTTGCTGTGGCTTTAGTTTTGTCGAGGATGGGCAAGAATTCGCCATGGCTCCAGAAGTAAAACCTATCGAATGCTCGATTTGTCGCGATCCAGAAAGCTGGTTTGTGAGCACCACCACCGACGCCGCGCCAAGCCTGCAGTTGGCTTTGCATTAGGAGGAGGCGCCCGTTGGTATCGATTGTCTTGGCTTCGACTAGTGTTGGCTCGGCAGCCGTCAACAGCGTAAACCAGAGATCGGGAACCACGCTGTCGACAAATGTGCCCCTGCCTACTCCTGTAATTGCAGCTTGACCGTCGAGGCTGATGTAGATTTCGTGGTCAGTATTGATAAACGGCGCCAGGTACCGATAGACCTCAGAGACCAGTTTGTGTTCCTGCTTCATAGTTGCTCGAATGGCCAAGCGTTCCGCTGGGCGGGGCTCGTAGTGGTTCCAAAGGTTTCCCGACGTCAGGGCGGGGGCGACTTTCCATAGTGTAAGTCAGACAAGGGTAGAACATGCAAGCACATTTTTGTTGGCTGCACCCTGACAAGTAAATTTTTTACAGATTATTAACCGACCGCTCCTGGGCGTTTGCTGCCGTCTAGAATACAGCTGCTTCCGACCTGAAGCGGACGTTAAACAGCCGAGCTGCAAATGGACTAGGAGAAGATCGCTGACAAAAGCCGAATTCGTTCTGCGATTCGGGGCAACGGAAGCGAAATAGTCTGGGGGCCCCCTGATGAGGCAGAAGTATTCAACGCAGCGCGTAAATAGTTCGACACCGAGAAGACATTAACCTCCGTGAATCCACCCGGAGCGCATATGGCGCCGTTTTCCTTTTTTAATGGCTCGAAGCTCGCTATCGGTACACGAAAAAAAATTTCACTACGATCTGAATCAGCCCTGCACACCGGAGCCCACAAGCAAAGCAGCGGCTTGGGACTCTCGGTCGGATACTGTGGCATCTTCTTTGGCGCTTGTGGCTGTCTCATCTGCAGTAGGACCTTTTTAGTACCTGAGTGGATTAAGCTCTGGCTCCTCGCGTCGTAATATCGGCTAAAAATGTAGCGCTTCTGAGCTAGGGTTTTCGAATTTTCCTCTCCTTCGATGAGCAATCGTTGGTCGCGGCCACCGATTCCATGGAAAGACCAAGACTTTATTTCAGTCTGATAGCAGTCCCGAACTCTGTCCTTTTCAACTACAAACCACCCATCGAGCTGAAATCCTTTACGCCCGCCAGTTGTACACGGCAGACGGCGACTCGGCGCGAGGCGTTCCGTCAAGAGCTCAGCCCTTTGTCCTTTAGATTGAAAGTAGCGCATCATGCAAGCGACAGCTAATTCTTCACCCAGGATGGCTTTGATTGAACTGGCGTCCTGTCTTGCATCAGTATTCACGTCGAAGAATTCAATTAGCGACCGAACGTCTACCGTTAGGTCGCCTGTGAAAGTTGTACGTTCTAATAAGGTGCGCATATCTTTGCCGTCCATGATCATGTGCTTACCCATGATTTACCACAACGCAGCATAGCAGGTTGCTAGGACAGAAAAGTCACGAACGGCCACGGCAGGCCATTGCCGATCTTAGTGCGAACGATCAAGTACCGTCGGTACAGCTGGCGAACTGGCTACCCTGAACGAGGTACTACCGAAGCTTGCACACTGTCCGCCGAGGGCCTCGATGGTGCTGTTTGCATCACGCATCAAGTTCAGCTATAGTCCAGCCATGAGTCGCCCACGTCGGCTCGCACGCCCACAAAGCGAAGCGCTGGCCCGGCAACGTGTCTACAGGTAAGGCATCTTTTCCTATTTGCTACTGTTCTTGGAGTGTGGGCGCACTAAGGTTGGTAGCAATACATGGAGAGCCAACGTGCCCGTTACCTTCACATCCGCTCAAATTGAGCAATTCAAGCTTCGTGCCAAACACACTTCCCGCGAAACCAATACGTCCCACAGCGAAGCGCTCGACCAGATCGCGCGTGAGCATGGCTTTAATAACTGGTCGCTGCTGATCAAGCACGTGGCGCCGGCCGATGACATCCAGCGTCCGCTGGCGATCGCCGGCGAAGCTGCGCCACCAGGCGCCTCTGCTGTGCAAGCGAGCGCCTCGTCTACTGTCGATCGATTAGTGACCATCGGATTCAAGCGGGCCGGGCGCTGGTCGCTAACAAATCAGGTGCTACGGCTGGAACTGCAGGCCGCGGTCATGCACGAGCAAAACGTCCTGTATGCGTTCGTCGTCGATGACGCGCTCATGTATATCGGCAAGACCACGCAAAGCCTGATTAAGCGGATGCAGGGCTATCGGTCCCCGGCCAGCAATGCCGAGCGCGGCGGATCGACCAACATCAAGAACAACCGCAACATCATCGATGCACTGGCGGCCGGTGCCAACGTCCACATCTACGTATTGCACAACATGCCGGTTCAGCATCACGGCGAATTTCGCGTGAATCTCGCTGCTGGTCTCGAAGACAGCCTGATCAGTTCGCTGGTTCCCCTTTGGAACAGAACAGCGCTGTCAACCGGCCGGCCACCGCTGCCGCTCGGTACCGCGGTTGACGCGCGGCCACGTACAGCGACTGCCCTCGAACACAACAGTGGCCAGATCCCATCATTCGAAACCTTGCTAGCATTCTGCCACGCCAAGCGCGGTGAGTTGATGACAACGCTGGTTCGCAAGAGTCCGTTCCGCGTTGAGGTCGCAGGCGACTATCTTGCTATCACGCCAGGTTCTTCCCAAGCGCCGCGACTCGAGCGGAAGTCGAGTATCGGTTCGCTGCTGGACAGACTAGCGAAGACGCAATCGTTCCGGATGTCCGATTACCAGGACGTCACGTTTAATGCGTCCTACGTCCTGTCTATCGTGAAGGCCTGGCAGCGCGACATCCGTGCTCCGCATTGACTATTGCTCGCGTCAGGCAAACGGAAAGAAACCGCCAGAAAACCGATCAATGAATGAATTGCATGGCTGAAATAGAGATCACAAGCATTGATATCAACGACCAGGAGGCGGTCGCGCGCGCAGCGAAAGCGCTACGGGACCGAGAGCCTAATCCGCGCATTGAATTCCTTAAACTGACGAAGGAGGATATTGGCAACCAAGCGGGATGGAAATGCTGCTATTTCGGATGCCTGATCGAAACGACTTGTGCAGCCGACAAGGACGACGGCACTATCGGCAGTGCGAAAACAGGGGTCGCTGCGCATATTTATGCAGCAAGGCGAGGTGGCCCGCGCTGGAACGAGAATCTTACAAAAGAACAGATCGCGCATTCGGACAATGGAGTCTGGATGTGTGCGTATCACGGCGATGTTATAGACGTCTTTGAGAAAGAACATCCGCCAGAGGCACTCTGTAAAATGCGGGACATACGTCGGTTCGGGCAGAAGATGACGATTCTCGACGTAAGGGTTGGACGGTTCGTCAAACGCAACGGCGTCGAGTGGCTGGATGACATAGTACGCAAACACTGGCCCGAACTCGATCCCGCGAAAATCGCACAGGATATCGTGATCCTCGATGAAATATTTGAACGACAGAACTCGCTTGCAAGCGTATCCCTAGGTGCGCCTCCACCAAGCCTCTTACTCAACACCCTTGCTAACGCCGTTAAGACAGCACTAGCCCAGACGACAGCACCGGCGCTGCAAATCGATCTCACAGCCATATTGGCAGAGCGCGAGGCGAGAGAGCGGTCCGAACAGATCGCGCGCGCTTTGGACCAGGAGCAACGTCGCCGGATTGCCCAGATCGTCATGGCATGGGCGAAGCATTTGCAGCTCAACTCATTCCTCGGACGCTCGTATCTTTTCGAATGCGACGTCCTGATAGGAGCACGCAACCCAGCAACAGGCGAAGTAGGCGACGCACGCATCTGGGCGGAAGCTTCCTCAAAGGTGGTTCATACGTACAGCGTCGAGGAAGGTGAGCACTTGAGCGTAAGCCTTACCCACACATATAACGATGCCAACAACCTTGATTGGCGTCTTGACGTCGAGCTCGATGGGGCAGGATGCAAAGTCACAAGCACGTTGCAAATTACGTCGCATGTGGGCATACCGAAACAGTACAGAAACGTTGACTGGCATTCGCTCGAACAATATGCCGCTGTCCTAACTAAACTAGTCGAAGGGTGGGAGCCCGTCGGCTACGTTGGGCTAAAGACGGAGAGCCTCGATCCTAAGGTCAGCTATCATGCGTCACCATTCGAGATCAAAGCGCAATACGCCTTGTGCGAGCTCAAAGAGTGTCTTAAGAGATACAAAAAACTTGAGTACAGCCATGAACTGGCGCTAGAACACGGCCTGACATTTATTCCGACCCATGATTATTTTTGCGACGAACTTCGATGTGAGGCGATCCGCGACGCCCTCGAAGAAATGGCCGAAAGTAGCAATTACATACCGTACTGGTACATGAGTCTTAGCAAACCGCTTGCGCGTGTTGCACTACGTGAAATTCGGCTTTCCATCAATAATTTCATTATGACTTTCGTAAGTCATCCGATATCGCAGCAAATTTGACATCTCAATTAGTACAACCCGGTTAGCTCATTGCCGTACTGCAATAAATTTCGCGCCGGTATGCAGCCGTACAACCATACCACTTGGCGCCCTCAGCCCGCGTCGCATACGCTTTGCGCGCCGGCTTAAACCCATATGACGTCTTGCGCACGTAGCGTACGACGAGTTGTTACAGCACATACGCGTGCCCCCGCAGCGGTGGCGCAACTCGTCGACGACTTCCTGCAGGCTAGCTGGGTTCGTTCCATTACGATATCGTGCAACGACAATATGCTCAGGCTTCGACGCTAGCGGCCTACCGCCGACGCTGCTTGACGGCTCAGGGGCTTCGACTGGATCTCTCGTTGCCGTGGCATGCTTTTTCTACATTGGAAAGCATGCCACAGGCGCGTTTTGATCTGTCTATACCCTTTAAGCCCTGATGCGACCACCCTACCTCGACTTTACAGCCCTCAGAGAAGGGGCTTCCGCAAAAAATTCTCTTTTAGCAGACGTATGTTTAGTCCAGCAAGGACTTCTTAAGATTGGTCTCGTTGTCCACCCAAACCTAAGGAGTTCCAAAAATGTCTGCACTGATCCAAGCCACCTTCGTCATCTTGCGCAAGCGGCAGCTCTGCGAGCGTATCGGCCTTTCACCTGCCCAGGTCTACGCGATGCTCGATTCCAAGTCGCCCAGCTACGATCCCAGCTTTCCCCGACAAATTCGCCTTGGCGGTTCCAATCGCTCGTCAGCGGTTGGTTGGCTTCAACATGAGGTCCAAGCTTGGCTGGAAGATTGTGTTCAGTCGAGCCGGGGTGAGCGCACTACTCATAAGTCCACCCGTTCGGCAAGTGCGAAGTCGGGAGATTGCCAATGAACGGGAAACATGAGCACCAATCCTACGGGCCTAGAAACAGCTCGATCATCGATGACGAGTTGGTCACTGCACTTAATGCGCTTCAACCGAGTGAGCAGCGACAGAAGGTCTCACGGTTCTCACAGTTATATCCCATCATTGTGCAAGCGATAGCTCGCGAAGTTCCGCAGAAGGAGATTTTGGCAACGCTAAGTCGCAAGGGCTTGAAACTTCATCCAGTGCGATATAGAGAGATGCTGGAAGCCGAGCGTAAGTCACGTGACAAGGACGGCAACGTGATCTGTTGCTTGAGCTGCGGCTCTGAAATTGTGCCGCAAGCCATAACGTCGATGGCGAGTCACCTTGGACGTGCCGATACGGATAAGGAGCACGCATGAAAATGAGTGACCCCCCACCGTATCCGATGGATTCGTTCTGTCCCGACGTGGCAAACGCAGTAAAAGAAGTCCACCTGCATGTGAAGGCTCCAGACGCGTTGGTAGGAATGGCCTTCTTGACCACGATGTCGGTTGCCTGTCAAGGGCTCGTAGACGTCATGTTGCCGAATGGCCTTCTGCGACCAACTTCAATGAATCTCCTGATGGTGGCAGACTCAGGAGAGCGGAAGTCGGCAGTTGACAGCCTCGCTTCGGCGGCCATCTATGCCTACGATGAGCAGCAGATTATTAGGTACAAGAAATCGCTTGCAAGGTATCAGCTGGAGATGAGTATTTGGAAGGCGGTTGAAGTGGGAATTCGCCGTCAAATTACGAAGGCGATCCGGCTTAACGAATCGATGGAGCTTTCGTGCCAGCAGTTAGCTGATCACGAAGCGCGAAAGCCCACAAAGCCCAAGCTTCGCCGCATCATGCGGCACAACGCTACAGAACGAGCCACCATGGATGCGTTGGCCGGCGATGGCGAGTCAATTGCGTTTATGTCTGATGAGGGTGATGTCTTGCTAAAGGGTGGAGCAATGGGGCAAATCGGATTGCGCAATAAGGGATGGGACGGCGCGCGAATTTTGGCGTTTGACCGAGCCAACACCACAGTTATCGCCCGCAACCCACGAGTCACCATGTCGATAATGGTGCAATCAGGAGTGCTGCGCGCATTCCTGGAAAAACGTGGTGACGCCATTCATGGTTCTGGGCATTGGGCGCGCTATCTAGTCGGCTGGCCAGCAACGACGCAAGGATCCCGCTTTAACTGGTCGCCAGAGATGGTGTGGAATCATTTGCCGAGATTTCATGAACGAGTTACTGAACTCCTTGAAGATTACGGTAGAAAAATTGATTCAGGAGCGGTGCATCGTATCGTGCTTGAATTTTCAGATAGCGCAAAGTTACGATGGATCGAGATGCTGAATCGAACAGAATCGATGTCGGCGCCTTGGGGTGAGCTGGAGCAGGTCAAAGACTTCGCTTCAAAAGCAATGGAGATCGTCGGAAGGATTGCAGCGATACTCCATGGGTTTTCGAAAAGAGATGGGGAGATATCGGTCGATACACTGGAGCGTGCAGTGCAGATCGTTGAATGGCACCTGGGAGAGTACAAGCGGATATTTTCTCCCAATGGCGGTGTCCCCCAAGAGCAGGTCGATGCACAGTCACTGGAAAGCTATCTAAAGTGTCGCTATTGGGACAAGAACTATCCGATTGCGCCACGGAACGAGGTACTTCGAAACGGGCCGGTTCGTCCTGAAGGCCGTTTTTCAGCCGCGCTAGATGTCTTGCAGCGCCTGGGACGTCTGCGCATCGACGTCAGCGCCAAGCGAAAACGCTACATCAGCCGAGTGACATCCTGGTAGTGCAGGGATTCAAGAGGAGCGAACGAACACGTTATCACAGGAGCCGGCCCTTCAAAACGATGCGATTCATGCGATTAATCGCATGAATCGCATACATGACCTGTCGGATCCAAATGCTTGCCAGCAGTTCGGGCTAAGCGAAAGTTTGCGATTACAGTAAAAAAAAACTGCGATGCTGCATGATGTGTCAACGGCAGGGGTGCGCGTTGGCCACCCGGTTACGGCAGAGGAAATGGGGGCGGAGCCCCATTCCAAACGAGTCTATCTATTACCAAAGGTAGGTACTACGAGTACCTACCTCTGACTAGAGCAGTTAACGAGAGCTCCTACAGAGCTCTCAAACCACGACTACGAGCTCCGGAGAGAGCTCTGAGAAAGATCGAAGAAGCAGAGCTCCGGAGAGAGCTCTGAGAAAGATCGAAGAAGCAGAGGCCCGGAGAGAGCTCTGAGAAAGATCGAGGAAGCAGAGCTCCCGAGAGAGCTCTGAGAAAGATCGAAGAAGCAGAGCCCCGGAGAGAGCTCTGAGAAAGATCGAAGAAGTAGAGCTCCGTGTGGAGGTCTGAGGCAGATCGAAGAGGCAGAGCTCCGTGGGGAGCGCTGAGGCAGATCGAAGAGGCAGAGCTCTGGAGAGAGCTCAGAGAGGGAACGAAGCGACAGAAGAGAAACAGAGCTCAGTAGATATTAGATGAAGTAAAGTTCCGAGAGAACTGGGCCTGAGACGGAAAGGAAGCGAAGAAGTCGCCAGACCGCAAAAGTCTGGCGCCTATGCCGCTCTATCGTAAGGACAGCTCGTGAGGTTCAGTGCATGCCATCCAGCTTATTCACCAACATCGGTGTTTGGGAATCCGCTTTTAGGATTCGGTAAACCGATGCGATGCCAATTGAGCACGCATCCGCTATCTCCTGCTTCGTCAACCCTTTAGCATGCAATGCCTGAACCCGAGCGCTCTTTACGCGAGCGGTTGGTGCGCGCCCTTTGTACTTGCCAGTCTTCTTGGCAGCCGCAATACCGACCCGCTGACGTTCCAGCATGTTCTCTCGCTCAAACTGTGCAATCGAGGCAAATAGGTTGAACGTCAGTCTTCCGGCAGGGGTGCCGGTATCGATGGCTAAGTCAAGAATGCGGATAGATCCGCCCGACCGTGATACCCGCTCTTCAATTTCGACCATGTGGACCATTGAGCGAGCGGCTCGCGATAAACTAGTGAAGACTAGCATGTCACCAGGTCTCAACGTGGATAGAACCTTTGCAAACTCAACGCGATCCTCCATCTTCACGCTGCTGATCTGCTCCTGATAGATTGTTTGGTTAGAACAGCCGGCTTCCTTCAGCTTAGAAATCTGGTCTGCAAGGCCAGCGACCTGATCAATCGTCGATGTCCGTGCGTAACCATAGATGGCCATAACTTCTCCTTTCTCATTAGGGTGTAGACGCTGCGATATTTCTCGCTAGGGTACTGAACTCGGGTGTTTTGATAGGTTTATAGTGGTCAGTGAGCCGTTATCACTTGACCCTGCCCATGTGGTAATGCTGCCGCAATCGAGTCAAGAGCTTTACCTGAATTTTTGCGGTGGTGATACGTCCATTTGCTCTCGATCGAGTGACCTAAGCGATCATTGCCAACGACTGCTCTAGTGCTTTTTGCTTCAGCAAAGCCCCTTGGCCGAACCAGGCAGACTCCAGTCGAAAATCTGCGCCGCGTGCGCGACGCATGTGATCTACGAATTCGGTTACTGAGTTGAGCAGACCGAACGCTGTACTCTTGGCAGACTGCATCTCAGCGCCGCGCCCTGCTCCATCAAACAGGAGCTTCGTTGCAGCAGCAGCACGTTCGTTAAACACCGGGATTTCCTTCGACTCATCGGAGAAGACTTGTCGAAGAAAACGGGACGCATCAGCGTCGCTTACCTTCCGTTCCGATAACCCCTTCATCGTGTACATGAATCTGTCCCAAGCAGACACAGAGATGCCGAGCTGGCGTTTAACCGCAACTGGATCGAAATCAGTTCGGTGCGGGACCTTGATTGCTTTTTCTCGTCCCCCTAACGCGACAGCAAGTGTGTTGTTACAAACTACACGAACAGAGGTGAACTGAGCGGTAGTGGCCAAAGTTCCGTCACACGCCGTTGCTAGCAGAACATAGCCGTTTGAAATATCGCCTCCTTTGATAGCGGTAGACTGTCCGGTACGCGCAAGGGCCCAAATTTTCCTGCCGCCACGAAGAACACCCGCCGTTTCAAGCTCGAAGCCTGATTGTTCGGTTAAGTCACGGTAGAACTCCAAAATTTCGCTTGGTTGAACGACCTTGTATCTTTGGCCTACAACCGAAAGTGCTGCCTTCGTATCGGAACGATAGAGCACCTTGTTTTCGAGGAACTGATGCATGGTCCCCGAGTCCGCTTGAGTGAGCGAGGAAAAGCAGACAGGAGTCTCGCAAATTTTCCAATCCATGCCAGCTTGTTGAGCCCAAACCTCGATCGGTTCGCAACTGCTTAATTCTGCCCCTAGTCCGTGCCAAGGTTTGGCGCCGACGTACCCCATAGTTTCGATCATGTGTGACATTATTTTCTCCAGTTTCCGCTAACGCGGCGGTTGTTCTCAAACTGGTGGCCTGCGACCACCTCTTGTACGTCGATGAGGATCAGCTGGCTTGTTCACTAAATTCGTGACCGCATGAAAGACAGAGCAAGTTTTCAAGAACAGTCTCATCGATCACTTCGCCCGCCTTCGAACCGGCAGCGCATCCTGCCGAGGCGCCGAATAAGCCACCAAAAATGGTTCCTGCAATCGAGCCAAATGCAGCCCCTGCTGGCCCAGCGATCAAGCCAAGAAGTGCACCTGTCTGTGCTCCAACGGTGGCGCCAGAAACACCGGCAGTTGCACCAGCAACTGTCCCCACCGCGGCTCCAATCCGTCGTCCATGGTTTTTCCAATGGATGCAGTCGCTTTCGCAGCTGGGGCAGCGGGGCGAAGGTTGGTAACGAATGCACTCGTTTCCTAGGGATTTGTGTTGATTCATGTTTCTCCAAAAGACAAGGAACAGCGATCAAAGAACCGACATGGTTCTCCTCGCCTCAAGGAAGTGATATATGTCTGAGAACTTTTTCGTTAGCTGAAAAGCAACTGATGTCACGCGCTCAGTGGGCTTGCTGGTATGAAAATTTTGTACTACTGTGTCGAGTCTTTCCCTAAAGTTGCCATCGATGTCGAAAACTTCTCAAGACAGATGGAATCGTTGCAATTTTGCAAGCTTTGCGCACTTGAAGGTCACTGAGCGGACGATCTACAGATTGGCTACACCTGAGCGGACACCCGCATTCACGGTGCGTGAAAGCTGGAGGCGCCGCAGAGCTGACGTATACAGTTGCGTAGCTGCCCAACCCCAGCAGATAGAAGGTTACGCAGGTTGATATCCGCTTACCACGCAAAGTACTACGCCCACGAACTAACGAGGCGTCACACCGCTGATGGCGTTGACCGCCTCTCACAATCATTGTTTGATGCGAGTGTTGACTTAAATCCGCACCAGATCGAGGCTGCGCTTTTCGCAATGCGCAATCCGTTGCAAGAGGGTGTTCTGCTAGCCGATGAAGTTGGTCTGGGGAAGACTATCGAAGCTTCACTCGTGGTCTGCCAGCATTGGGCGGAACGTCGTCGCCATTTATTGGTAATCTGTCCGGCTAGCTTACGCAAGCAATGGGCACAAGAGTTGCACGACAAGTTCGCAGTCCCGACCAGGGTTGTGGATGCTGTCTCCCTGCGTAAGCACTCCACAGGCGATATCCTCAGCACTTTGCAACGGCTAGTTGGCAAGGCAGTTGTGATCATGTCTTATCAGTTCGCCGCCAAGCTAGAGGCCGAACTGCGTGCGGTACCCTGGGATGTGGTCGTGATCGATGAAGCCCATAAACTGCGCAACGCACACCGGGTTAGCAACCGCACTGGACAAGCGCTCAAGCGTGCACTCCACGGACGCAAAAAACTGCTGCTTACCGCAACGCCCCTTCAGAACTCGTTGATAGAGCTGTACGGCTTGTCTACGCTAATTGACGAGCACCTGTTCGGTGACGAAACTGCTTTTCGCAAACAGTTCATGAACAGCAGTGCAGACATGAGCCAGCTGCGCGAGCGCCTAGCTGGGTTCGTCAAACGCACGCTTCGACGCGACGTGCTGGAGTACGTCAAGTACACCGAGCGTAAAGCGTTGACTCAACCTTTTGAACCAACTGACGATGAGCAGTTGCTCTACGAACGCATTGCGACCTTTTTGCAGCGTGAAAATTCCTATGCCTTGCCCAAAAGGCAGCGCCATCTTACGGCGCTGATTCTACGTAAGTTGCTTGCTTCTAGTTCGCATGCCGTGTCAGCGACGCTCATTATCATCCGGCAAAGGCTTGAACGGTTGCTAGCTGGAGAATCCGAGGAAAACAGCAATCAGCTCGTTGAACAGCTCCTTGCGGATGACGATCTGGAGCAGGAGTACCTTGAGGGAGATGCCGTCGATGGGGAAGACGAGTCAGTGGAAGAAACGCGTCCCGGGGAGGCGAATGACAAGCTCAACTCTAATGCCTTGCGCGCCGAAATCGCCGAGCTGACCGCTTTCATCGACGCCGCCCAGGCATTGCAAACAGACACGAAGGCGCAGGCATTGCTTAAGGCGCTCACGCTGGGCTTCGGCAAGATGGCCGAACTTCGCGCGCCGCGCAAAGCAATCATTTTTACCGAATCCAAGCGCACTCAGGAGTACCTACACCGCTTCCTCTCGGCCAATGGCTGTGCGGGCAAACTAGTATTATTTAGCGGCACTAACAATCACGAGGAATCTGCTGGCATATACCAGGCGTGGCTTGCAGAATTCAAGGGTACAGATCGCATCACCGGCTCGCCGCAAGTGGATCGCCGCACCGCGCTCATTGACCACTTCCGTAAGGATGACGGTACCGGCGCGGAAATCATGATTGCCACTGAAGCGGCTGCCGAGGGCGTGAACCTACAGTTTTGCGCGCTCATCATCAACTATGACCTTCCGTGGAACCCTCAACGCGTCGAACAGCGAATCGGCCGCTGCCACCGTTACGGCCAACGTTTCGATGTAGTTGTTATCAACTTTCTGAATACTCGCAATCAGGCAGATCAGCGGGTGCTAGAACTACTCACAGAGAAGTTCAACTTGTTCTCCGGTGTGTTTGGGGCTAGCGACGAAGTACTCGGCCGGATCGAGGGCGGCCTAGATTTCGAGAAACGCATCCTTCAAATTTACGATACTTGCCGCCGGCCCGAGCAGATTGACGCTGCATTTAATGCCCTACAAGGAGAGCTGGAAGAGGCAATAGCCAACCGTATTAAGGACACCCAGTCTCAGTTGTTGGAGAACTTTGACGAAGATGTTCACGACCGACTCAAGCTGCAACTGGACGAAGCCGAAGCCCGGCTCGACAAACTGGGCCGCTGGTTTTGGGGGACCACTTGCTTCGCCTTAAGTGACCGAGCTCGCTTCGATGAACAGTCCTATGCATTCTCTCTAAGTTCCCCACCTGCAGGGATAGCGCCCGGCCGTTACCAACTCGTCCGGGGGGCAGCGCAGCCAGACATGCTGGCGCACGCGTACCGCTTAAGCCACCCTTTGGGCGAGTGGAGCATCGACGCAAGCCTAAACGCACCTACCCCTACCGCCAAATTGAACCTAGATTATGGCAAGCATGGCGTTCGCATTTCCATCGTCGAAAAACTGCGCGGCAAATCTGGTTGGCTGACGTTGACACGTCTGCAAGTTACTGCCTTCGAGACTACCGAAGCGCTGCTGTTCTCCGGATTTACAGACGATGGGGAGATGCTAGACCAGGAGGCTTGCGAAAAACTGATGACCATCCCAGCGATAGGAAAGCCGATCGCTGTCAATGATGAAGTGCCGAGCAGCCTTAAAGCCAACAGCCAGCGCCGTGTGCAGGCGACTATCGCCGAAGTGCTGGAGGCTAACCAGCGCTTGTTCATTGAAGAGCGTGACAAGCTCGAGCGCTGGGCCGACGACAAACTTTTGGCCGCCGAAGAAGCGCTGAAGAGCACTAAAGCACGCATCGCCCAGTTAAAACGCGATGGTCGTAAGGCCGCCACGCTCCATGAGCAGGACAGCATCCAACGCGAGCTATCTGAACTGGAGCGGAAACAGCGGCGCCAGCGGCAGGAGATCTTTTCGGTTGAGGATGAAATTATTGCCAAGCGCGACGAACTCATCGCCTCACTTCAGCAACGACTGCAAGAAAAAACCGACACACAAACGCTGTTCACCCTGCGTTGGCAGGTGATGTAAAGAAACAAGAAAAACGAAATTAAACCGGATCATGACCACAAAACAAAACCCAAAATTCCAGGAACTCGTCGCCAAGCTTCGCGAGATTTTTCAAATAGACCGCCCAGAGCTGGACTTTGGTATTTACCGAATTCTCAACGCCCGTGCCGGCGAAATTAATGATTATTTAGAAAATAGATTGGCCGAAAAGGTGTCGGTGGTTTTGACTGCCGGCCATACCGTGGGCAGTCAGCAACTTGAAGCCGAACTGCGAGAGGCTGAAAAAAACGCACAAGCATTAGGCGTCAGTTCCGACAGCGTACCTAAGGTAGTGGAGCTTCGCGCCAGACTCAAGGAGGCCTCTACTGGCGCCAATGAGCACGAAAATGCGGTTTTCTCGCATCTGCTGAGCTTCTTCTCGCGCTACTACAACAACGGTGATTTCATTAGCCAGCGTCGTTACAAAGGAGACACTTACGCCATCCCGTACGCAGGCGAGGAGGTCATGTTGCACTGGGCCAACAAGGACCAGTATTACACCAAGAGCGGCGAGAACTTTGCCAACTATAGCTTCAAGCTAACGGAAGAGAGTGACGAGCCAGGCCGTATTGTGCATTTCCGTCTGATCTCTGCCGACACGGCAAAGGACAATCGTAAGGACAACGACAAGGAACGCCGTTTTGCCCTCATCGAGCAGAAAACAGTTACCCGCATCGCTGAAGATGGGGATGAATACGAGGAAGTGTTACTGCCCGTGGAGGAAGTGGGCGGCGAGCTAATTATCCGCTTCGAATACGCCGTGCAGCCTAAAGGCACAAGGCAGGATTCGCTAGCCGCTAAGGCGGTGAGCGCCGTCCTTGATGATGCCGCTGTTAAGGCACGCTGGCTGGATTTAAGCAACCGTGCGCCTACCGAGAAGAACCCCCAGCGCACCCTGCTAGAAAAGCACATTACCGACTACACCACCAAGAACGCTGCCGACTATTTCGTTCACAAGGATCTGGGCAGTTTTCTGCGCCGCGAGCTCGACTTCTATATTAAGACCGAAGTCATGCATCTCGACGATATACAGAACATTGAAGCCTTTGCCGGTATCGAAAAAAACCTGCGTATGATCCAGTGCCTTCGTGCGATTGCGCTGGAGTTAATCGCCTTCCTGGCACAGTTGGAAGATTTTCAGAAGAAGCTATGGCTAAAAAAGAAGTTCGTTGTGTCTAGCCATTACTGCATAACGCTGGATCGGGTGCCGGAAATACTCTGGACCGAGATCGTAGCGAACGAGCGACAGTGGGAACAATGGAAGCAGCTAGGAATGTGGGATGGCAATGGAACGGGGACACTGGAGGATTTGAAGGCTGCGCCGTATCGAATGGTGGATACTAGTCTGTTTGTGGCGAAGTTCAAGGCTACGCTGCTTCAACAACTATCGTCCATTGACGATGATGTCAATGGCCTGCTCATTCATAGCGATAATTTTCAAGCTTTAAGTCTCCTTCAGGAAAAATACCGACAGCAGGTTAAGTACATCTACATCGATCCACCCTACAACACGAATTCCACCCCAATCCTCTACAAGAATGAATACAGGCACTCGTCTTGGATGAGCTTGCTGCAGGATCGCCTGCAAAAAGGCATGAGCTTACTCAAATACGACGGTGTGAAAACTGTGGCGATCGACGACTCTGAAATGGTTAATCTTTCTAAAGTTATGGAACAGGTGGCGCCCTCTCATACACTTTCTAAGGTTACCGTAGTCCATAATCCAAAAGGATCAATCACAAAGAATTTCAACCGGACCCATGAATATGCTCTGTTTCTGACTCGCGACGGCTTATCAGGTATCGCCAGGACGTTAGAAGAGAACGACACCCCACGTAAGATGCGTCGATGGGGCGAGAATTCGCGTCGCATTGACCGTCGGCCGTCGTTCTATCCAATTTATGTCATGGACGGGCAAGTTGTTGATATTGGCTCAGTGCCGGATAACGATTTCCATCCTTCTGGAAAGAATATCCATTTCCCTGATGGACGCGTTGAAGTCTGGCCAATTGATCAAGAGGGTGTCGAGCGACGTTGGAATTTCGGTCTCGACTCGATTCGCCAGAACCTCGACCGCATCGCGGCAATTAAGGTTGGGAACGACTGGGATCTTTTCGTTACCCATGAGCAGACCGTGCCAAAAACAGTCTGGAGCGGTGGCGAGTTTGATGCCGGCAACTATGGCAACAGTTTGCTCATCGACATGCTCGGCGAGAAGCGCTTCGATTTCCCCAAGTCGATTCACTTGGTAAAGAAATGCATTTCGCTGGCGGCAAAAGCCGAGGACGACGACGTAGTTCTCGACTACTTTGGTGGCAGCGGCACGACTGCCCATGCGGTAATAGAGTTGCGACGCGAGGCTCTAGCAGTAGGTGCGAACCCAAAGCTGGGCTTCCTGCTTGTCGAACAAGGAGAGTACTTCGAGACGGTGACCAAACCGAGGACGATAAAGGCCGTCTATTCCACTCAGTGGAAGGGCGGTAAACCTACCGCCCCTGAGACTGGTATTTCCTACTGCTTCAAAGTTATCAAGCTCGAAAGCTATGAAGACACCCTAAACAATTTACAACTCCACCGTACGCCGGCACAGGGTGATCTGCTTAGCAAGCTACCCGAGCAGGCGAACGACGATTATCTACTGCACTACATGTTGAATGTGGAAAGCCGTGATTCCCTGCTGTCGGTCGACGACTTCAAAAAGCCTTTCGACTTTACCCTTAACGTAACTGTGGATTCGGCCGGTGCGTTTGAGCCGCGTAGCATCGATTTAGTGGAAACCTTCAACTACCTAATCGGTTTGCGGGTTAGGCACACTGATGCTCAGCCGGAGCGCGGCTTTGTTACCGTGAGCGGCACGCTGCCTAGCGGGGAAAGCTGCTTGGTACTATGGCGCGATTGCGAGTTGTTAGACTACGAGGGTGTAACCAAACTTTGCGACAAGTTGGCCATCAATCCGGCGGACAATGAGTTCGATGTGGTCTACCTCAACGGCGACCACAATATTGCCACCTTGCTGACGCAAACGTTAGATGAAGGGGGCGCCACCCGAGCATTGAAGCTGCGCCAGATCGAGCCAGAGTTTCTGCAGCGTATGTTCTCGGTGGAGGAAAACTAATGGCGCGTTCTTCCAAAACCACAAAAAAGAAGCGTAACTTCCATCAGGAGCTAGTGCTCAATCGTTGGATGCTGCGCTTCTTCAATGCCGAACATCTGAGCGAGCTCAAGCTGAGGCTGGGCGATGACCGTTACGAAGGCATTGACGAAGATGGGCAGACCGTATTTTTCCATGAACTGGTCCGAGGTCTGTTCAACCCCAACCTCATGGCGGAAGCCGAACTGCGGCGCTACGACATTTCCATTGTGAGTCACTGGCAAGCAATTACTGATCGACGCAACAAACTGGAAGGCCACGAGTTGCAGATGAAGTACTTCCAGTACTTGTCGCTGCTGTTCACCGAAATCTATCTTAATTGGTATTTCGACAAGCGCCAGGCATTGCTTGATGGCCTTAACGAGGAGATGGTGCGTTACCGCTTGGAGAGCGGAGCTGAGCGTTTCCGGGATTTCGATGCAGATGATCTAAATAAGATTGCCTTCTGGAACGCTACCGGCAGCGGCAAGACACTTCTGCTGCACGTCAACATCCGGCAATACCTGCATTACTTTCAGGCCGGTCGCCAAGATCATTACCCTAGCAAAATTATCCTGCTCACCCCAAATGAGGGATTGTCGCGTCAGCATCTAGAAGAACTGCACCTGTCGGGCTTCAGCTTTGCTCAGTTCTTCAACAAGGCACAGAGTCCGGCTAGGGGAAGCATTGAGATTATCGACATCAACAAACTGGGTGATGAGATGGGCGATAAGACCGTCTCCGTCGATGCCTTCGAAGGCAACAACTTGGTACTAGTCGATGAGGGCCACCGTGGTACTGGCACTGCAGCGGGCGCCTGGATGGCAAGGCGCGACGCGCTGGTGCGGGGTGGTTTCGCCTTCGAGTACTCGGCCACCTTCGGGCAGGCAGTAGCTAAGGGCATGACGGTAGCGGCAGCAGAAGAAGATATCCAGAAAAAACGCGCCAAGATGTTGTTCGATACGTCCAGCCTGAAGAAGCTAGACACCGTTCAGTTGGCGCAACTCGCCCTGACAGCTGAGGATAAGCGCCGGGCTCGCATTACCGCTACACGCGAGGTCTACGCCAAATGCATCTTGTTCGATTATTCGTATAAGTTCTTCTACGAGGACGGCTACGGTAAGGAATCGCTGATTCTCAATATGAATGGAGGAGCTTACGAACAGGCCGACAACGCGCGCAAGTACTTTACCGCATGTCTACTGGCGTTCTATCAGCAGCTCTGGTTATGGAGCACCCACCGCGACAAGCTGACCGACTTCAATATCGAGAAGCCGTTGTGGGTGTTCGTCGGCAATACTGTCTTGGGCGAGGAGTCTGACATTCTTGAAGTGGTGAATTTTCTCGCCGACTTCTTAAATAATGAGGTGCAAGTCAAGACTTGGCTGTCCGATTTGATCTCTGACCGTGCGCAAATTCTGGACGCCAACGGTAACAACATTTTCAAAGGCCGTTTCGCGCCGTTGATGGGATTCACGGACAAAGTAGATGCGCTGTATGCCGACATTCTGCAGCGCGTGTTCAATGCATCGGCTCGGCAGCGGCTAAAGCTAGTCAATATGAAGAGTAGCAAGGGTGAGCTGGCGCTGCGTGTGGGCGACGCTAAACCCTTTGGCCTCATCAGCATCGGTGACGACGCCGGTTTCTTTGGAATGGCTGAAGAGGCCGAAACCTTCGACAATGAACGTGACGACTTCGGCGGCGCGCTGTTCGGTACGCTGAACAACAAGGACAGCCGGCTCAACCTATTGATCGGCTCACGCAAATTCACCGAAGGCTGGAGCAGTTGGCGTGTTTCTACGATGGGCCTTTTAAACATGGGGCAGGGCGAAGGGTCGCAAATCATCCAGTTGTTTGGACGCGGAGTACGACTCAAGGGGAAAGGCTTCTCGCTTAAGCGGACTCTACCGCAGGACCGTCCCAAGGGAGTCCATCTGGATAAGCTAGAGGCGCTCAACATCTTCGGTGTACGCGCCAGCTACATGGCCGCGTTTAAGGATTATTTACGTGAGGAAGGGATCACCCCAAGCGACGAAGTGCTAGAGCTGGACTTTCCTACAAGGGCCAATTTGCCAAGTCAGAAGCTCAAGACTTTGGCGCTAAGGGACGGTTACAAGGACAATCAGAAACTCGGCTTCAAGCGCACACACTTCCCCTGGCTGTACGAGATCCCTGTGCAATTTGAAGGCAAGATCAAGTTGCCGCACGTGGTGCTAGACCTTTACCCCCGTGTAGAGGCCCTGTCGACGCAGGAGAAGTCTGCGGTAACCGGGGCGGAGGTTCGCCACAAGGGTAAGCTCAACCCCGGCTTGTTCTCCTTCTTTGATTGGGACCGCATCTATCTCGCTCTGCAGGAACACAAACTGCAACGGAGCTGGAGTAATTTGCGGTTGGACCGCCAGAAACTTATCGACTTTTGCGCTGGCACGTCCACGTGGTATACGTTGTTCATTCCCGTATCAGAGCTTGGCGTAAACGCGTTCAGCGACATCCGCAAGCAGGAAGACATTTTGGTACGGTTGCTCATCGACTACACCGATCGCTTCTATAAGGCGTTGAAGACAGGTTACGAAGGGCAGTTCTACGATATCACCCATATCGACGAAGACCATGGCTCGATGCTGAAGCTCTACCAGTTCGAGATCGAAAATAATGACGATGGTCTGGAATACCAGAAAAAGTTGGAAGTATTAAAAAAGCTTGTGGCAGAAGGGAAGATCGGCGAAGCAAGCAAGTGGAACGCACCTCACATGGTCGCGATCAGCTTCGATCGTCACCTTTACTATCCACTGTTGGCAATGGATGACAAGGACGCAGTGCCCCTTAAGATGCGGCCGTTGGCATTTGATGCGCCGAGCGAATGGGATTTCATCCGCGACCTGGAGGCGTTCTACAGCTCTCCCAATGGAAAGTCGATCATCGGCCCGCGCAGCCTGTATTTGCTGCGTAACGCCGATCGTGAAGAGAAAGGTTTGGGTTTTGCCCTGGCTGGCAACTTTTATCCAGATTTCTTGCTGTGGCTGGTAGATGACACAACTGGAAAACAGTGGCTGACGTTGGTTGATCCAAAAGGCCTCCGCAATCTGGATTTATCGCACCCTAAACTAGGGCTCTACAATGAAGTAAAGAAATTAGAGACGGCGCTTGCAAGTCACGTGAAATCAGGCGAGCCATCCCTAGTGTTGAACGCCTTTGTTCTATCCCCGACGAAATTCTCAGATCTTCTGAATGTAGGGGATCCCGCAAAAAAAGCAGAACTCGAGGATCGGCATGTCCTATTTATGGAAGATGGCGGCGAAAAATATTTGGCGAACATGTTCACACGAATTTTAAGCTAGAGTATTTATAACGATATTGACCTCTTGAATCGGATCAGTGGAACATTTTTCGACGCCACTCCAGCTAGATACTGCATAACGCGGTTCAGAGATCACTAGTTATTATTCGTCTAATCTGCAGGGTGAAAAATGTGCAAATGCACCTAGTTAGCTAGTAAATTGGTTGCTAATTCAATTTACATTAACCGCAGCTTCTAACGCCATTATTTCTCCGAGTAGGTCCATCAGAATGTTGAATAAAATTTGAGTCGGAGCGCAAATTGAGCAAAGGCCGGATCAATCAAACCGTGGAGCCGCCTGATTCGTGCAGCGGCAACTATTCGAATGCGTTAAGACGAGCTGCTAATTCCTTAAGCGAAGCAGCAGATTACATCGCTCGTTTGGAGGAACGGCTCAGGCAAGTCGAGCTGAAGCTTGTACAGATAAGTTCTGCCGAACTAACGACGACCGATTCTGACCCGCCCGGTCTAGCCTGTTCAAGCTCCGATAAATTGAGTAGTCACGTCCCCACCTCGACTGCCGCCGCTTGGCTGAATCGGAAGCCACAAACGCTTCGCAAGTGGGCGTGCTATGAAGATGGACCGTTGCGCCCGATTCGTTTAAATGGAAGGCTAGCTTGGTCTACTAAAGATATATGTCAAATCTTAGCTTCTGGCGTCTCGAGCACCAATTAGTGGTCTGTCGCGAATTAGGAGCTAGTATCGCTAGCAAATGTTTCCCTTTACATCTAGTGACCAGATGTATGCCATTTCAAAGTTTTTGGCTTGATGGTTTAGAAAATCATTTTCGAGCTATTAAATAAAAATTAACATGTCAAATCCTCGGCGCTCGTTTAAGTATTATCAGCACCTCATCCGCTACTTGGATAAAGAACTAATTGACTCGGTTCCCGCAAAGCACGATCGTTTATTTTGCGAAGTTCCAGAGACAGAAGATTTTTACAAAAATCTTTATCTTGATCAAATTGAAGTGTTTGATATGGGAGGTGCAGTAAAAAGACGACCGGGACATGAAATTTGCAATGACTGCTCCCAATTTCATCTGTCGACACTGAAAATAATTGACAAAGATGCAGACGTCGGCGTAGGAAAGAAGCTAGAGGAAGCGTTTAAAGATTTTTTTCAGACCGTACTTAATAGGGAATGTCCTGGGGCAACAGTTGAGCGTGCTGACTTGGAAAATATGCACAACCCGGACTTTGTAATAAAGTTCGAGGGCACCTCGATCATTTGGATAGAATTTAAAGTAATATTTCGACCTTTTCTCAAGGTGTCGGAAAAGGTGAGCCAGGATTATGAGTGTTACTCGCACTCGCTTACCTTAGATATCTCAAATGGAAAAAAACTAGACAACCAACGAAAATTGGTGGTGTCGAATGATATCGGGGAAAACAATTGCATCTATGTATACTGGTACGACCTTCCTTGCATTAAAGGGATATTCTGGATGCCATCAAAGCAGGTTTACCAGCACCAAGATAACCAAGTCCAGTATCAGCGCAAGATTGTTGAGGGAGACCGAAACACACAAGGAAAAGTTAGAGCTGCGGTGAATAAAATCTATCTTCCACTTCACGAAATGAATGACTTCTACTCGATAATTTCAATTATCAAGGCAAAAATATAAGGTAAATCGTGTGAGAACTTAACCTCCGTATTTTGCTCGACTTTGTTTGCAAGCGGGCTTAAAAAGATGCTTCGTTGCTCTGCTGGAAGCAAACTCGAATATTGATTCCCTTTCTCCACTCACCGGTACCAGTAAATAGCAGCCGGTCAGTGCTTATTTCACAAAGTTGTTTAACCAACGTAGTGTAAAAACCGTTAAGGATTTGCGTGACCGACTTTAAGCTCAGAGACTTGTTAGATCCGCCCAATGCTGCCAATCGCTACTGGTTTCAGCAACGTGGCAGAACTTTTGAACGTGTGCTCAAGCAAATTCTTTCGCGCGAGAACATGGATCCCCGGGCAAGTATGCGTCCCCAGGGAGAGGAAATAGACGGATCTTTCGTTATGGGTGATCGCTTCTTTCTATTGGAGGCTAAATGGCATGCTGATCCTATTCCGGCCTCCGCCCTATATGCCTTTAAAGGAAAGGTTGACGGTAAACTTGTGGGAACTATCGGTATTTTCTTTTCAATGTCCGATTACAGTGCTGAAGCTATAGACGCCTTGCTATACGGTAAGGACCTTAACCTAATCCTCTTCGGCAAAAAAGACCTGCTGCTGATCGAAGACGGCAATATCACAATGCATAAGGCGATAAGTGTGAAGCTGCGTTATGCGGCGACCTATGGACAGCCTTTTTTAGCATTAGAGACACACCTGGCAGAGCAAGCAAAGATCGACAAAAAAGGTGCTCTTCTCAACGCCCGGGAAGAGTGGACTATCTTGGTCGAAAGTGTGGAAGACGTTCGTACTATCGAAGAGTTACTGGGACGCTTCGTGACGGCAGCCAAGGTTACTGTCTTTCCTGCTGGCGGTCAGCTTTCCGTAGCCCCTCTGGCACAGCATTTAATAAAGAGAGGGACTAAGAACATAGCTGCCATCGTTACTCCCATTGTGGACTCCACGCTCGAGCAAGAGCACCTCAAAGAACTCAGTTACAGTGGAGCTGAGGTGGTCATCTTGCGGCAGTCTTTGGAGGATTGGATCGGCAATTATGTGCCAGTTGATTACTATAACTCCACTATGATGGTGTCTAATTACAAGGGGAAAATGGCAAGGCGATATGCGCGCAACACGCAATTAGAACTTCTCCTTGCGGCCACACCATCGTTTGCTGCGCTGATCAATAAGCTAGATGCCCGTCCGAAAGAGTGAGAATAGTAGGAAGCCTGAATTTTCACTTATAGGAAAAATGCCGGCCCCACGAGCCTACCCAAGCGAAATGCTGGGAGGGTTTCTATATTGAAGTCTAGATGTCAAATACGCTGCAACATCGGCCGAGAGCACGAAGACGCATGCTGTATTCTTAACGCTTAGGCGGCCTGCGACTACTACTCACTAGTTTCAATTAAGATATTTGTCTTGTCTGTTTAAAAATGCGGGCGTTGTGCCCTCCAGAACATCAAGCACCACCTTGTTAAGTTCGAAACTCTCGATTGGACCAGCCTGGTACTTTACGGAGAACTGATCCGCCCGAGCAAACTCGGCATAAATGATCTGATCTGCATCACAACAAACGGCCAAGTTTGCGTTATGCGTAACCATGATGATCTGGCGGCGCTCTTTAGCTCGCTGGATGATAGGCACCAGCATCGAATAGACAGTCTGATTGTCTAAATTTTCCTCTGGCTGATCCAGTATCAGCGGCGTTGGCTCAGTGTCAACCAGTAGATAAAAAATCAACAGTAAAGCACCCCGTTGCCCCGGCGACATTTGTTGAATTGTAGTGCCAGCTAGGCTCAGCGAGAACTTAGACTCAAGATGGGTAATTCCAAATAAAAGGTCGTAAAGCTCTTCCGCAGTCCACTTAGCTCGGAGGACCGGTAGAAGCAAGGCTCCGCTTGCTCCCGGACCAGTAATAGCGGTCCTGACCGCCCGCATGCCAATCGCAACGCTGTCTGCGTCCTCGAAGTCAATAGCCTTCAACATTTGCATTAACTTTGTGGGCCCCTCATCGTCGCCACGAAAGCCACCAGTGCTCTTCTTGATTGCTTCGAAAAACTTGTCAGAAAAACCTGATATGTCAAAAAACAGTGCGCTTTGGAACCCTACTTTTAACTCATTCGCTATCCCAGGGACAGCTTCTACCAGTTTCTGCACGGGTGCGAACAAGTCTTTACGCCCCTCGTTTATTTTCATTAACTCTGCGTGAATGCTCTTGAGTAGCTCATCCTGTTTTCCTTCAAAGGCGAGGCATTGCTCGGGCACTTTCGAAAGCTCGTCAAGACGATGCTGGTAGAAAGCAACGGTATCAACCTCTTCAGCGCTACCGGTTAGGGCACTTTTCTGTTTTTCCCAAGCGGACATAGCAACAATATATTGTTGATAGACACGATTTGGTAAATCTAGCTTTTCTTGCAGCTGCGTCCGTTCATCTTGAAGCGTCTTGCATTCACTAATGCTGTTATTCTCTTGAACAGACAGTTTTTCGAGCTGAGCATTAATTGTTACCGCTAACTCAGCAAGCTCCATCCGCTTTGTCTGAAGCGTCGCCACATCTAACATATCAACGCCAACGGCTGCCAGCTCTGCCTGCCATCCAGTGTTCGAACGAATTATTTGTTGTTCCAGGCTCGTTAGGCGTTCACTAACGCTAACTACGATCGCTCGCCTTTCGGTTAGCAGGCGCTTGTTAGCGTCTGCTTCTGCCGAAGCAGCATCTAGCGCGGCAATACGGGCGCCGATCAGAGAGAGGCGTTGCGTCTCTACTTGCGGTACACCTTGCGCAGCTTCAGCAGGTGGTTCGACTTCAGCGGGCTTCTTTGTTAAGTGGTCGCGCAGCTCAAGCTCTTTTACAGCCTTCTTCTCTTTCAGCTCGCTTATATGCGTGGCGGTGGTTTGTTTCTCCAACTCGGCAAGCTGTCGGCTAACGCTGTGGAGTTCCGTCCGAATACTTTCGATGCGTTCTAGAGCTGGCCTCTCTTTGGCAGAGAGATAATCGTTGAGACTTTGATGACTTCCTCGCTCTGCTGCGTCCAAATGAGAGAAGAGCACTTTTCGAATCTCTGCCCCAAACTTGTCGGAACGGCCAGTTACGTGATCATTGCACAACTGTTCAAAGTAAGTCTGCGAGATATACTTGACGCGCTCAGGTTTATCAGCCTTTGCGATTTGGTCTAGTGTCACCGATACTACGTCGCCATTACGCCAGGTTAGCTTTGCTTCGAAGTTCCCAGCGCGCTGGGTGCTGCCACTCTTGAAGCGGTGGTCAACAAGGAAAGTAAAGAACTGTTGCGACTTCGAGTTGCCTGCAAGCGCGAGTACTTCAGCCAATCCGCTCTTTCCCGAACCCTTGTTCCCAATAATAGCGACGAGGTCAGAGTTAAGCCGAAGATCGGTTCCATCGAACCATTTTTCATCGCTCTTCACTCCGGTACGCAGGCCTATTTGCACACGCTCCATGAAAAGCCTGCCGTTCTCTTCGACAAAGGCCTGCTTAGGCGGAACATCGCCGATGTGAGAGCGGAACACGGGTTCGCGGATAGCATGTCGAAGTCCCTGGTAAGTAGGCTCAGCTTTAATCCAAGTCTTCATGCCGCTGGGGAAGTGGCCATACTTCGCAAAAGAATGCGCGTCAGTTCCTCTCACGCATAGTCTAGCTTTGCGATCTAGTGAATCGAAGAAGCTGTCGAAGTAGGTTTCATTTAGAGAGTGACGCACTCCGTGGAATGCTAAGCGATTCCCAGCATCCTTGCATTCGAAAATATTTGCGGCAGTTCGGAAGCGCCGGACCTCTGCGTAGTGTTTGATCCAGTCGAGCTCCTTAAGGCCGCCATAGGTGTCCCAAGGCATTAGGAGCAGCCCCTTGTCTCCGAGCTGCGTGAGCGCCTCTTGAAGAGATTTTTCTGTGACCATTGCGGTCTTCCATCCGACCTCTAACGCATAGTCATCGTAGTCATTGATCTTCGATGCGTCGTATCCTTGCTTGCGAAGATAATCGCCGCCGAGCTCACGAGCGTATTCGATAAAACACGCATCGCTGAGCGATCGATCGCCTCTCTTTACACAAATTTTCAGTGTTGACAGTACATCCTGCAGTTCCTGTCGATGAATATCTGGACAAATTACGAGGTGAACATTGAGGCGCTGGGCTTTATTGGAGCTTTCGACACGTAGTTCGATACCTGGAAAAACCTTCTTTCGTCCAAGCGATTCTGGAGATTGTTTTACATGATCTTTGATCGCAAGATAGCCATCGAATGTCCAGTAATCCATGATGACAAACACGTGAGGATCCGCCTTTGCTAGAGCGGATACTGTATCCGCGACAACTTGGTCGCGAACAGGTCCGGTAAGTCCATGGAGTTTTTGTCCAGTCCACTGGTACGAGGCAGGTGTGTGGCAGTGGAAATCCCATAGACGCCAGATCGAGCCGTCGGGTGTGTGAGACAAAGGCATAATGGATAGTGGACGCTACGTTGTAGCTAAGAAGCAATAGGTGCATCCACTATAGCGCGACACGGACTCGAAGTCACTGCCCGACCAAAAGCGAAGTTTCGCTTGTGATATGAGGGGACTTCGGTTAGCAAGAGTAGCGGAGGTGGCCGTCTGGCGCCACCTTTGGGCAGGAGGACTGTTACTTGACGAGGGTGTCGAATATGTTTGTGTGTATGCGCGTAATCTTTGGTACACACTTTGGTACACAATCGTAGAGATTTCGCGAACATACATTGATTTCTCCTATGAGTTCACATTTTTCTCAACATTCTGTATCGAAATAGATAGTCGCCAATGGGGGATTCGATGCCTGTCCCGGCTCGATTCTCTTGATAGGAAGGCGGCCACCAGGGATTGTGACGCCCGACCGGATCAGCACCAAACTGACGCGGATCGCGCAGGTATTGCCGTAGGCGGGATTTTTGATCAGGTCATCCCACCCGATCTGCTGGAACAACGTGTCGCGGCTGACGACGCGGTTACTCTGGTAGTTTTTCAGCAGCGCAAGGGAAGCGAGCCACATACAGCGCTATCAGCTCGGCGGCTGCATTGCCCGGCATCGAGCCAGCGCGCCCGCGCAGCTCGTCCCATATACGATCATCGATTTCCAGCG
>Ga0308157_10002500_pt1 | contig 29994 bp, 18 predicted proteins | sample PhyBR1_FD_201035 | JGI IMG/M metagenome (GOLD analysis project Ga0308157, IMG submission 201035) | Phyllosphere microbial communities from UC Gill Tract Community Farm, Albany, California, United States - DLSLB.R1 | ecosystem: Host-associated > Plants > Phyllosphere > Unclassified | place: USA...
CCCCGGTTTCGGCCCAGCCGGGCAGCCCGCGCCAGGTGGCGTTTGATGCGGCGCTGCGCACCGGCCAGGCCACGTACCGCACGGCCGCCTTCTGGCGAGTAGGCGCACCCAAAGACTCGGCCGCGGCCGTCACGGTGAGTGCCCCCAGCCCGCTGCCGCTGCGCTCGCTAGGCCTCGACACGTTGTTTGTGGACCGCGCGACGGGCGCGGCGCTGGGGCAGCACCTCTACGCCCGGCAGTCGGCCGGGGTGCAGCTGCGGCGCCTTACCAAGCCGCTGCACACCGGCGAAATTGGCGGCATATGGACCAAGATTCTGGCGCTGGTTGTGACGCTGGCTAGCCTCACCTTCCCCATCACGGGCGTGCTGATGTGGCTGAACCGTACGCGCAAGAAATCTCGGAAGAACACACCGGTGGGAACATTGCGCGCGGCGTAAATAGCTAATTGATAGATATTTAAATAATAAAGCGTCATGCTGAGCGTGGAGAAGCATCTCTACCGAACGCCCCTAGTGATGCGGTAGAGATGCTTCTCCACGCTCAAAATGACGCTTTGTTCTTATTTAATTAGCAGAGCTAGCGGCAAGTTATTTCTTGCCTGCTCCCATTTCGAGCTTGCGCAACTGGTCGGCGCGCCAGCTGGTGATGGCCACCACCAGCATAGTCATTAGGCCCCCAAATACCACACTCGGCACGGTGCCCATGAACTTGGCCGCCGTGCCGCTCTCGAAGGCGCCGATTTCGTTGCTGGAGCCGATGAAAATGCTGTTCACGGCCGACACACGGCCTTTCATGTACTCGGGCGTGTAAGTGTGCACCAGCGTCTGGCGCACGATAACCGACACGGAATCAAACACTCCCGTCAGGAAAAGCAGGAACATCGACAGGTAGAAATTGGTGGACAGCGCAAAGGCCACCGTGGCCGCACCGAAGCCGGCCACAGCCCACAGCATCTTGCGACCCGCGCCTTTTTTGAGGGGCGAGAAGGTGAGGAACACGGCCATCAATACCGAGCCCACGGCCGGGGCGGCGCGCAGGTAGCCAAAGGCGTCGGGGCCGCCGTGCAGGATATTCTCGGCGAAGAAGGGCAGCAGCGCCACCGCGCCGCCAAATAGCACGGCAAACATATCGAGCGAGAGCGCCGCCAGCACTAGTTGATTGCTGAAAATGAACTTGATACCGCTCAAAATACTCTCGCCCATGCTCAGCTTTTCGCCCTCAATGGGCGGCAGCTCGCGGCTGGCGATGCTGATGAAAAAGAGCAGGGCTAGCCCTTCCATCACCATATCGACGCCGTAGGCAAACTCGACGCTGAGGTGCAGCAGCAGGCCCCCAATGGCCGGCCCCAGCACCGCCGAGCCCTGCCAGGTGGTCGAACTCCAGGTTACGGCATTGGCCAGGAAGCTGCGGTCGGGCAGCAGCTGCGGCATAAAGGCAAACAGCGCCGGCCCCATGAAGCCCCGGGCGATGCCGCTCACGAAAATAACCAGGTACAGCGGCCACACGATGGTGGCGTGGGCAAAATCGAGGTGCAGGCGGCCTTTGGCCAGCAAGGCTTCTTGCAGCGGATGCGCCAGCCACCACAGCGTGACGGCGCACAAAAACAGCACCACCACGGCCGGCACCACAATGCGCTTGCGCCGCACCGAGTCGGCTACGTGCCCGGCGTAGAGCGACACCGTGATGCTCGGAATAGCCTCGGCTAGCCCGATGAGCCCGAGCGCCAGCGGGTCATTGGTGAGCTTGAAAATCTGCCAGCTTACAACGACCCCCTGAATTTGGGTGGCCACCGAAAACAAGGCGCGGGCCGTGATGTAGCGACGAAAATCGGGAATGCGGAGGGCGGCGTAGGGGTCGTGCGGGGCAGCTTCGGGGGCGCTAGGGGTCATGGGCAGCAATACGGGGCAGAAGAACGACTAACTGCCCAATTGCGCAAAAGTATGCTCATTACTTGCCAGAAGTGGCTTACCTTGCGCTTGGGCCGGTAGTTGCCAGCGGCCCGCACGCTATGCTCAACCACGGCCTCGACTTGCTGCACCGGCCTGATTTGCCGGTCCTTATCGCCCGCTGGCACCGCGAGGTGTCGCCGGCCGAGCTGCGCGCTGGCTACGAAGCGCTATTAGTGGCGGCCGACGCGGCGGCCTGCGGCCGCTGGCTGCTCGACCTGCGCCGCCGCGAAGACCTCACCGAGCCCACCGTCAACGCCTGGTTCAGCCAAACTTTTGCGCCCGGCCTGCGCGGTCGCTACCCCGAGGCCGTGCGGCTGGCCTTCCTGGTATCGCCGCTGCGCGCTGGGCAGCCCATCACGGCCGTGGTTTCGGCCGCCGATACCGATTGTGAAATCGCCACTTTCATCGACGAAGCCGCCGCCCACGACTGGCTGGCGCGGCGGTAATGAGGTAATGGAGTACTGAGGTGAAAAGCACGGAAGAATTGCTGCCTTATTACCCCAGCGCCTCAGTACCTTATCGCCCTACGCGCACTGCTCCTTGGTCAGCGCCTCGTTGAGGCAGATGGCCGCTTTATTTCCCTCGCCGGCGGCGATAAGCGCCTGCTGCTGGCCGGGCACGGTGTCGCCGGCGGCGTAAAGGCCGGGGATGCTGGTTTGCGAATTCCGGTCAACCCACACTGCGCCCTTGCTGGTGATGCGCGCGCCGGTTTCGGCGGCCAGGGTGCTGCGCTGCTCCTGCGCGGCGTGCAGGAAGATGGCCGTGCGCTCCAGGTAACTGCCATCTTCAAACTCGACGCAGCGCAGCAGGCCATCGGGGCCGCCCACCAAGCCTTTCACTGGCTCCTGGCGCAGGCCGATGTTGTGCTGGCGCAGGCGCTGCTGGCCGTAGTCGCTGAGGTGGCCGGGGCCGTTGGTGACGACCACAATATCGCGGCTCCAGTTGGTGAGCAGCAGGGCCAGCCCCACGGCGGCCTTGCCGCGGCCGTACACGGCCAGCGGCTGGTCGCGCACTTCGTAGCCGTGGCAATAGGGGCAATGCAGCACGCCCGTGCCCCACAGCTCGCGGAAGCCGGGCAGCGGCGGCAGCACATCGGCCACGCCCGTAGCCAGGATAACGCGGCTGGCCGTGCCCGCCCAGGCGTGGCCCTGCCCGGTAGTGCCCTCGGCCCGAAAGCCGTGGGCTAGCCGGTGCAGCTTCGTGATTTTCAGCTCGCGCGCCTCCACGGTGGGGTAGGGGGCTAGCTGCTCGTAGCCTAGTTGCAGAAGCCGGCCCGGCCGGATGCCGTCGCGCGAGAGGAAGCCGTGCACGGCCGGCGAGGGCACGTTGCGCGGGGCACCGCCATCGGCCACCAGCACGCGGCGGCGGCAACGCCCCAGCGTGAGGGCCGCGCTGAGCCCAGCGCTGCCCGCGCCCACTATCAATACGTCAAAATCCATTGGCTAAATAGCAGTAAGGTGGGCCGTTAGTCGGCCATTTTTTTCTGGGTAGTTAAGCCAAAAGCGGGCGAAAGGTTGCGCCAGTGGCCCGCGCGGTGCGTAGGCGCTATTTTTAGCGGCCGGCCGGGGCCGCGCTCCGCTTAGTTGTTGAACGTTATGCACGAGCTTTTTGCCGAAAACCAGGCCTTCCGCGCCAATGGCCGCCTCTGGATAGAAGGCCCCGCCGACCGCTTTCTCGGCATCGGCCGGCTCGAATTGCTGGAACATATCCAGGCCACGGGCTCCATCTCGAAGGCCGCCAAAGAAATGGGTATGTCGTATAAAAAAGCCTGGGATTTAGTGAGTTCCATGAATGCCCAGGCCCGGCAGCCGCTGGTGGGCGCCCAGGCCGGCGGCGCCCACGGCGGCGGTGCCAGCCTCACCGAAGCCGGTGCGGCGGCTGTGGCCGAGTTTCGGGCCATGCAGGGGCGCTTCGCCCAGTTTCTGGCCGATGAAACGGCCCGGCTATATCAATAAGGATTGAAAAAGGCGGCAAACCTTTCCCCGCACCCGGCGTTATATTTGCTCGAACATAACGAGTTTTTCTATTCCACAAATGTTACTTTTATTTGCTGGCAGTCGGCGCTGGCCGGCCGTGGGGCTGGGGCTGGTTAGCCTGAGTTTCGGGTCGGCAGCGGCCCAAACTACCCGGCCGCCGCTGGGGCTAGCCCGCCGCCCACTGCCCACCGACACGCTGCGCACCGACCTGAAGGAGGTAGTTGTGACCGCCTCGCGGGTGGAGGAAAGCTTTTTACAGTCGCCGGTGACGGTGGAGAAGCTTAACGCCCGCGCCATCCGGCTGTCGCCGGCGCCGTCGTTTTTCGATGCCATTGAGGGCTTGAAGGGTGTGCAGGTAATTACGCCCAGCATTGGCTTTAAGGTGATTAACGCCCGCGGTTTCACCAATACCACCAACGTGCGCTTTGCCCAGCTCGTGGATGGCGTGGACAACCAGGCGCCGCACATTGGCGGGCCCATCGGCAACGTGCTGGGCCCTAGCGACCTCGACATCCAGAGCGTGGAGCTGGTGCCCGGCACCGCCGCCGCGCTCTACGGCCTGAATGCCATCAACGGACTAGCCAACTTCCAAACGAAAAACCCCTTCACTTCGGAGGGCCTGAGCGTGCGCCAGCAAACGGGCCTCAACCACGTGAACGACCCGAGCGTGAAGACATTTGGCGAAAACGGTTCGCCCGTCAAAAGCTATTTGGAAACCAGCGTGCGTTATGCTAAGATATTGGTGGCGGATAAGTTAGCGTTCAAAGTGAACGCTACTTACCTGCGCGCCTACGACTGGGTGGCCAACGACCAGACCGATATCAACCCCAACGGCAACGCTACCACTGGCCTGTTCGGGGCCGACAGCCCGGCGCCGGACCAGGTGAGCCGTTACGGCAACGAGTCGTCGGACCGCCGCAACATTACGCTGGGCGGCAAAAGCTACCAGGTGGCCCGCACCGGCTACGACGAGCGCGACCTTGTGGACTACAACGTGCGCCAGCTCAAGGCCGACGGGGCGCTGCACTACCGCTTCCGGCCCGGCACCGAGCTGGCCTACACCTACCGCGTGGCCAGCTTCGACAACGTGTACCAGCGTTCGAACCGCTTCCGGCTGCAAGACTACCTGTTGCAGCAGCACGCGCTCACCTTCACCTCGCCGGTGGTGCAGGCGAGGGCTTATCTGACTTCGGAAAATACCGGCAAGAGCTACAACCTGCGCTCGATGGGCGAGAATATCGACCGCAGCTACAAGCCCGATACCCAATGGTATAGCGACTACGCCAGCGCCTGGAATGCCGCCACCGGCCGCGGCACCGGCCTGGCCGATGCCCACCGCGCCGCCCGCTCGGCCGCCGACGCCGGCCGCCTCCAGCCCGGCACCGACGCCTTCAACCAGCGCCTGAGCCAACTCCAGGAAATCAACAACTGGGACGTGGGCGCCGCCCTGCGCGTGCGCGCCACCCTAGCCCACGCCGAAGCCCAGCTGAACCTAGCCGAAGCCCTACGCCGCGGCGGCACCGCCCTGCCCGCTAGCCTCGATTTACTGGCCGGGGCCGACCACCGCACCTACATCGTGGTGCCCGACGGCAACTACTTCATCAACCCCAACCCCGGCAAAGACCCACTCGCCGACAACCTGACCTACTCCAAAACCGGCGGCTTCGTGCAGGCCGGCGGGCGCCTATTTGAGGAGAAGCTGCGCCTTACGGCCACGCTGCGGGTCGATAAAAATGACTACTTCGCCGTGAAATTCAACCCGCGCTTTACGGCGGTGTTCTCGCCTACGCAGCGGCAAAACTTTCGCCTCAGCTACCAGAGCGGCTACCGCTTTCCGAGCTTGTTCGAGGGGTTTTCCAACGTGAACAGTGGGCAGGTGAAGCGCATCGGTGGCCTGCGCGTGATGAGCGACGGCGTGTTTGAGAACAGCTACCTGCGCAGCAGCATCGACCGGTTTAACGCGGCCGTGACGGCTGGCATCAACGGCTCGCCGGCCCAAACGCGCGCCCAGGCCGTGGTGGCCAACCAAAATCTGCTGGTCAAAAACCCCTACACGTACATCAAGCCCGAGTATATCCGCTCGCTGGAGGCGGGCTACAAGGCGGCCTTTGGCCCTAGCGGCCGGCTGCTGGTCGACGTCGATTTCTACTACAACTCGTACCGCGACTTCATTGCGCAGGTTGAAGCCTACGTGCCGCAGACGACCAACGGCGTGGCGCTGACTACCGGCACTGACCTGAATACCATTGCCACGGCCCTGAACACTACGGCGATACCCGCCGGCGGCACCACCACCGGCCAGGCCCGCTACCGCCTCTGGACCAACTCGCAGAGTCAGGTGTACAACTACGGCGGCTCGGCTGGCCTGCGCTACAACGTGGCCGGCGGCTACCTGGCCGGCCTCAACGCCACCTTCACCCGCCTCGACCGCACCGAAAACGGCGACGGCCTCGAAGACGGCTTTAACACCCCGCAGTGGATGTACAACCTGAGCCTGGCCAACGAAAACGCCTACCGCAACTTCGGTTTCGGCCTCAATTTCCGGCACCAGGTCAGCTACTATTCCCAGACCTTTTTGGTCAATGGCAGCGTGCCCGCCTTTAGCGCGCTCGATGCGCAGCTGAGCTACGCCGTGCCCGCCGCCCAGGTGCGCCTCAAGCTAGGAGCCAGCAACGTGCTGAACCAGTACTACGTGAGCTACCTCGGCGGCCCCAGCGTGGGCGGGCTCTACTACCTCACGGTGAGCTACGGCTTGTAGGCGCTACTTTATTTTCAACTCCGCAATAAGCGGGTCGGTATCAACCAATTCCAACTCCTGCACCATTGCCTGCGCGCCTTGCTTGTACTTCAAAAAGTGCGGCGTTCTGAGGTGCGCTTGGTAGGCTGCCTCGTCGGCGTACACTTCCAGAATGGTGAGGTGGTTGGGCCGCTTTTTCTCAAACACTGCGTAGAGCGACAGCACGCCCGGCTCGGTGCGCATGGCGGCCTGCACACCTTCCTTCAGCAGCGCTTTGTAGCTAGCTAGCCGGGTCGAATCGACCACGATGCGGGCCAGGCGCACCTTTTGGGGCTTCTGCGGCTGGGGCCGGGCCCGCCAGCCAACGGCGGCCGTGGCCACCGCTAGCACTAAAATGGATATGGTTAGCAAACGGGAAATGGGCACGGCAAGCAGCGTAAGTTTGGTGATAATGAACTGAAAGATACTGGGCTACTGGTGCGCCGCTAAATCCCGGCTGGGGGCTAGCGGCGCGCCTCAGGGGCGCGCCGCGCAACTTTACGTGCGCCAACTGCTTTTGCACTATCATGTCCACTGCCTTCACTGCCTCCGAGCGCCAGCGCTACCGCCGCCACCTTCAGCTTGCCGAAATCGGCGAAACTGGCCAGCAGCGCCTGCGCCAGGCCCGCGTGCTGGTGGTGGGGGCGGGCGGCCTGGGCTGCCCCATCCTGCAATACCTGGCCGCCGCCGGCGTGGGCACGCTAGGCCTCGCCGATGCCGACAAGGTCGAGCTAACCAACCTGCCCCGCCAGATTCTCTACGGCCCCGCCGACGTGGGCCAACTCAAGGTAGAAGCCGCCGCCCGGGCTTTGCAGCGGCTCAACGAGCTGAATACGTATCAGTTGCATCCCATCCGGGTCAGCCCCGACAACGTGCGCGAGCTGGTGGCCGCCTACGATGTAGTGGTTGATGGCTCCGACAATTTCCCGACCCGCTACCTGCTCAACGATGCCTGCGTGAGCCTGGGAAAACCCTTGGTGTCGGGCGCCATCTTCAAGTTTGAGGGCCAGGTGTCGGTGTTTAATTACGAGGGAGGGCCTAGCTACCGCTGCCTCTTTCCCGAGCCGCCGAGCGCGGCTGAGGCGCCCGACTGCAACACCACCGGCGTGCTCAACGTGCTGCCCGGCCTCATCGGCACGGTGCAGGCCACCGAGGCGCTGAAGGTGGTGCTGGGCCTGGGCGACGTGCTCAGCGGCCGCCTCTGGCTGCTCGATACGCTCACCTTCCAGAGCCGCACCCTGCGCTTCAAGCGCGACGCCGTGCAGAGCCTCATCAACCTCGACACCGCTAGCCCCGCCGACTACGTCGATGCCAGCTGCGCCCCGGCGGCGGCCGCCACCAGCCTCACGGCCGACGACCTGCGCCAGCAGTTGGCCGCCCCCGCGCCGCCGCTGCTGCTCGACGTGCGCGGCCCGCTCGAATACCAGCGGCGCCACCTGCCGGGCGCCGTGCTGCTGCCGCTGCCCGAGCTGGCCGCCCGCGTCGCCGAGGTGCCCCGCACCCGCCCGGTAGTAGTGTATTGCCAAAGCGGCGTGCGCAGTGCCCAGGCCGTAGCCCTGCTGCAAGATTTGGGCTATACGAATGCGCTGACGCTGAGCGGCGGTTTAGAAGACTACGCTGGCTAGCCCCCCCGCGGCACCGTGCAGCTTGCGCCCCATAAGTGGCGGCGCATGCAACAATTCTGCTCCGAAAAGACTTCTATCAGCCAGGGGCGCACTAACCTGCTCGGCACTGGCCGCGTAGGCAAGGCTAGCGCCGCCGGCCGTTTTCGGGCCGGTCGGCCCCCGCAGTATATTTGGCTAGATGTCTTCTCCTCCCTCCTCCGTGCTATACGACGCCCACGGCCGGCCGCTCGAATACGTGCGCCTAGCCATCACCGACCGCTGCAACCTGCGCTGCTTCTACTGCATGCCCGAAGAAGGCATCAAGTACATGCCTAAGCACGAGCTGCTTAGCTACGAAGAAATGCTGCGCCTGGTCGAAATCCTGGCTGGGTTGGGGGTGCGCAAGGTGCGCCTCACCGGTGGCGAGCCCTTCGTGCGGCGCGACCTGGTGCCCTTTATGGAGCGCCTGGCCGCCCTGCCCGGCATCGACGACCTCAGCCTGACCACCAACGGGGTGCTCACCGCGCCCCACGTGCCAGCCCTGGCCCGCATGGGCGTAAAAGCCGTCAACCTCAGCCTCGATACGCTCGACCGCCAGCGCTTTTTCGAAATAACCCGCCGCGATGAGCTGCCGCAGGTCATGCGCACGTTCTATGCGCTGCTGGAGGCCGGTATTCAAGTGAAAATCAACGCCGTAGTGATGGATGGCCGCAACATCCAGGACTTGGTGCCCCTGGCCGAGCTCAGCCGCGACTTGCCGGTTGAAGTGCGCTTCATTGAGGAAATGCCTTTCAACGGCGGCAGCCACGTGGCCACGCCCGAGTCGCTGCCCTGGAACCACCGCCGCATCCGGCAGCACCTGGAGGCCCATTTGGGAGACTTCGTGCCGGCCGTGCAGCCGGTGGGCGCCACAGCCAGCGAGTACCACATTGCCGGGCACCAGGGCCGGGTGGGTATCATTGCGGCCTACTCGCGCACTTTCTGCGGCACCTGCAACCGCCTGCGCCTCACGGCCGAGGGCGGCATTAAAACCTGCCTCTACGACCAGGGCGTGCTCGACGTGCGGGCCCTGCTGCGCGGCGGCGCCACCGATACCGCCATTGCCGAGGCCCTGGCCAGCGCCTTCTACCACCGCGCCGCCAACGGCTTCGAGGCCGAAAGCCAGCGCCCCGTGCACCAGCTCAATTTCGAGAGCATGGCCACGATTGGCGGCTAGAGGTGATAGTTGTCAGTTGGTAGTTGTCAGCGTAGAAGATTGGCGATGTAGAACGAAGTCAATAGCATCTGACAACCATTAACTGACCACTAACAACTGACAAGTAAACACGAACAATTAACATGAACCTCACTGTTGCCCTTTTTGGCATTGCCCGCGAAATCGTGGGGCAGTCGTCGCTGCAAGTGGCCGTACCGGCCGGGCAGTCAGCGGCTGGTCTGCTGGCCGACCTTCGTGCCCAGTACCCCGCCCTAGCCGGCTTGCGCAGCCTGGCCGTGGCCGTTAATAATGAGTACGCCGCCGAAGACGTGCCCCTGCACGAGCGCGACGAGATTGCCCTGATTCCGCCCGTGAGCGGGGGCTAGCCAGCTTTCGCGCATTAAGAACTGACTATGCTGATTGACTTAGTTGACCACGCCATCGATGTGGCCGCCGTGCTGCAAGCCGCCGAGTCGGACGAGGCCGGCGCCGTAAACGCCTTTATCGGCACCGTGCGCAACCGCAGCGACGGCCGCCGCGTGGTGCGCCTGCACTACGAAGCCTACCCGCCCATGGCCGTGCACCAACTGCGCCGCGTGGCCGAAATGGCCCAGGAAAAATGGCCCATGCTGCGCCAGGTGGCCGTGGTGCACCGCCACGGCACCCTAGCCATCGGCGACGTGGCCGTGGTGGTGGCCGTGTCCACGCCCCACCGTGCCGATTCGTTTGCCGCCTGCCAATACATCATCGACACGCTGAAAGAGGTGGTGCCCATCTGGAAAAAAGAGGAATATGAGGACGGTACCGTGTGGGTCGCCGCCCACCCCTAGCCGGAAGCGCCGCGAACTAGTGCAGTTCGCGGCGCTTTGCTTTGCAAGCTGTTTAGGGAAACGCGGGGCTAGCCCTCGTGGTGGAAATCGGACTTGCCGCCCGTCTTCTCTACCAGCCGCACCTGCTCGATAATGATGTTGTGCGACATGGCTTTGCACATATCGTACACGGTGAGGGCGGCCACCGAGGCGCCGGTGAGGGCTTCCATCTCGATGCCGGTTTTGCCCGTGACGCGGGCCGTGCACTCGATAAGAATAGCGTCCTCAGATACCACTTCGATGGTGAGCTGGCAGTCGTCGAGGCCCAGCGGGTGGCAGAGGGGAATGAGGTCGGCCGTTTTCTTGGCCGCCATCACGCCAGCGATGATGGCCGTTTGAAACACCGGGCCCTTGCGGGTGGGCAGGTCGCCGGCCTGCACCAGCTTAATGATTTCGGGGCCCAGAATAACCCGGGCGCGGGCGCGGGCTAGCCGGGCCGTGATGGCCTTGCCGCCCACGTTGACCATAGCAGGTAGGCCGCTGGGGCCAATGTGGGTGAGGCCGGAAGAAGTTGAATCGGACATAAACAAAGAATAGAAAGTGCAAAGAACGGGCTTCCGCCCGGCACCGGGCCTAGCCGCAGCCGGGCATAAAAAAACCTCCCAGCCAGCGGCTGGGAGGTTTTTTAGTAAGTGCACCGGGGCTTACTCCTTGGTAAGGCGCAGGGTCTGGCGCAGGGCCGAGCCATCGGCCAGCGTGCCCGTTACGAGCACGTGGTAAGTGCCGGTGGCTAGGTCGGCCAGGTCCAGGGTCTGGGCTAGGCCACCCGCGAGGCTGGCGGCGCGCACCAGGCGGCCGGTGGCATCGAGCAGCTGCACCTGGTAGGTGCCGCTGGCGGGCAGCTGGCTCAGGTCGAGGCGGGTCGTGGTCTGGGCCGGGTTAGGGTACAGGCTCAGGGCCACGGAAACCACTTTGGTGAAGCTCACGGTGCGCACGGGCGAGTACGAGGCCGTGGCATCGTGGTCTACCTGGCGCAGGCGGTAGTACACGGCACCCGTGGCGCGGCTAGCCACCGCCGCATCGGTGAAGGTGTAGGTAGTAGCCGCCGAGGTAGTGCCCTGGGCAGCTACCTGGCCCACCTTGGTAAAGGTGCGGCCGTCGAAGCTGCGCTCCACGTCGAAGTAGTCGCTGTTGAGCTCCGAGGCGGTGGCCCAGCTCAGCAGGGCGTCGCGGTTCTGCACGGTCTGGGCCGTGAAGGCCGTGAGCACTACCGGCAGCGGCGCGCTCGGGATGCGGATGGTAACGGCCTGGGTGTTTACCCCGCCGTTGGCATCGGTGGTCGTGATGTTGAGCACGTAGGTGCCCGATTTGAGCAGCGTGCGGTCAGCCACCGTAATCAGGCCCGTGGTGGGGTCGATGCTCAGGCCCAGTTGGGCGGGCGTGGTAACGCCCGTCGTGGTGGAGCTGGTGAAGGTGGCGGCCGGTACTACCGTGCGCACGCCGTTGTCGGCGTTGGCTTGCAGTACGCCCGCCGTCGAGTATACCAGGCTGGTGCCGTTGTTGCTGTACAAGGCGCCGTTGTTATCTACCACGTAGCCAATGACGTCGCCATTGTTATAAGCACCGTTGGCACCACCTTTTACCGGGGTCAGGGCGTAAAGCGAAGCCAGGTCCTGATTCACGGGGATGGTATAGAGAGCCGTGTTGCTGGCCAGGGCCGGGTTGCCGTTGTCGGTAGCCCGGTAGGTGAAGAAGGCATTGCCAACAAACCCGTTGCCGGGCGTGTAGCGCAGCGTCTGGGCCTGGGTGGGCGTCAGGTTGAGCTGCGAGGTGCCACCAGCCAGGTTGGTCGTCGTGATGGCCGTGTAGGTGCCGCCGTTGTTGTAGAACAGCGTGCCGCTGGTGGGCAGCGATACCAACTGGTAGCTAGCCACGCTGCCATCGGGGTCGGTGGCGGCGAGGGGCGAGAGGGGCATCTGCACGCCGGTGTTGCCTTCAGGCGCTTGCAGCGTATTCACCAGGTTGCTAGCCACGGGCGGCTGGTTGGCCGCTACCGTCGGTACCGAAGCCGAGTTGTTGGCCGTGGTAGTTTCGGTAGTAGCGGTCGAAACCGTGCTCGTTACGGCGTAGCCGTTAGTGGCCGTGATGGTGCTCGGGGCCGGCATCGTGATGGTGTAGGTGAGCTGGGGAGCGGCCGCGTTGGCGGCTACCGTGCCCGAGTAGCCGGGTAGGCTGGTCACGGTCGGGAAGGTGACAAGGCCCGAGTTGGTATCGTAGCTGCCCCCGCTGCTTACTACCACGCCCAGCAGGCCGGTGGGCAGCTGCACAGTCGTGTTTACCGAAGCAGCTTCCGACGGACCCACGTTGCGGGTCGTCACGAGGTAAGTAGCCGACGAGTTGGGGCTGGTGGTGGCCGGCCCGGTGATGGTCGTCGTCACGTCGGCCCGCAGCGCTACGGGTACCGTCACCGAAACCGCGTTATTGGCCGGGTTCGTGTCGCTGTTGGCCGTGCTCACGTAGGCCGTAGCCGTGAGGTTCGGGCTGTTGCCGGGCGTTGCGGGCACCGTTATCGTGTAAGAAGGCGAGGCCGAGTTGTTGGCCTGGCTAGCTACCGTTGGGAACGTTACGACGCCGGTAGCGGGGTCGTAGGTGCCCGAGTTGCTGATGGTCAGGCCGCTCAGGCCGGCAGGCAGCTGCACGCGCTGGATAACGTTGGTGGCGGCCGTGGCCGGGGCGTTGTTCGCGTTTACCGAGGTCACGGTGAAGGTTACCGCGCTGCCGGCAATGGCGGGGTTGGTGTCGCTGGCCGGGTTGCCACCCACGGTGGCCGCGATGGTCGTCGACTCATCAACCTGGGTCGTGCTCGAAGGAGTTACGTCGGTGTTGATGGTGGCCGAGTTGTTGTTCAGGTTGGGGTCGTTGCCGGCCGGCGTCACGGCCACCTGGGCCGTTACCGTGATGGGCGTAGCAGTGGGCGCGATGAAGGTGATGGTGTTGCTCACCGCCCCGGCCGCTCCAACGGCCTGGTTCGAGATGGCGGGGAACGTAACGATACCCGTGCCGTTGTTGTACGAGCCACCGCCCGACACCTGCACGTTGGTGAGGCCAGCGGGTAGCTGCACGGTCGTGGTCGAGCTGGGGTTTACCGAGGAGCCGGCGTTGCTGGTAGCCACGGTGTAAGTCACCGCGTTGCCTTGCAGCGTCGAGGCCGGGCCGCTCAGGGCCACGCTCACATCAGCCGTCGGCACGGGCGTGGTTACCACGGTGGCCGAGTTGTTGTTCGTGTTCGATTCGGTTGAAGTAGTAACCACGGCCGCCGTTACGGGGTAGCCCGTCGAGGCTGGCGTAGCGAACGATACGTAGTTTACCACTGCCGCCCCCGCTACCAGATTGCCATTGGCAACGGCCGAGGCAGGTAGGGTGAGCAGGCCGGTGGCCGCGTTGTAAGTAGCCGCTACGGTGTTGTTGTTGGCGTCCGTTACGGTCACGGCCGGCAGGCCGAGGGGCAGCAGCACCGTTTGCACCACGCCCATTGCCACGCTAGGGCCATTGTTGGTGGTGGTGACGGCGTAGCGGGCCGGCTGGCCCACGGTGGGGGCGTTGGGGCCCACGATAGCGGTCGTTACATCGGCGAGGGGCATGATGTCTACCTTGGTAGTTGCCACGTTATCAGCCGGTACCGTTTCGGCGCTGGCCGATGTGATGCTGGCTACCGGCATGAGCGGGCCCGTGGTTGGGGCCGCCAGCTGAATGGTGTAGGCTACCGTAGCGCCCTGCGCTAGGCTCGAAGTGGCGGGGAACGATACTAGGCCCGTGGTGGCGTCGTAGGTGCCGTTGTTGCTGGCTACTACGCCGGTCAGGCCGGCGGGCAGGGCCACTTGCGTTACGGCGTTGGTGGCCACGCTCGGGCCGTAGTTACCCGTCGTTACGTTGAGCACCAACGTAGTGCCGGGCACTACCGGCGCCGTGAGCACCGTGGTCGGGGCAGCTGCCGTAGCCGGCGAGATGGTCGTGTACAGGTTCACGTTGCCGGCCGTGGCCGTGGCCGTAGCCACGCTGGCCGTAGCCGTATTGGCGAGGTTGTTGGTTTCGCCAGCGGCGGCTACCGTGGCCGTGATGTTGTTCAGGGCCGTAGCGGGCATGGTCAGCGTAATGCTGTTGTTCACGTTGGCCCCGCTGGCCAGGCCTAGCACTGCCGGGAAGGTCACGGTCGTGTTGGTGCCGTCGTTGGCATACGTCCCCCCGTTGCTCACGTAGAGGTTGGTGAATACCCCGGGGATAACCACCGTCTGGGTCGTGCTCGGGGCAGTGCCCGGGCCCGCATTCTGCGTCACTACGCTCAGCGTTACCGACGTGCCGGCCGCGGCCGAAGCCGGGGCGCTGATGCGCGTGGTCACGTCGAAGTTAGCGGCATTGAGAATGGTAGCCGTGGCCGTGTTGTTGGCCGTGTTGGTGCCCTCGTTGGTATCGGTGTTCACCGAAGCCGAAGCCACCACCGGGCTGTTGGGCATGAGGAAGGTGATGGTCGACGAAGCGTTGCCGCTGGTGCCGGCTGGTTGCGAGGCAATGCTGGCATACGTCACAACGCCCGTGCTGGCATCGTAAACGCCGCCGTTGGTAGCCACCACGTTGCTGAGGCCAGGCAGCAGCTGCACCGTAGCTACTACGTTGGTCGCTGCGCTGGGGCCGTTGTTGGTCAGCGTCACCGCGAAAGTGCCCGTGCCACCGGCCGTCACCGTGCCCGCGTTGTTGTTGGTCACCGTCACGGCCACGTCCGCCAGCGGCGCCACCGCGAAGCCGAAGCTAGCCGCGTCGGGCAGGGTGTTGGCACCCTGCGTAGTAGTAGTGGTGGTGTTGCTCTGAATGGTAGCTGCGCCCGGCGTGGCCGAAGCCGTGATGGGGAACGATACCGTGCTCGTGGTGCTCGCCGCTAGGGTGCCTACTGTCGGGAAGGTCAGCGTGCCGCCGGTGCCGCCGCTGTAGGTGGTGCCAGCGCCGTAAGTGGCTTGCAGCGCCGTTAGCTGTGCCGCCGTGATGGTGGCGCCGGCCGGCAGCGTTACCGCCCGCGTTACGTTGGCGGCCGCCAGCGGGCCGTTGTTGGTGAAGTTGGCCGTGAAGTTGCCCGTGGCCAGGCCCGGGTTCACCGAAGCCGGGCCCGTGATGGTCGTCGTCACATCGGCGAAAGCGCCCACGGTGGTCGTTACCGAGCTGGTGTTGTTGGTCGTGTAAGGGTCGGGGTTAGCGGCCGAGCCCTGGCCGATGGTCGAGGTAGCCGTTACGCCGCCCGTAGCCGGGGCCGTGTAGGAGATGGCAAACGTGCTGCTGGCACCGCTGGCCAGAGTAGTCAGGGGAGGGTAGGTGATGGTGATGGCCGAAGCTGTGGTGCTAATAGTGCCACCCGGGGCCGTGACGTTGAGCAGACCAAGCGGCAAGCTCACCACTCGCGTTACGTTGTTGCCCACTAGGGCCCCGTTGTTGGTGAAGCTCACGGCCAGGTTGACGGTGCCCGTAGTTGCCACCGAGGTGGGGCCGCTGATAACGGTCGCCAGGTCGCTCACACAGCTGGCATCGGCCGCCGAGGCGGCGACACTATTGCTGATGGCCACGTTGGCCACGCCTACCGTGCCGGATTCCGCACCGAAGGCAAGCTTCTGGGCAGTGATGGTGGTGCCATTGAGGCCTGGGGTGGTGGTAGCCGCCGCTACTGGGCCGTTAACGAAGACAACGCCGCCGCCGCCGCCGCCACCCGGGCCGTGGGCCTCACTGTTCGTGCCGTTGTTGCCAGTGTTGGTGCCACCGGCCCCGCCGTTGGCGGCCAGGGTCAGGCTGCCCAGCGTGCTGGTGTTGTTGGCCGTTACCAGTACCGAGCCACCGGCGCCGCCGCCGCCGCTGCCGTCATTGGCTACGCTGTTGTCGGCGCTGTAGCCGTTGGCCACGATGCTGCCGGTGCCCTGCACGAAGCCGGTGCGAACCAAGATGATGCCGCCGCCCGGGGCCCCGCTGCTGGCGCGGCCGTCGGCGCCAGTGCCGGTGCCATCGTTGCTGCTGCCAGCGCCGCCGCCGCCGCCCAGTACCAGGCGCGAGCTGCTGGCCACCGGGAAGGCTGCGCCCGGCTCGCCACCCACGGTCAGGATAGATTGCCAGGTGTTGCCACCGCGGCCGCCCCGGCCGCCGTTGGCGCCGCCGCCACCGCCCGAGTTCTGAAAGTTGTTGCTGGGCGAGCCGTCGGTGCCGCCGCCACCAGCGGTGCCCGGGGCCCCGCGGCCGTTGTCGCCGTTAGGGTAGCCATTGGCCGCCCCCGTGTTCGCGATGGCCCCGGCCGTAGCGCTGGCCGAGTAGTTGCTCACAAAAATGGGCGTGCCGGCCGTGCCTTCGCCCTTGCTGCCGCCGGTGCTGCTGTTGGCAGTAGCCGTAGCATTGGCACCCGAAAGGCGGTAGTCGCTGTTGGCGTAGCCGGCCGTGGTGCCCACGCCGCCCAGCTTGCGGCCCCCGCCGCCGCGGAAGCCCTTGCCCGAGGCATCAAGGCTGTTGCCGTTGAGGTTCAGCGGGCCGGCTACATCCAGGGCCAGCACGCCGCCAAGCTGCCCGTTCCAGGCCGGGGGGCTAATGGTGCCGTTCAACGTCAGAGCAGCGTACTGCGGAATGCGGATAACCTGGTAGGTCTGGCGCCCGGCCGTGGTGGTGGCCGCCGCTAGGGTGTAGCTGTTCGTCAGGTTGTCGCGCAGGGTCAGGTTGGCACTCGTGCCAGCCGTGTAGGCCGCGTTCACCACCGCATACTCGTAGGTGCCGGCCGTGCGGCTGGTTGTGCCGTTGGCCGTGCCGCCGGCCACGCCGTCGCCGTACGAGTCGGTGTTGCTGGCATCAATGGTGCTCCCCTGCATCTGCACTAGCATAACCAGGTCGCCCACGGCCAGGTTGGTGGCGCCCGTGGTGGCCCCAGTGCCGGTGAGGGAGGTAGCACTCAGCGGAACTACTTTCTGGCCCGCACTAGCGTTGCCGCTGGGCAGGTAATACATGTTGGGCGCCGTGGCTATCGCAGGCGTGCCATCCTTGCCTGGGTTGGGCGGGCAGCTGAGGGCCGTGCCGGTGGCGCCGGTGGCGCCTACCGTGGTTGTCACGTTGGCAGCCCCCGCCGAGCCGTCGTTGTTGGCTAGGGTGTTGTCGGTTTCGAGGGCGCTGCTCTTGGCCTGGCCCGCAAAGGTGGTGATGCCGCTAGGCATCACGAAGCTCACGTAGTTGACGGCCGTCGCGTTCACGGCCAGCGTCGTCGCGTTGAACGTGACGATGCCGGTGCTAGCGTCGTAGGTGCCGTTGGGCACGTTCACAGTGCTGGCGGCCGGCTTGCCGGGCAGCGTAATGGTCGTTACCTCGTTCGTGGCCGGCCGCGGGCCGTTGTTGGTCGTAGTGGCGTAGTAATACACCGTTTGGCCGGCGGCAGCCGTAGCCGGGCCGCTGATGGTAGTAGCCAGGTCGGCCTCGCCGCACCACGACAGGAACAGCAGCGTGATTTTCTGCCGGGCTGGGTCGGCGGCGGGGTCTTGGTTGGTGTAGGTCACGGTTACATCCTTCACCGGTACCGGGAAGGAGAGCACGATGTTGCCAGCCGGGCTACCCGAGTTGTCGGTGCCAACTACGCTGTTGGGAGAGCTGAACGTATTGGTAGGAGCCACCGCTACGTTGGCCGAAGTCAGGGTCACGGTGTTGCCGTTGGCATCGGTGCCCGAGAAGATGGCCTGGTCCACGAAGCCCACGGGCGGCGTCACGCCCGCGGCCGAGGCGCGGTCGATGTCACCCACCACCATCGTGAAGTTGTTGAGTAGCTTGGGGCTGCCCCCGGTAGCGTTGGTAAACGAGAACTTGATGCTCGACGACCGGTTGCCGGCCGCTGTGCCCACGCCGTAGTCGGCCGTCCACACCAGGCCGTTGCCGGGCTGGGCGGTAGTCGGGTCGTTGCCGGTTTCATCCGAAATAACCAGGGTCGTGGCAGTGGTAGCGGCCACGGTCGGGCCGGTATAGGTGCTCGTAATCACGACGCCGTCCACCGTGGCATTCTTGCTGGTAGTCCAGTCCTCACCTGCCGTGCGGGTACCGAAATTGAACAGCGACTGCGTGTTGCAGCTCGCGTTATTCACCGGAATGCCGTAGTTCAGCGGCAGGCTTTCGCCGCCCAGGTTGTCGGTTGCCGTGTAGGTAAACAAGGCGTTGCCCGAAAAGCCGGTGTTGGGGTCAAACGAGAGCGCGGCCGCCTCGGTGGACGTCAGTATCTGGTTGATGCGCACGGCCGCGCCGTTGAGCAGCAGCGTGCCCTGGGCCGCTGGCGGCAGTGCCGTCACCTTGTACGACGCTACCGAGCCATCGGGGTCGGGGTCGATGGCGCGCAGGGTCGGAATAGCCACCGCGCCCTGCCGGCCAAAGACCGTGGGCGCCGTTTGCTGGCCGCGCGGCACCTGGTTGATGCGCTGCATTGAAATGTTGGTGATAGCAACATCACCGCCAGCGGCCGTAGTAGCCCCCGAGTTATCAAGTATGTTTAGGATAAAGCTGTTGGCTCCGCCGCGCGTAACCAGCGCCTGCGAAACCGTCCCCGACAGCGTTACCTGGTGCCGGGTCCATACATCCTGGCCGCCATTGGCCGTGTTTTCTTCGGGCAGCGTTAAGACACTGCCAAAACCGCCATAGCGAGCTCCGGTAGCATCCGAACTGTAGAATGCGATGCTCGGTACGGCTCGCCCAGATACGGTAGGAGCAGTAGCATTAGAGGCATACAGCGTGATGCGGTAGGCCGCTCCCCCCACTATGGGCAACGTCTGGGACCAGATAAAGGGGGCGTTCGCAGTATTACCGTTGTAAAGCAGCCACGTACTGCTGGCTCCTACCCCGTTGCTGGCATCGCCCGGAAACGAGCCCTGCACTACGTTACCTGCGCTGTAGCTTACGCTGCCCGCCTGGTCGCTTAGCGAGCCTTCGGCCGGGTATAGCAGGTTGCCACCGTAGGGCCGGTTGCTGGACCAGCCGCCCATGTCGGCACCGGCCGCCACTGCCCCGGCGGGCCGGGTGCTGAATGTCCCGTTAGTGACCAGGTTGCCCCCAATGTACTGCTGGGCCTGGCTAGCAGCTGGCCGGCCCCATGCCAGGGCCAGCAAGCTCAACGCCCAGGGCCAGCGTCGTAACGTTGTTGTCATATAATATGGAAAAAAGTTGGGTTGAATAAGTCTGTTATCTGAAGACCAGGGCCGGGCTTAACTGCCTATGCAGCCCCAGTAATGGGTTTTAGGCGATAGGGCTCAAGCTGATAGCGAAGGGAATGAGCAAAAACATTAGTGGTAATTCCTGAAATATGATTAAAATATGATTTTGTGTTTAAAAAATAAGAAATGGCCTGAGGCAATTAATAGCATAATCTGGCCAAAATCTTTGGAATGGCTGTTTTAACACGTGACAAATCTATAAAAAGGCAAAGGTTTTAAATAAGAATTTTCGCTGAAAGCACGCATTTTCTCTCTGAACGGTGATGCGTCTTTTGGACCGTGTGACGGCCCCACATGCAAGAAATAAGCAGGATGGGCTTAGGCCTTTTAGAAAAAGTTTTCAATTTTCACATAAATTTTTCCGCGTTTTTAGGCAAATAAGAATAAATAATAAAGTATCTAACTTATTGGTTAAGAGGCCGCTCTGGATTGTTGATATTTGGCCTGTTGTGGTAGCTCAGGAGCAGTGCGGTAATGGGCGGGGTACACGCGGCGCGTGTTGGCGTTGTTGTCGTCAACACCCATGGCTGTGTTGCCCGCGATGGCTACGCTGCTGGCCGTGCCCATTGCTACGGCGAGTGAGATACTAGTCGCAAGCGGGGTAGTGCCAGAGTTGGCACCCGCTACCACGCCCTGGTCGGTGGCGGCAGGGTTCAAACGCAACTTCGGCAGGGCTCCCTGGCTGGCATCAATACCAGAGAGGTTGGCGGTGGAGTCAGACAGCAACCAGCGAAATCGACCGTGACATCGCCGACCCCGGCGGCTGCCAAAAAAAGGTTCTGCCTTACTAGGTTTCCGTATTGCGCCGGGGTTAGTGCCGGCAACGGGGCTAGCCCGGTCAGCGTGGCCAAGGCGTTAAAGTGTGCCTAGCGCAACTGGTAAGCAGTGCTGTAGCTATTTCCCGGTATAATGCTGCTAAGCAGCGTGCTGGCTATGATGGCGTAGTTTAGTGTATTGGCTGAATTTTTAATACATAATTAAATAAATGCTTGAGGTATTTTAATTGACGGCAAAATAATTATTTTAGTAAAAAATGGCACTTAACCAAGCAATATGGTGTAAATTGAAAGATGTTTCCTCACCTCACCCACTTCGCTATGAAAACTGCCTTTCTACCTTGGGTTATGCCGGCCATTGTGGCCTGTTTAGCAGTTAGTTCGCCGGCGTCGGCTAGGGCTGCTGTAGTCGCTGGAGGCCCGCCCGCCGCCAGCGCCGAGCACTTCGTGCAGGCCTGCACCACGCAGCTGGCCCTGAGTGAGGCCCAGCGCACTGGCCTACGCGCCTATCTGGAGCAGGAAATTGAGTACATGGCCGTGCAAGCTGCCAACCACCCGGCGGCCGACGTGGCCGAGTTGATACCTGCCGAGCGGGCGCAATTGCAGCAGGTGGCCAGCCGGCTCATGTCGCCGGGCCAACTGCGGCAGTTTCGCGAGCTGGAAGCCACGCCCCCGATGAAGGCTTACCTCAAGCAGATGCTGCTCGAAAACTGACCGACGGGCTAGCCCTGCCAAACGCAAAAAGGCCACCCAAACCGGGCGGCCTTTTGCGTTTGGAATAGCGAGGGGTGCTTACCGGGCCTAGTAGGCCAGGCCCCGGCCGCTGGCCTCCACCAGCGCTCGCACGGGCTCGTTGAAGCCCACGGCCTCGTTAAGCTCCTCCAAAGTGAGGTGCAGGCGGTATTTCCAAAAGTGCTGGGGGTTGCTGGGCACGTTGATTTGCTCGTCGTGCGGGTTGGCGCGGCGCAGGCTGGTGTCCATGCCCAGGAAGTCCTGAAGCGGAAACACGGCCCACATGGCCGGCGAGTAGAGGTGCTGGTTCAGCACCTCGCGCACTACCCAGGGCTCGCAGTAGTAGGGCGCCAGCTGGCGCCAGTGGCCCAGCGTGGTTTCGAAGTAGCGCTGGGTGCGCACGCGGTCCTCTTCCCACCAGCCGCGCAGGGTGCTCATGTCGTGGCTGCCGGTGGTGACTACTGAGAGGTACGGCGCGTCGTTGGGGTGGCCAAACTCGGTGGCCGGGTTGCTGGGCATACGCTGGATGTTGAGGCCCAGAATGCCGAGCTGGTGCATCACGCCGGGCACCGAGGCGGGCACCATGCCCAGGTCTTCGCCGCAGATGAGCATATCGGTGGCGTAGCGCACGGCTGGCAGCTTCACTAGCCCCTGCTCGCGCCAGAACTCCTCGTGGCGGCGGAAAAAGTAATCGACGTAGATGTCGTCGTATAAGCGGCGGCGGCTCTCGTCGTCGGCCAGCTCGGCGAAGCTAGCCGTCTTGTTGAGCGTAATGCGCGGGTGGTAGAAGTCGTTGCCGGCGGGCAAGAACAGCACCTCGTTCACGAAGTGGTACAGGCCCGGGCGCACGCGCAGCAGGAACTCCTCGCGCTCGGGATGGGCGGCAAGCTGCTCCTCTATATACGTTTCGATGAGGCGCTGGCTGCTCACGGCGGGCTTCAGCTGAATGGCGCCGTATTGGTCGGCAGTCATAAACTCGTCGAACACGGCCTGGGCGTCGCCTCCGAAGGTGCGCTCCAACAGGTGCCAGCGGATGTAGGGCTCGCAGAGGCGGCCGTGGTCGAACCACCCTAGCCGGCGCACTATCTCGTCGCGGTGCAGGGGCAGGGCGGGGGCAAAGTGCCCGAGCAGGCCTTCGACCGAATTCTCGGGCATTTCCCAGATGCGGAAAAAGCCCAGAATGTGGTCGATACGCAGCGCATCGAAGTAGCGGGCCAGGTGGCCGAGGCGCTCGCGCCACCACTGGTAGTTGTCCTGGGCCATGCGCTCCCAGTTGTAGGTAGGGAAGCGCCAGTTCTGGCCGGTGGTCGAGAAGTCGTCCGGCGGGGCACCGGCCTGCTGGTCCATGTGGTAGAGCTCGGGCTGGGTCCAGGCATCCACCGAGTGGCGGTAGATGCCGATGGGCAGGTCGCCCTTCAGCACCACGCCCTTGGTGCGGCCGTAGTCCACGGCGGCGCGCAGTTGCTTATCGAGGTGAAACTGCGTGAAGAAGTGCAGGCCAAACTCATCGAAAGCAGGGCCGTGCTCGTCGGTAAGCTGGGCTAGCCCCATGGGGGCGTGAAACTCACGCGGCCACTGGTGGAAGTTGGCGGTGCCGAAGCGCTCGCGCAGCGCCGAGAAAGCGGCGTACGGAATGAGCCAGCTCGCCTGCTCGGCCTTGAATGTATGAAATTCGGGGTCGGCCAGAAATTTTGCTTTCTCCTGTTGATACAAAAGCTTGAGAAACTTCCACTTAGCGTTCATCACGGCCTCGTAGTCCACGAAGTCCTTGGCATTAAGCTCAGCCTTAAGACTAGCCAGCTCGGCGCGGGCGGCCTTGTTCTTAAGCTCGGCAATGCCTTCGAGGTGGAGGTACTGCGGGTGCAGCGCAAACACCGAAATGGCGGCGTAGGGGTACGAATCCACCCAGGTGTGGGTAGCCGTCGTGTCGTTGATGGGGAGAATCTGCACCATGTTCAGGCTCGTTTTTGCGGCCCAGTCAATGAGCAGCTTCAGGTCCGAGAACTCGCCCACGCCCAGGCCATTCTCGCTGCGCAGCGAAAACACGGGCATGGCCACGCCAGCCCCGCGCCAGGGCTGCGCCGCGTAGCGAAAGCCTTCGTCGTCGAGCACGGTGAGGGTGCCGGGCTGGCTAGCCCCGGCGGGCAGCACGCGGTCGTCGCCGGCTTCGAGCTGCACCACGGCGTGGCGCTCGGGACTCCAGAAGCCGTATTTGTAGCGCAGCTCCTGCTCGGGGCTTTGCAGGGCCAGCTCGGCCTGCCAGGCGGGGTATTCGGCATCGCTCAGAATGAGCGGGTTGGTGTTGTCCCAGTTGCCCAGGGCCGGGTCCGAGCCCAGCACGCACACCCGGTGGTGCGGGTCTACGCGGGGCGCTGCGAGCTGAAAGCGCACGCTGGCGGCGGGGTTGGCGGCCGGCGCGGCGGCTACCGCCGTCTTTTTACCTTTGGCGGCGCTCTTTTTGGCCGGGGCGGGGCTAGCGGTGCCAATGCCCGGCTGGTGGCTGGGGCGCCGAAACAGGGCCTTGGTGAAGGCAGCCGTAAATAGCTCATTTTCGGGTTGGGCGGGGGCGCGCCAGAAGTCGCGCACGGCCAAGGTGGCCGGGGTGGGGCTGGGCAGGGCTAGCTGGCGGTTGTCGCCCCACTCCCACACCACGCCGCCACCCTCAAACAGCAGCACGTATTTATACGAAATCTCGGCTGGGGCGGCGGGTAGCTCTACCGCGGCACTCCAGCGGGTGGTGGCTTCATCGTAGGCCAGGGGCAAGGCCTGGGCCAGGTTCCAGTGGCCCAGGGCCGGCAAGGAGCCGCACACGACCAGGCGCTGGCCGTAGGTGGTGCGGTAGGGCAAGGAAAAAGTCAGTATCATGCAGGCAAGCCAAGTATTAAGGCTGCAAGATACTGCCCCGCTGCCCGGCCCCGCCCGGCCAGGCCAACGGCGGGCCCGCGTCCGCCGTATGGGGCTTCCTATCTCCCCACGTCGCTACCTTGCCCCACTACCGCACCTTCTTTCTTTTGCCAATGCGCTTTCCTCTCCTCCTGGCCTTGTTGGGCAGCAGCCTAGCGGCTGTTGCGGGCCCGCCGGGCTACCGCTCGCCGCGCCGCTTTCTTACCCCTAGCGGGCAGCCCTACCACCGCCTGCCGCTACGCCTCAATGTGGGCGCCAACCTGGGCTACTACAACGGCGACCTCACGGCCAAAATCGACAACAACCGCCTGCGTGTGGGCGTGAATGCGGGCCTGGCCAAAACCATGACCCCCCGCCTCACCATTGCGGCCGATGTGAGCTACGTGCACCTGCGGGCCGTCGATGACAACCCCGCCCGGGGCTACAGCTTTAGCGGCGACAACGGCCTGCTTACGGGGCGGCTGCAATATAATTTTCTGGCCGATAAAAGCCTTTACATCGGTCCCGAGCACCGCGAGGTGCCCGTGCTGCTCTACGCCGAGGCCGGCGTAGGGGCCTTGGTTTATAGCCCCAGCGCGGCCGAGCTAGACCAGCCGCTGCTGCCCGAGGGGCGCAACAAATACCCCGGCCTGGCCGCCGTGCTGCCCGTGGGCGCGGGCGTTACGCTTCGCGCCAGCAAAGGCCTGGCGTTTACGCTGGAGGCGCTGTACCACTTCACGAGTACCGACCTGCTCGACGATATCAGCCAGCGCGCTAATCCCGCCCAGCTCGACGATTTTGCCACGCTTACCTTCAAAGCGGAGTTCACGCTCAATAAAAAGCCCAAGAAACCGCTGGTGAACAACGATTAGGAAGCTGTAGGCTAAGCAGTAGCCGGCGTGCCACGCGGCCGCCGACTACTGCTTAGCCGGCATCACTTCCCGGTCAGGTAGTCGGCGGCCAGGGTAGCCAGCGTTTTCACCCCTAGCGGGAAGGCGCTCTCATCGACTTTGAAGCCGGCGGTGTGGTGGTCGGCCACGGTGCTAGGGTCGGTGCCGGGCGCCATGCCGCCCAGGAACACGAACAGGCCAGGCACCTTTTCCTGAAAGCAGGCAAAGTCCTCGGCCCCGGTCACGGCCTTGATTTCGACTACGTTGCTAGCTCCCGCGGTGCGCTGCATGGTGGGCAGCATGCGCGCTGTGAGGGCCGGGTCGTTGTAGGTAACGGGCACGTAGGGCTCGATGCCGACCTCGGCGGTGGCACCGTTGGCGGCCGCAATACCGTTGGCCGTGCGCTTGATGGCCGCCCAAATCTGCTCCTGTGTTTTAGGGCTGAATGCCCGAATGGTGCCGCTGATGGTGGCATCGGGCGGAATGATGTTGTAGCGCACGCCGGCCTGCACGGTGCCCACAGTTACCACCGCCGCGTCTTGGGTGAGGTCGATTTGGCGGCTGACGATGGTTTGCAGGGCCGTGATGATTTCGGCGGCCGTCACCACCGGGTCCACGCTGCTCCAGGGCTTGGCCCCGTGGCTGCCCTTGCCCAGCACCTTCACCGTGAAGCGGTCGGAGCTGGCCATTTGGCCGCCGGGGCGGTATTGCAGCTGGCCCACCGGCGCCGTGGCCCAGATGTGCAGTCCAAAAATGGCAGTGACCTTGGGGTTTTCGAGCACGCCCTCCTGCACCATCAGCTTGGCGCCGCCCACCACGCCGGGCAGCGAGCCCTCTTCCGCCGGCTGAAAGATGAACTTGACGGTGCCCGGCAGGTCTTTCTTCACCTGGCTCAGCACCTCGGCGGCCCCTAGTAGCATGGCCACGTGGGTGTCGTGGCCGCAGGCGTGCATCACACCCACGGGCTGGCCCAGGTAGGTGCTCTTAACGGTGCTGGCGAAGGCTAGCCCGGTGGCCTCGGTGATGGGCAGGCCGTCCATGTCGGCACGCAGGGCCACCACGCGGCCGGGCTTGCCGCCCTTCAGAATGCCCACTACGCCGGTGCGGCCCACGCCGGTTTGTACTTCCAGGCCCAGGCTTTTGAGTTGGGCGGCAATGAGCTGGGCGGTGCGGGTTTCCTCGTTGCCCAGCTCGGGGTGCTCGTGCAGGTCGCGCCGCCAGGCCACTACTTTAGCCTGCTCGGCGGTGGCTAGGGTCGCGATGCGGGCATTGAGGGCGGCGTTTTGGGCGCGGGCCGCCGGGGCGGCCAGGGCTATACTCAGCGCAGTTAGCCAAAAAGGAGTAGCATGTTTCATAGCGGCCAAGGTACTATCCCAAGCGCCTCGCTCGCGCCCCCGCCGCTTAAAAACTGGGGAACAAGCCTGGCCCGCCAACATGTTACGGCCAGGTTATCGAGTATCGGCTGGCTAAGCTTAATTTTGCAGGATTAGCGAAGCTCGGTTTTTTTCTGACGGACCCCATGCGTGTGCTGCCTTCTTCCCTGACATCTTCCTTACCCACCACCGAGGAGGCTGCCCCTGCCGGCGCCTGGGCGCCGGCGCTGGCCCGGCCCGCGTTTCGGCTGAGCTGGGCCTTGCTGGCGGTGCTGCTCTTTGGGGTATTGGTGCCGCTGACGCCGGGCTTCTTTCTGTGGGTGCAAACCCGCGAGGGTGCCCTGCTGGCCGACCCGCTGCTGCGCCTGCTGCCGCGCCACGACGTGGCCACGCCCGTGTTCGTGCTCATGTATGGCGGCGTGCTGGCGGCGGTGGGCTGGCTCACGCGGCACCCGTACCTGTTTTTGCGCGGGCTGTGGGCCTATTTTCTGCTGCTGCTGCTGCGCACCGCCACTATCTGGCTCTGGCCCTTAAACCCGCCGCTCGACCTGATAGCCATGCCCGACCCGTTTACGGCGTTTTTCTTCCACACTGCCGCTAGCGAAGCCATTACGAAGGACTTATTTTTCTCGGGGCATACAGCCACGGTGGCCATTCTGGCGCTGGCCGTGCGGGGCCGGTTTTTTCGGCCCGCGCTTGCTCTGGTGGCAGTGCTGATTGGGGTGCTGGTGCTGGTGCAGCGCGTGCACTACAGCTACGATGTGCTGGCCGCGCCGCTGTTTGCCTGGCTTGCCTACTGGGTGGCGGGCCTAATCACGCGGCCGGCCATTGAGGGGACTGCCGCCGCGTTCACCCGCGACGTTACCTGGCACTCTTAGCGCGGGTGGCTTCGTAATTTCCTGAGCGGCCGGCTTCTTCTACCCCCTGGGAGAAGCCGGCTGGCGTATGGGGCCGTTGCTAGGCGGGTGCGGGCGCCGTCTCTTCCGGGGCTAGGGCAGGCTTGGCCGGCGCGGCGGCCAGGTCCTGGTTCAGCCACTGCCCGCGCAGGTACCACGCGCCGGCCAGCAGCGCCGAGAGCACGTTGGCAACCACGAATGACCACCAGATGCCGTGGAAACCCAGCGCCGTGTGCCGCGACAGGTACCAGGCAACCGGAAATTGCAGCACCCACACGCTGATAATGGTCAATATCATGGCGCCCAGCGTATTGCCCGCCCCGCGCAACGCGCCCGAAATGCACTGCTGCACCCCCGTAAAGCACAGGCCGCCCACCGCGATGCGCACAAACTCCACCGCGTCGCGCGTCACGGCTTCGTCGCCTTTCAGAAAAAAGCGCACCAGCGGCCCGGCCGCCAGCCAGCCGGCCGCTCCCACCAGCAGCAAACCCACGAAGCTGATGACGATGGCGTAGTTGGCCGTCTGGCGGGCGCGGGGCAGGTTGCGGGCCCCGATATTCTGGGCCACTAGTGTGGAACAGGCCAACGAAATGCCCAGCGCCGGAATAATACCCAGGGCCAGAATGCGTGACCCAATGCCGTAGGTAGCCAGCACCGTGGTGCCAAACGCCGTGGCTAGCCCCGTCATCATCGACAAGCCCAGGGCCCGCGCCGACAGGTCGACCGACGAGGGCAAGCCCAGTTTCACCGAGCGGCCCATGAGTGGGAAATCAGGACGAAAGCCTTTAAAACCGAGCTGGATGCCCGACTTGCCGCGCAGCAATACCACCAGGCCGATGGCGAAGCTCAGCACCTGCGTGATGAGCGTGGCTCTGGCCGCGCCGGCCACGCCGTAGGCCGGTATCGGCCCCCAGCCATCGATGAAAAGCGGGTCGAGCGCGAAGTTGAGCACCAGCGTGCCAATGTTGATGTAGAGCGGAATCCGCACCTCGCCCACGCCCCGCATTAAGGACTGAAACATGATGAAGCCGAAGTTGAACACCAGCCCCAGCATCAATACCCGCTGGAAGGAGTTGGCCAGCTCAAAAATGTCATTGCCGACCCCAAACAGGTGCAGAATGAACGGCGAGGCCGCGTAGGCTACCACCGTCAGCACGAGGGCTAGCCCGGTTTCGAGGGCCAGCGACTGCGCCGCGATGTGGTTGACCATCTTCAGGTTGCGCGCCCCAAAATTTTGGGCCACCAGCACTGAGCCCGCCACCGAGAACCCCGAGCCAATGGCAATCAGCAGGAAGTTGATGGGGAAGCACACGGCCACCGCGGCCACGGCATTGGCCCCCAGCCGGCCCACCCAATAGGCATCAACAAGCTGATAGCCAGTCTGGAGCAAATTGCCAAATACAATGGGCAGCGCCAGCGTGAGCAGCGATTTCAGAATGGGCCCCTGGGTGAGGCTGGGGCGGGTGGTGGCGACGGGTGCGGGCATACTGCCCCAGATACGGGCGGGCAGCATTAGTGGCTAAGCCCGGCTGGCATAACCTCGGCCGCCCGAATGGGGTACACCCTAGCCAACCCAACCCGGCTTCCGGCCGGTGTTCCTCCTCATGACTAAGCACACCTATGACATGGGCGTGGTCGGCAACTGCGCCTTCCTGGCCCTCATCGGCACCGACACGGCCGTGCGCTGGCTCTGCTGGCCGCGCTTCGACAGCAGCTTCGTATTTGGCCCCCTGCTCGATGAGCAAAAAGGTGGCGAGTACAGCGTGCGCCCGGCTAGCCCCGATTTCAGCTCGCACCAATACTACGTGCAGAATACCAACGTATTGTGCACCGAGATAACGGCCGCCGACGGCAGCTACCGCGTCACCGACTTTGCGCCGCGCTTCCTGCAATACGAGCGCTATTACAAGCCGCTGATGTTCATCCGCAAGATTGAGCCCCTGGCGGGCACGCCGCGCGTGCGGGTGGCCTGCCGCCCGGTAGGCGAGTACGGCGAGCGGGAGCTGACGCGCCGCCGCAGCTCCAACCACATCGCATTTCTGGGGATGGAGGAGGAAATCCGCCTCACCACCAACATCCCACTCACCTACGTGCTCGATGAGGAAGATTTCGTGCTCAACGAAACCAAGTACCTCGTGCTCACCTACGGCGCCCCGCTGGAGGCCTCCCTCGAAAGCACCGTGGAGCGCTTTCTCACCAACACGCTGGCTTATTGGCGCGGCTGGGTGAAGAGCACCAGCATCGGCAACTTTCATCAATCGATGGTGATTCGCTCGGCGCTGGCCCTCAAGATTCACCAGTACGAGGACACCGGCGCCATCATCGCGGCCAGTACCACCAGCCTGCCCGAGGCGCCCGGCAGCACCCGCAACTGGGATTACCGCTTCTGCTGGATGCGCGACACGTTCTACATCCTCACGGCCTTCAACAACATCGGCCACTCCGAAGAATTAGAACGGTATTTCCACTTCATTGCCAACATCACGGGCAAGGTTGAGGACAAATACCAGCCGCTCTACGGCATCGGCGGGCAGAGCAAGCTAGTGGAAAAAGAGTTGCCGCTGGCTGGCTACCTCGGCAACCAGCCGGTGCGCATCGGCAACGATGCCTACACCCACATCCAGAACGATGTGTACGGCCAGGTGCTGGTGGCGCTGCTGCCGCTCTACGTCGATTGCCGCTTCCAAGACCCTAGCCGGCCCGCCCCGCTAGCTCTCGTGGAAGAGTCGCTGCGCCTCATCGAAACCACGATGGACCAGTCCGACGCCGGCCTCTGGGAATTTCGCCACATTGCCCAGAAACACTGCTACACCTACCTCTTCCACTGGGCCGGCAGCCACGCCGCCGTGCAGGTGGCCCGCTCGCTGGGCAATAAAGAGCTGGAAGC